>Ga0209396_1001285_pt1 | contig 28235 bp, 23 predicted proteins | sample GOMGulsemesocosm_6_FD_184638 | JGI IMG/M metagenome (GOLD analysis project Ga0209396, IMG submission 184638) | Methane-oxidizing microbial communities from mesocosms in the Gulf of Mexico - GOM8C Gulf of Mexico (SPAdes) (version 2) | ecosystem: Environmental > Aquatic > Marine > Cold seeps... | reverse complement strand
TGTTGGTCTTAACTGGGGTTTTCCTGTTAACGAATATCTACGTTTAAATTTTGGTGTTGGTTGGAAGTATAACCAAATATCACAGTTACAAGCGTATGACCAAATTCAAAATTTTTACGATATCTATGCTGATCCTAACGATCCAGATGGACAGTTAGCTTTTAAAACATTGGATTTGAATGCTGGTTTATCAAGAAGCACATTAAACCGAGGCACCTTCCCAACGGCAGGCTCACAGCAACGATTAAATGCTAAAATGACTTCCCCAAAATCTGATCTACAATATTTCAAGCTAAATTATGATGCAAAATTTTATTTTCCCTTAACACGTAGCCAAAAGTGGTCATTCTTAACACGTATACAGCTAGGTTATGCGAATGGTTACGGAACGGTTGACGGCAATGACCAGTTACTACCTTTCTGGGAAAACTTTAGTGCCGGTGGTGCAGACACCTTACGTGGTTTCGAAAATAACACTATTGGCCCTCGCGCTATTTACCGAAGCCCACAACAAATTCCTGGAGGATGTTGTTTAGGACCAGATAATGATTCTATTGCCGTATCTCAAAGTTCTGTTGGTGGTAATGCGATGGCACTTGCTGGCTTAGAACTGATAGTACCTACACCCTTTTTAGATGAAAGTTACTCAAACAGCGTGCGCACAAGTCTTTTTGTTGATGCTGGTAATGTTTGGGATACTGAATTTAATATGGAAAGTTATGAGAATTTGGCACCAAATGAATATGATAAAATAGATGATTTTTCAGATCCGAGCCGTTTTCGTAGCTCGGCAGGTTTATCCATTCAGTGGTTATCGCCGATGGGACCGATGATTTTCAGTTTTGCTAAATCCATTAGAGAAGAAGAAGGTGATGATTCGTCATTCTTTAGCTTTAATATCGGAAAAACATTCTAAGATTTTAAAACGTAGATCTTTATCTACACAAAATAAATGACTCTTGCTATTAAGACAGAAATATATATCGTCTTAATAGCAAGTAACAAATAATAATTAAAGGGGAAGAACATTGAATAAAGTTATCAAAACTATGGTTATGGGCGTAGCAGCATCAGGCATGTTATTAGCCAGTTCAGTAATGGCAGCGGATCAAAAAATTGCGGTAGTAAATTTTCAAGAAGTGATGGGAAAAATACCACAAACTGCAGCATTAATGCAGAGCTTAGAAGCTGAGTTTAAAGACGAAAAAGCAGGCATTACACAGCTAGAAAAAGATATTAAGTATTATCAAGAAAAAATTAAGCGTGATGGCGCTTTAATGGCTGAAAAAGAAAAAGTAGAATTGAATGACAAAGTTAAATCTCTATTTCAAGAATACCAAGTAAAAGGTAAAGCTTTGCAAGAAAAAGCAAGCCAACGTCAAAATCAAGAAACAAATAAAATTATTGCTTTAGTACGTCAAGCTGTAGATAACATCGCAGTGAAAGAAGATTATGATTTTGTGTTGTCTCAACAGGCAGTCGTTTATGCTAAGCCTGCTGCTAGTATCACTGATACTGTAGTAGAGCATGTTAGTAAGCTTAAATAAGCTACTACGTATCCTTATGGTTAATTACACAGTTAAATCCCGGTTAGAGGCACTAATATGACATACACATTGGCTGAGATATCACTCAAGCTAGATGCAAAATTGATAGTGCCAACGGGATTTGAAGAATCAAAGGAAGCTTTGGTTCAAATAAAGAGCATAGCAACGTTAGCGAATGCCGTTGATGGGCAGATTGCATTCCTTTCGAATAGTAAATATCAACAACAGCTAAGTGCTACCAAGGCCAGTGCCGTTATAGTGTCCCCTGATGCTGTAGATGCATGCCCTGTGAGTGCTATTGTTATGGATAACCCTTATATGGGTTACGCGATATTAGCTAATTTATTGGACAGTACGCCTAAGGCTGCTTGTGGTATCCACCCAAGTGCAGTGCTTGCCGATAATGTTATTATCGGAAAAAATGTAAACATCGGGGCTAATGCCATAATTGAATCGGGTGTTGAGTTAGCTGACAATGTTAGTATCGGTGCGGGCTGCTTTATTGGTCAAGCAGCTAAAATTGGTGAAGCAACTACGCTTTGGGCAAATACCACAATCTATCACCGAGTAGAAATTGGTCACCACTGCTTAATTCAAGCTAACACGGTTATCGGCTCAGATGGATTTGGTTATGCCCCCGTAAAGGGACAGTATAAATGGCACAAAATACCACAGCTTGGCAGTGTTATTATTGGTAACCATGTTGAAATAGGTGCTAGTACGACAATTGACAGGGGGGCACTTGATAATACTGAAATTAGAGATGGTGTAATTTTAGATAATCAAATTCAAATTGCCCATAATGTGATTGTTGGTGAAAATACAGCCATGGCCGCCTGTAGTGTTATTGCTGGTAGTACAATTATTGGAAAAAATTGTACAATTGCTGGATTGGTTGGCATTAATGGTCATATAACTATAGTTGATAACTGTGTCTTCACAGGCATGGCTATGGTTACAAAAGATATTTCTTCTCCTGGTGTTTATTCTTCTGGTATGCCAGTAGCACCAAATACAGAATGGAATAAGACCAATGCCAGAGTTAGGCGACTCGATAGTCTAACTAAACGGGTGAAAGAGTTAGAAAAATTACTTTCGAATAACTAGCTATTACCCCCGCCAATGCGTAAAATACGCAAAAGTCTTTTCTGTCACTCAAGACACTGCTGAAGTAAATATAGTACTCGGTTAGTTAATTTATTAGCTAACCGTACTAGTTAACAAGGAATACCCATTTGGAAACTGTAAAAAAACCAATCGACCTTAACGAAATAAAAACATTGATACCTCACAGATATCCGATGTTGTTGGTTGATAAAGTTGTCGATCATGAGCCAGGTAAATCGCTACATGCTATTAAAAATGTAACGATAAACGAACCTGTTTTTACTGGCCATTTCCCTGAGTTAGCGATTTTTCCAGGTGTTTTAATTTTAGAAGCACTAGCACAAGCAACCGGAATTTTGGGTTTTAAGAGCACAGAAGGACGTGAGGAAAATGAAATGTATTTGTTTGCCTCAATAGATAAAGCAAAATTTAAAAAACCAGTTTTACCTGGTGATACCATGCACTTACACGTTGAATTTATTAAAGAGCGTAGAGGTATGTGGAAGTTTTATGGTGAAGCCAGAGTTGATGGCAAAGTGGTTTGTAGCGCTGATCTTATGTGTGCACGTCGTCCTTTGTAGACTCATTATTTTTTTGCTTTAGAAAATGCCTACTTACCTATAGAAGATTTAACGTATGATTCATCCTCAAGCTATTATTGAACCTGGTGCTGTTATTGGCAACAATGTTTCCATAGGTCCATGGACCTTTATTGCGAGTAACGTTGTTATTGGTGATAACTGTGAAATTAAATCCCATGTGGTTATTAATGGCCCGACACGTATTGGTAAAGGCAATCGTATATTTCAATTCGCGAGTATTGGTGAAGATTGTCAAGATCTTAAATATGCGAATGAACCAACAGAATTGATTATTGGCGACAATAATACTTTTCGTGAATCTTGCACTGTTCATCGTGGCACTGTACAAGATAATAGCCTTACCCAAATTGGTAGCAATAATTTATTTATGGCTTATGCCCATGTTGCTCACGATTGCATTGTCGGTAGTCACTGTATATTTGCAAACAATGCATCGATAGCTGGCCACGTCCATGTCGGTGATCATGCTATCATTGGTGGCATGGTGGGTGTACATCAATTCTGTCATATTGGTGCTCACAGCTTTATTGCCGGCAATGCGTTAATACTTAAAGATGTTCCTGCCTATGTTATGGCTTCAGGTCAACCGGCAAAACCTTTCGGTTTAAATAGTGAAGGGTTAAAACGCCGTGGTTTTGATAAAGAAACTATATTGACGATCAAACGCGCTTATAAAGCCTTATACCGCCAGGGACTATCCGTTGATGAAGCATTAGTTGCTATCAGCGAAATGCCAGCACAATCAGCAGAATTACAAGCCTTTTGTGATTCAATCAAAGCATCTAATCGTGGCATCATTCGTTAAACCTAATACATTTAATTAGTGCCTTTCATATTAATACCTCTAATACCAGTGCCGTTAATGCCAATCAGGTTTATATGGATAACATTAGAGGCACTATTAACATTAAGTACCTTTAACGCCTATGACTACTCAAATTCAAAACAACCATCAAGAAACTGTATTTGCAATTGTAGTTGGCGAACACTCAGGTGACACATTAGGCGCAGGCCTGATAACCTCATTGCGCCAATCACACCCAAACGCTAAATTTATTGGTATTGGTGGTCCCAAAATGCAGGCATTAGGTTTTGAAAGCCTATTTGCCATGGACGAACTCTCCGTAATGGGTTTAGTCGAAGTACTTGGTCGGATCCGCCGTCTATTACATGTTCGAAAAACACTCGTTAACTTCTTTGCTGTCAATAAACCCGATGTCTTTATTGGTATCGATGCCCCTGATTTTAATATTGGTCTCGAATTAAAACTTAAACTCCAAGGTATAAAAACCGTGCACTACGTCAGTCCATCTGTTTGGGCTTGGCGTGAAAAGCGTATTTTTAAAATCGCTAAAGCAACGGATATGGTCTTAGCTTTATTACCTTTTGAAAAAGCATTTTATGATAAACACAAGGTTCCTTGTACTTTTGTTGGCCACCCACTTGCTGATGACATAGCGATGCAAAGTGATAAATCATTAGCAAGAAATAAGCTTGGCTTAGCACAAGGAAAAAAAATTCTTGCACTGATGCCCGGTAGTCGTGGCGGTGAGTTAGCTCGTCTTCTTGAAGATTTTTTTGAGAGTGCAAAACAATTACAAGCCCAAGACAGCGAGCTGCTTTTTGTCGCGCCCATGATAAGTGAACAGCGTGTTGAGCAGTTCAATACCCTTAAGGCTGAATTTGCTCCGGATCTAGTGGTAGAGGTTATCCTTGGTCAAACTCAAGAGGTAATGGCAGCTAGTGACTGTCTATTAACCGCTTCAGGTACAGTCACTTTGGAAGCCGCATTGATCAAACGGCCAATGGTTATTTGTTATAAATTTAGTCCTGTTACCTTTTTATTAGCTCGCTGGCTAGTTAAGTTGAAATGGTTTTCATTACCAAATTTATTAGCCAACAAATCCTTAGTACCCGAGTTATTACAAAAAGAAGTTTGTGCTGAAAATATTGTGCCTTTAATTAAGGAGCGTTTATATCAAGACCAAAGCCAATTGAATGATAGTTATAATGATATTCATCAACAACTTAAATGTGACGCAAGCAAACAAGCTTCGAAAGCGGTACTTGATGTTTTATCGAGTAAATTTTAGTCTTTAGTAATTTGTATCTCGTAATAAAATTATAAGAATATTATATCTCGAGTAAATAATGGTGAAAAATAATATGGCGTCTAAGCAAACTTTTCCTGATTTTGAGTATCCCGTAGCCTACTGTATTGCTGGAGTTGATGAAGTGGGTCGAGGCCCTTTGGTCGGTGATGTCGTTACTGCGGCAGTTATTTTAGATCCCGACAATCCTATTGAAGGATTGATGGATTCAAAGAAATTATCAGAAAAAAAGCGTGCCTTGTTATCTATTGAAATAAGGGAAAAGGCAATTGCTTGGTCATTAGGACGCGCAAATCCACAAGAGATAGATACGCTAAATATTTTACATGCCACTATGCTTGCTATGCAGCGTGCAGTAGCAGGTCTTAGTGTCGAGCCTGATTTTGTATTGGTAGATGGTAATCGTTGCCCAACGTTTCTAAGTAATACCAACGAGGTTGAGCAACAAATTAGTAAGATCGCTAGCCAAGCTGTGGTCAAAGGTGATGCTAGGGTTGCAGAAATCAGTGCCGCTTCTATTATCGCTAAAGTAGCCCGTGACGATGAAATGATAGCACTAGATAAACTTCATCCAGAGTACGGCTTTGCTAAACATAAAGGTTACCCCACTAAGTTACATCTTGAAAAAATTATTGAACATGGTGTTTTAGATTGTTACAGACAAAGTTTTAAACCTGTAGCTCGAGTGTTAGGTACATACCATGAGTAAAAGTATGACTATAGGTATGAGTAAGATATGACTGAAATGACGACTGAAGTATTTGAAGAAGAGCCTGTTGTCTTTGTACCGCCTAAATTTATCCATTTACGTGTACATAGTGACTTTTCTATGTGTGATGGTCTAAAGAAAGTTAAGCCCATTATTGGAAAAGCAGTTGAGCTCAATATGCCAGCACTGGCTTTAACCGACCAAACTAATTTATGCGGACTTGTTAAGTATTATCATGCCGCCCATGGTGCTGGAATTAAGCCTATTATTGGCTGTGATTTTTGGGTGAAGAGTGAAGAGTTAGAAGATGAGTTATCACGTATTGTCGTACTTACCACCAATAACGTCGGTTATAAGAATGTAACTGAACTTATCTCCAAAGCCTATATGCGCGGACACATACAAAATAAAGCCGTTATAGATAAGGATTGGCTAGTTGAATTTAAAGAAGGTTTAATCATTCTCTCTGGTGGTCGAGAAGGTGATATAGGTAAAGCATTATTAAAAGGTAACACTGAACTTGTTACAGAAATGGTTAATTTTTACCAACAGCACTTTGACCGCTGTTTCTTTCTCGAGTTAATCAGAACGGGACGTCAAGATGAAGAAAACTATATCCATCTAGCCGTTGAATTAGCTGAACAAGAAAGTTTGCCAGTGGTTGCTACCAATGAGGTGATGTTCCTTTCCCCTGAAGACTTTGATGCGCATGAGATCCGTGTCGCTATTCATGATGGATTTACCCTCGATGATAAACGACGACCTAAACGTTATAGCTCTGAGCAATACTTGCGCAGTGAAGCCGAAATGTGTGAGCTATTTAGTGACATTCCTGAAGCGTTAGCCAATACCGTTGAAATTGCCAAACGCTGTAATGTGACGGTAACTCTAGGAGAGTACGTATTACCTGACTTTCCTACTGAAGGTTTGGAAATTAATGATTACTTCATTAAAGTGTCAGAAATAGGGTTAGAGAAAAGATTAAAACAACTTTTTGATACCGAAGCCGATAACTTTGCTGAAATACGAAAACCTTATGACGAACGGCTCAAAATTGAGCTAGAAGTTGTTAATAACATGGGCTTTCCCGGTTATTTCTTGATTGTTATGGAGTTCATTCAGTGGAGTAAGGATAATAATATCCCCGTTGGTCCTGGTCGTGGCTCAGGTGCAGGCTCTCTAGTCGCGTATGCGTTAGATATAACCGATCTTGATCCACTTGAATACGACTTGCTTTTCGAACGTTTCTTAAATCCTGAACGTGTCTCTATGCCTGATTTCGATATTGATTTCTGTATGGATAGACGTGATGAAGTTATCGATCATGTTGCTGAACTTTATGGCCGTGATGCGGTATCACAAATTATTACCTTTGGTACTATGGCAGCGAAAGCGGTTATTCGCGATGTTGGCCGTGTTTTAGGTCATCCCTACGGCTTTGTTGACCGAATTTCCAAACTTATACCGCCTACACCGGGTATGACTTTAGCAAAAGCCTTTGAAGAAGAGCCAAAGCTACCTGAGGTTTACGCACAAGATAGCGAAGTCAAAGACCTTATTGATATGTGCCGTATTCTTGAAGGTACTACACGAAACGCAGGAAAACATGCTGGTGGTGTTGTTATTTCACCAACCACCATTACTGATTTTGCACCGCTGTATTGTGATGATGAGGGTAATAACCCCGTTACTCAGTTTGATAAAAATGATGTTGAAGATGCTGGCTTAGTTAAGTTCGATTTCTTAGGTTTAAGAACCTTAACTATTTTACAATGGGCCATTGAAATGGCCGATGACAAATTGCTTAAAGCGGGCAAAGAGCCAATTGACATCACCAAGATAGACTTAGAGGATAAAGCGAGTTTTAAAGTCTTACTTGCCTCGCAAACTACTGCGGTATTCCAGCTTGAATCAAGCGGCATGAAATCTTTAATTGATAAACTAAAGCCAGATTGCTTCGAAGATATTATCGCATTGGTGGCTTTATTTCGTCCTGGGCCTTTGCAATCAGGCATGGTTGATAACTTTATTGAACGTAAACATGGCCGTGAAGAAGTTAGTTATCCTGATGAAACGTGGCAGCATATTGACTTAAAGCCTGTATTAGAGCCAACTTACGGCATAATCTTATATCAAGAACAAGTAATGCAAATCGCGCAGGTACTCGCTGGGTACTCGCTCGGTGGCGCAGATATGCTACGTCGTGCTATGGGTAAGAAAAAGCCTGAAGAAATGGCTAAGCAGCGTGCGGGCTTTGAAAAGGGCGCAATAGATCGCGGTGTTGATGGTGAGCTTGCCATGAAGATCTTCGATTTAGTTGAGAAGTTTGCGGGTTATGGATTTAACAAGTCACACTCAGCAGCGTATGCCTTAGTATCTTATCAAACGTTATGGATGAAAACCCATTTCCCTGCGCCATTCATGGCAGCAGTTATGTCTGCGGATATGGATAACACCGAAAAAATTGTTACCTTAGTTGATGAATGTAGCAATATGGATATTGATTTATTGCCGCCAGATGTCAATGCTGGGCAATATAAGTTCACCGTTAACGATGACGAGCAAATTGTTTATGGTATTGGCGCAGTTAAAGGTGTGGGTGAAGGGCCTATTGAAGCAATTATTGCCGCTAGACAAGAAGGTGGTCCTTTCACTGATCTATTCGATTTCTGTGCTCGCCTTGATCTTAAAAAAACCAATAAACGCATTTTACAAAAACTGATTAAATCAGGGGCAATGGACAGTTTAGGACCTAAATTTGAGCCAGGAAAGGCCAAAAATCAGGGGGCTAATCGTGCTGCACTATTTGAAACATTACCGGAAGCGATTAAAGCCGCCGAACAACATGCCAAAGCTGAGTCTTTAGGACAAAATGACTTATTTGGCTTAATTAATGATGAGAAAACTGATTCGAGACAAAGTTTTAAAGAAGCGAAAGCTTGGGCAGAAGAAGTTTGGTTAGATGGTGAAAAGGAAACTTTAGGACTTTATTTAACCGGTCACCCAATTAATCGTTATTTAAGTGAAATAAAAAAATATTCTTCTAGTCGACTCGTTGGCATGCAACCAACAGGACGAGATAGACAGGCAGTAGCGGTTGGCTTGGTGATTGGCGTTCGGGTTTTAGTCAATAAACGCGGGCGTCGCTGGGCATTAGTGACCTTGGATGATAAGAGTGCCCGTATGGATATACGCCTCTTTCCAGACGACTATGATCGGTTCGCAGAACTGCTCGTTAGTGATGCTATTTTGGTTTGTAGCGGACAGGTCAGCTTTGATGATTATTCAGGTGGTAATACAATGACCGCTCGGGATATAATGACAGTCACTGATGCACGAGAAAATTATCTTAGCTCTATCGATGTTCAAGTCGATAACAGCTTGATAGCTGATGATTTTATCGAACAGTTTTCACAGGTTTTAACGCCTTACAAAGAAGGTACCTGTCCGGTGAGAGTATTCTATCAACGCGAAGAAGCCCAAGCTATGCTTGAGCTAGGCGTACAATGGCGAGTAACGCCAGCCGATATGTTACTATACGAATTAAAAATATTGCTTGGTGAAGAACGTGTCGCCATGGAATTTAAGTGATAGCTGTTTAGCTTAAGATATTGAGTATAAATTCATATTTATGGATTTTTACTCAAGGTGTTTTGGTTAAGTAGTGAGAAACAATTTTAAAAAATTAACTAGATTTATTAGGTAAAAATAAACATGTCATTAAACTTTTTAGATTTCGAGCAGCCTATTGCTGAACTTGATGCAAAAATAGAAGAGCTTCAGCTAGTCAATAACGGCCAAGAGCTTGACCTTGATATAGAAGAACAAATATCGCAATTACGCGAAAAAAACAAAGAGCAAACTAAGAAGATATTTTCTAACTTAGATCCTTGGCAAACAGCTCGCGTGGCTCGTCACCCACAGCGCCCATATACATTAGATTATATATCGCGTGTTTTTACCGAATTTGATGAGTTAGCTGGTGATCGTGCTTACGCTGATGATAGTGCTATTGTTGGTGGAACGGCTCGCTTAGACGGCAAGCCTGTTATGATAATAGGTCATCAAAAAGGTCGTTCAACGTCTGAAAAAGTTAAGCGTAACTTTGGCATGCCTCGTCCTGAAGGTTACCGTAAAGCGCTAAGATTAATGGAAATGGCAGAACGTTTTAATATGCCAATCATTACTTTTATCGACACTCCTGGTGCTTACCCTGGTGTTGGCGCAGAAGAGCGTGGGCAAAGTGAAGCGATTGCTCGTAACTTAAAAGTCATGGCACGTTTAACGGTTCCTATTATCTGTACTGTTATTGGTGAGGGTGGATCTGGTGGTGCATTAGCTATTGGTGTTGGTGATAGAGTTAATATGCTGCAATATGCAACCTACTCAGTAATCTCACCTGAAGGCTGTGCGTCCATTTTATGGAAAACTGCAGAAAAAGCACCTACGGCAGCTGCTGCAATGGGCATTACAGCCAGTCGAATCAAAGAATTGGACTTGATTAATAGCATTGTTGAAGAGCCACTAGGTGGAGCCCATCGTGATATGGACATTATGGCTGCGCAGCTTAAGCAAGCAATCAAAAAAGATTTAACGGACTTAGAAAGCTTAGATAAAGATGAGCTTATAGAGCAGCGTTATGAACGATTAATGTCGTTTGGTTATTGTTAAGCCCATGTCAAATATAGCGTCGACAGTTTATTTCTGTCGACGATTTATCTATGAATAAACTCACTTCAACGCTTTATAATACCCTCAAGCCCCTTTTCGACACTCATGGAAACATTGAGTTAATTATTGCCTATAGTGGCGGTATCGATTCACAGGTGCTCTTGCATGCATTAACTCAATTAAAGCAAAATAAACAAATCTGTAATGAAATCACTGTCTGTCATGTTAATCATGGCTTGAGTAAAAATGCTGAAAGTTGGCAAAACTTTGCTAAGCAAGAGTGTTCAAAATTTTCAGTTAATCTTGTGGTAAAACACGTTAATGTGCAGGTAAAAGCACAGTCATCACTGGAAGCATTGGCGCGTGATGCTAGGTATGATGCGCTTAAATCACTAAGAAACAATAAATCTATCGTATTAACAGGTCATCATAGCGACGACCAAAGTGAAACCTTTTTATTAGCACTTAAACGTGGTGCTGGTTTAAAAGGGTTATCTGCTATGTCAGCACAAACTCAATTGGCGCAGCATTTATTAGTAAGGCCGCTACTGAGTATTTCTCGCCAAGAAATAGAAGCTTATGCTGATACTAACCAGTTGACTTGGGTCGAAGATGAGTCAAATACTGATACTTGTTTTGACCGAAATTTTATTCGCCATAAAATCATGCCGCTGATGCGTGAGCGCTGGCCTAGTATCAATAATACGATTAATCGCAGCGCTAGCCATTGTTTAGCAGGACAAGAACTATTAGATGAACTGGCAGAGCAAGATTTATCTAACTGTCAGTTTAGTGATAATAGCCTCTATGTCAAAACACTTACTGACTTATCAGAAGCTAGGTTCAATAACCTGATCCGATTTTTTTTAAAGCAGCACCATTGTTTGATGCCAAGTACAGAACAGTTAAAGCAATTAAGACGACAACTGTTGGCAAATGCTGATAAGAATCCAGAAGTGAAAGTAGCAGAGCACTTTTTTAGACGTTTCAAAGGAAAGTTGTTTTTAACGCCAGAATATAAAGATATTAGCGGCTGGAAAGCGTCTGTTCAATTAGGTGGTCTCGATAGTGAAATAACTTTGCCAGATAATTTAGGGACACTCACTTTTAGTCATGTAAGCTCGGAAAAAAATCAGCCAACTCGTATTTGTTTACCAAAGCAAGAACAACAAGTAAGTATTTGTTTTAGCCACGATAACCCTAAGTGTTTACCTGATTTTAGGCAGCGCACTCGTAGTCTAAAAAAAGTATTGCAAGAGCTTGATATTTCGCCGTGGCAACGTAAGCGAATTGCTTTCCTCTATTACGATGATGAACTTGTCGCAGCGATTGGTCATTTCATCTGTCAGCCTTTTATTGCCGATGATACTAAATTAGCTATTCAAGTATGCCAGAAGGTTTAAAGAAATATCGAGTAGAGTGAGACGTTTTTAGAACACTTGAATAGAACCGCAGGTTAAAAAAACTCAAACAAAAAAGCACTTAATACAATGCTGATTAAGTGCTTTTTTATTAGGTTTTAATAATACCAATTTGATTAAGTTTCTTCCCTACTTAGAGCTATATTGGCGAGCTTAGAATAAACAAAATTTGTTAAACATAGTCATTCTATATTTAGCTGATTTTGTGAAATTATCAGTTTACCAATGAGCTCCCAAGGGCGAGTTTAAAAGGCTTATTTGCAGCGTTATTGATTTTGATAAGGACGCTACAAGGATGTAGCTTCTTAGAGAATGCATGAGCACATTCTCCTGAATAACCATTCTCATTAATCAATGCCTTGCCTTTAAGCCTTTTAATTCTCGCTGAGTGGGAAAGGACTTAATCAACTTGGTATAAGTCTTAAAAAAACTATTTTAAGCCCTATATTATTCGCTATCCCTTAGTTATGTGGTGCGATGCTGCAGCAGAGAACACCACATCTGTTGAACTGTTTAAAGCCGTTTCAGCAGAATCTTGAATAACACCAATGATAAAACCAATGGCGACAACTTGCATGGCAACATCGTTATTTATGCCGAATAAACTACAGGCTAATGGGATAAGCAATAATGAGCCTCCAGCAACACCTGAAGCGCCACACGCTGAAACAGAAGCTACAATTGACAGTAATATTGCGGTCGCAAAGCTTACTTCAATATTCAAGCTGTAAGCTGCTGCTAAGGTTAACACGGTAATTGTAATTGCCGCACCAGCCATGTTAATCGTTGCACCTAAAGGAATCGATACCGAGTAGGTATCTTCATGTAAGTCTAATTTTTTACACAAAGCCATATTCACCGGAATATTGGCTGCCGAACTACGGGTAAAGAAGGCAGTAATTCCAGACTCTCTAAGGCAAGTCAATACTAAAGGGTATGGGTTCTTCTTGGTGATGATAAAGACAATAATAGGATTAACCACCAAGGCAATGATAAACATGGCGCCAAGTAATACAGCGACAAGGTGACTGTACTGTGCTAATGCGCTAAAGCCTGTAGTTGCAACGGTATTGGCAACTAAGCCAAAAATGCCTAACGGGGCAAAACGAATAACGATACGCACAATACTCGAAATTGCTTCGCTTAAATCGTGCACCATGGCTTTGCTTGACTCATTTGCGTGTTTTAATGAAAATCCTAAGCCTAAGCCCCAAGCAAGAACAGCGATGAAGTTACCCGTTGCAACAGCGGTTACAGGGTTCTCAACAACTTTAAATGCAAGTGCAGCTAATACTTCGGTTAATTTTTGTGGCGGATTAGCAGTTGCACCAGCGAGATCTAGTGTGAGCGCTGTTGGAAAGGCAAAGCTTAAAAGTACAGCGACAAAAGCTGCACTTAAGGTGCCAATGAAATATAAGCTCACAATAGGTTTCAATTCTGCACTGCTATCAACTTTTTGATTCGCGATGGCAGAAGCCACAAGCACAAGTACTAAAATTGGCGCAACAGCCTTTAACGCATTAACGAATAAGCTGCCGAGCATGCCAAATGCTTTGGCTGAGTCGGGTGACAGGCTTGCGAGTAGGCTAGCTAAAATAATAGCGACAATGATTTGACTCACCAAACTTGTCGACTTTATTTTCTGAAAAAATGATGGAGTGTTAGTACTTGCTGTGCTCATTACTTAACCTGCTAATGTAGAGTTATATTTATCTGCTAGTTTTTATCATTGAAGAACCGCTATTGTCTAGGCTTATTCGGTAAGGAAGGATAATTAACAGCTAAAGCAGGTTTTTTCATAGAAAAATAAGATTACACGCGTATAATTACGCCATTAAAATTATGACCATCATTGGAATAACTATGCCTACTGAACAAGCACTAAAAAATCGAAGTAATAGCAGTTGTGAGCTTTGTACTAGCACTGATACCCTTGCTGTTTACCCTGTTCCGCCAACAAGTGATTTGAGTGCTCAACAGTCAATCTATCTTTGTCAAAATTGCCTTAGTCAAATTGAAGGTCAAAGTGAATTAGATTTAAACCACTGGCGCTGCTTAAATGACAGTATGTGGAATCAAGAGCCTGCAGTGCAAGTCATGTCTTACCGTATGCTACACAAGCTCTCAAGTGAGAGTTGGGCTCAAGATGCCTTAGAGATGATTTATTTAGAAGATGAAGTAAAAACGTGGGCAGAGCAGGGTATTGCTGCCGAGCGCAGTAATGGACCAACCCGTGATAGTAATGGCGCAGAATTACAAGAGGGTGATAATGTTACCTTGATCAAAGACCTAAAAGTTAAAGGCGCTAACTTTACTGCTAAGCAAGGTACTATGGTTCGAGGTATTACGTTAACAGATAACCCTGAACATATTGAAGGTAAGGTTAACGGTACGCGTATTGTTTTGGTCTCAGCTTATCTAAAAAAAGCCTAGTAATTTACTTGTCTTATTAACGTCAGTTACTGATGGTCAGCGATCAAAGTTAAGACATTAAAAAACGCTGTGATATTTCTATCACAGCGTTTTTATTTATCTTTAGTTCAAATCATTTTGCTTATTATTGATTCTTTTTTCTAAAAGTCTCACAAGCAACTTGATCTTCACATTCACCGTACAAGTATAAGCTATGGTTGGTTAGTTTAATTTTATGTGCAACCGCAATATCACTTTGCCTTTGCTCAATGACATTATCTTCAAACTCAACAACTTTACCACACTTCAAACAAACCAAATGGTCGTGATGGGCTTTATGAGCTAATTCAAATACTGATTTACCCCCTTCAAAATGGTGACGAGTAACAATACCAGCATCATCAAATTGGTTTAATACACGGTAAACTGTAGCCAAGCCAATCTCTTCATTTTGATCTAATAAGATCTTATAAACATCTTCTGCACTGATATGTTGATTATTTGGCTGTTGAAGAATACTGAGGATCTTTATTCTAGGCAGGGTAATTTTTAATCCAGCTCTTTTAAGTTCTTCGTTTTGTTCAGCCATATTCGGTCTCTAAAGTATTTAAGTAATGTAATATCAAAATTATAGGGGGTTATAGAGAAAGAGAAAAGCTTTAGTTTTATTCTTTGAAGAAATTGTTCATTTTGACTGTAAAAGGCAAAAAAAAAGCCCAAATAATGAGCTTTTAAGAAAGTAACCCTTTTAAGTGTAGGGTTACTAGCATAATTTAACTAGGAAAATTCAGCCAAGCACATCTCATCATTCAATTGAGCAATCCATTGATCCACACGTGCTTCAGTTAATTCACTTTGTCTGTCTTCATCAACACATAAGCCAATAAAAGTATTTTCATCAACAAGGGCTTTTGATGCTTCAAACTCGTATCCGTCAGTTGACCAGTTACCAACGACGATAGCACCTTTGCTTTCCACGATGTCGCGTAATGGCTCCATAGCGTCACAAAAATACTCTGCATAATCTTCCTGATCGCCTAAGCCGTAAATAGCGACTAATTTATCTGTAAAGTCAATTGCTTCTAAGTCAGGTAAAAAGTCATCCCAATCACATTGGTTTTCGCCGTAATACCAAGTAGGGATACCTAAAATAAGTAAATCGAATTCTGCAATTTCCTCTTTAGTGCTTTTGGCGATGTCTTTAACGTCGACCATTTGCTTGCCCAGTTTCTTCTGGATCATTTTACCAATTGCTTCAGTGTTACCTGTATCACTGCCGAAGAATAAACCTACGATTGCCATGAGATGTTACCTTATTGTGCTTTCTTTGAAAGAATATATTACTTTGTATGTGCAGCTAATGATTCTATTAGCAGCGACTCTATTAATTCACTACGACTCATTTGTTGAGTCTCAGCCAATTGTTCTAATTGTTCGAATAAGCTGTGATGGACTTTAAACTCTACACGTTTTAAGCCATTGTTTTTATCACGCTTAACCTGATTTCGTTTGTTAATTTTTATCTGTACACTACGTGAATTAGGGTTCGTCTTTGGACGCCCTGGACGTTTTTCATCACTAAAAAGATCAATTGTCGTTAAGTCAGCTATTTCTTTTGCCATGAGTTAACCGACACCCTGACTTTCCCAGATAAACTGGATGATGCCTTTAGCAATAAAACCAGCGCAACCTAGAAATAAAACACAATATACAACTACTTTACCCATTTTTGGTACATCATTTTTATTCATTACGTCGTGAATCGAAAGACCGATAAAGCCAAAGATAAAAAGAAAAAATAAATTAAGACCAATTGTCTCAATAAGCTCTAAATGTTCTGCTAGCATAGTATTTGACTGTTTCTTATACGCCAAGGCCAAAAAGTATACGGCCCAAAAAATTGGCAGCATTATAGCATATCATTAACGCCATACCATTAGCATTTTTGCTAATGGTGAAAAAATAACAATAGCGTGTATTGCGGGTAAGCATTTTGATCTTTATCAACGATAACTAAAGTCGACAAATTTTATTGATTTATTGGATTATTCAATCAACTAAGTTTTATGAAATCGGTGACTATTTTGTTAAAAGCAATGGTCTTTTCAGCATGCAACCAATGGCCAGCACCTTGAATTACCTTGGCTTTACTATTAGGTAAAAGTGCGACAATAGCTTCTCTATGCTCAGGTAGAATATAGTCAGAATTACTCCCCTTGATAAACAATGTTTCTCCTTGGTAAGGTGCTTTATTTAAAGGTAAGGTATTCGCTTTCATAATTTGTGGGTAACATAAGCTTATATCGGCAAGGCTGCATTTAAAGGCAAAATTACCGTGTGAATCTACTGCTAAATTTCGCAATAAAAATTGCCTAACGCCAATATCATCGACAAATGATGCTAATTGCTTATCAGCATCTTTACGACTTACTACTTGTGTTAAATCTATTGCTTGTAACCCTACGATGATTCTTAAATGATGAGCAGGGTAACTTACCGGGGCAATATCGGCTACGACTAGCTTAATAACACGCTCAGGTTGTGCTAAAGCAACTTGTATGGCAATTTTACCGCCCATTGAATGACCTAATAACAGACATGTATCAATGTTTAAATGATCTAATAAATCGATAATGTCTTGTGCTAAGTCTGTGTATTCCATCGTGTTAGCATGGAATGAATCTCCATGGTTTCTAACGTCGACGCTGGTAACACAATAGTCTTGAGATAAAGGCTTTGCTAACATATTAAGGTTTTCTAAACTGCCAAATAAACCGTGAATAAGTACTATGTGTGGGCCAGTACCAACCTGTTTATGATTCAGTATTTCAGTTTTTTTTGTCATGGTGTAATTGGTTTTTATTTGGCTAATATTAATAATATTGTCATGCTTTTAGCGACCATTTGCAAATAAATGAGTTCAACCTAGTGTAATTTCACTATATAATATTCCGCGAATTATTTAAGTTAAGGGTAACAATGAAAAACATCGAAATAGATGAAGAGCTTTATCAATATATTGCCACCAATACTCAGTTCATCGGTGAAAGTGCTTCTGCCATTTTACGTCGTTTACTAAATTTTGGGGTAGAAGTTGAGCTTGAAACCGTTACCGTTAACGAACCGTCAAATCAGCCTGAAGAAAAAAATGAAGCTAAACCGCTGGAGCCTGTGGTGAAAACGGTGCCTGTAGAGGTGGAAGAATCGCAAAGCATTGTTATTAAAGCTAAGCCTGAAAATAATGAAACTGTTTTTAACTTTATTAATAAAGAAGAACTGGCAATGCAGCGTGGCGCTGTAGGACGGTTTTTATTGATCCTAGCCGCATTATATCGTGCTCATCCGGAGCAATTTGATGTGGTCACTGAGATTAGTGGCCGTGATCGTTTATATTTTGCTAACAGTGAAAACAAGTTAGCAGAGAGTGGTAGTAGTACTAAACCGCGTCAAATACCAGAAAGTCCTTTTTGGGTTATTACTAATTCGAATACTACCCGTAAAAAAATGATGTTAACTAAAGCCTCTATTTCATTAGGTTATAGTGACAGTGATGTTGAAAAGATCCGAGAATTACTTTAGCGTTTAATATTAAAATTTATTGAGCAACATCACTTCATCGTTACTGAGACTTATAATGGAACAACCATTATTTCATCACAGCGCCTTGAATTTTAATTGCTCAAGCACTCTGTACCCCGTACCTTGAATGGTAACGGGTATAATACTGATAATAATTAGGAAGATGATATGAGTATCCACCCCTTTGCCGGTAAACCCGCACGTCCTGAAGATAGAATTAATATTGGCCAGTTAGTTAGTGATTACTTCTTACTGACCCCCAATGTAAATTTAGCAGCAGAGAAAGTAACCTTTGGTACTTCGGGTCACAGAGGTAGTGCCAGCAAGCGTAGTTTCAATGAGCAGCACATTACTGCTATTTGTCAGGCTGTTGCGGAATATCGTCAACAAAATGCTATTAATGGACCTCTTTTTTTAGGTAAAGATACTCACGCGTTATCAGAGCCTGCTTTTGCCAGTGCTATTTCTGTACTTATTGCCAATGGGGTCAATGTTGTTATCCAAAGCGACAATGGTTTTACGCCTACACCGGTAATATCTCGTTTAATCATTAGTCATAATAAGGTTAATTCTAATAATATCGCCGATGGTCTTATTATTACTCCTTCGCATAACCCTCCTACCGATGGTGGTATTAAGTATAATCCACCTCATGGCGGCCCAGCAGAAGGTGACATCACCAAAAAGATTGAACAACGTGCTAATGAAATCATTATCGCTGGTTTAGTTGATATTAAACAATTGCCTTACCAAGACTCATTGCAATCAACATTGCTTACTAAAGAAGATTTTATTAGTCATTATGTTGATCAGCTTGACCAAGTGATAGATATGCAAGCTATTGTCAAAGCTGGCATCAACATTGGTGTTGATCCTCTTGGTGGTTCCGGTATTGCTTATTGGCCTGTCATTGCTGAAAAATATAAATTAAAAATTAATGTTGTCAATGAAGTGGTTGATGGCAGTTTTGCTTTCATGCCGCTAGATAAAGATGGCAAAATCCGTATGGATTGTTCGTCAAAGTATGCCATGGCAGGACTCATTGCCATGAAAGATGATTTTGACATCAGTGTTGGTAATGATCCTGACTTTGACCGACATGGTATTGTTACGCCAAGTGGTGGTTTGATGAATCCTAATCACTACCTCGCCGTTGCTATTCATTACTTAATGACACATCGCGATTGGTCGAAAAACTGTAAAATTGGTAAAACCCTAGTATCTAGCTCTCTCATAGATAGAGTGGCTAAACAATTATCACGTCCGTTATCAGAAGTACCTGTTGGTTTTAAATGGTTTGTGGATGGTTTAGCAGATGCTAGTTATGCATTTGGCGGTGAAGAAAGTGCTGGTGCGTCTTTTTTATCTCGCGATGGCAGTAGTTGGACCACAGATAAAGATGGTTTTATCTTGGCTTTATTGGCAGCTGAGATCCTCGCTGTTACCGGTAAAGACCCTTACCAATATTACCTAGAACTTGCCCAAGAGTTAGGTAAACCGTGTTATGGTCGAGTTGAAGCCGTTGCTTCTTTTGAACAGAAGCAGGTATTAACAGCCTTATCAACTAATGATGTTCAAGCCGATACACTCGCTGGTGACAGTATTATTCAAGTGCTTTCACATGCACCTGGTAATAATGCAGCCATAGGTGGTATTAAAGTTGTAACAGATAATGGTTGGTTCGCAGCTCGTCCATCGGGCACTGAAGAAATCTATAAAATTTATGCTGAAAGTTTTATAGATGACAATCACCTGCAAATGATTATTATTGAAGCGCAAGCTATTGTCAGTGACGCATTTAAAGCGGCAGGTCTATAAGTTCCTGCTATTATTGAGTTATTACTAACCCTAGTAATAACTCATATCCCTTCTTCAATTCAGCTCCTTGTTTTATCCTAATATTATACCTTTACTGCTAACTACTTGATCATTTCTGCTTGCTAAAGTCACTGACTAAATTCTGTTTATTCAGTCACTAAAACAACAGCTTATATAAATACCTCCCTTTGTTTATTGCCATTTATTTACATATAAAATAGATCACCCTAATTAATGAACGGGTATTACTGTAAAGAATATTGCTCACTTTTTGTTGTGCATTAGGCAAATCTTTGTCTTTGAATATTGAATGTCAGTTGACGTAAAGGTAAAGTAAAGTGAGTATTACGACATACTTATTTCTTACTTAGAGATAGATATAAATTAGCTATACTAATAATTATAATTAAAGATAGCTGATCACTTTCGCATTCCGCTGACTTTAACGCACATTAGTTTGTGTGTTGCAGTAATAGAAGAGAACATTATGAGCACAGAACTTTATAATGATGGACCAGTAGTGCACCAGCCTACTTTTATCGATGGAACCAGTGTTGAAATTCCTGAATTAAGAATTTTAGACCAAAACGGTACCACATATCCCGATGCTGATTTACCCGAAATAGATCAAGCGTTAGCCACTAAAATATATCAGACGCTTGCTTTTCATCGTGTATTAGATGAGCGCATGGTGGCATCACAGCGCCAAGGTCGATTAAGTTTTTATATGACTGCATTAGGTGAAGAAGCCACAAGCGTAGGTGGTGCTGCGGCATTACAACCGCAAGACATGATTATGATGCAATACCGTGAACAAGGTGCATTAATGTTTCGTGGTTTTAGCCTTAAAAACTTCATGAATCAATTGTTTAGTAATTCTGATGATTTAGGTAAAGGCCGTCAAATGCCAATTCATTACGGCTCTAAAGAACTGAACTGTATGACAGTATCTTCGACACTTGCTACGCAAATTCCTCAAGCAACAGGTTATGCTTATGGGCAAAAACTACAAGGTCTTGACGCGGTAACTATTTGTTATTTCGGTGAAGGAGCGGCATCTGAAGGTGACTTTCATGCCGGTTTAAATATGGCAGCAGTACAAGAAGCGCCAGTTATCTTTTTCTGTCGAAATAATGGTTATGCTATTTCAACACCTTCTGATGAGCAGTTTAAAGGTAACGGTATCGCTTCACGTGGTGTCGGTTATGGCATAAAGACTATTCGAATTGACGGAAATGACATCTTAGCAGTACTTAAAGCAACGCAAATTGCACGTGCTTATGCGGTAAAAGAGAGTAAACCGGTATTAATTGAAGCGATGTCTTATCGTCTCGGTGCACACTCTACCTCAGACGATCCATCAGGCTATCGTACTAAGGAAGAAGAAGCAAAATGGCAGAGCCATGATCCAATTTTACGAATGAAAAATTGGATGTTTAAACAAAAGTGGTGGGATGAAGAGCAAGAAGTTGCTCTATTCGAAAAGTATCGTGAAGAAGTATTGGCAGCCGTAAAAGTGGCAGAGGTAATAGATAAGCCGCACATAGATACCATGATAACCGATGTTTATGATGTTCCTTCTGCGCAGTTACAAGCACAATTAGATGAAGTGAAAGCTCACGTCAAAAAATATCCAGAAGCCTATCCGTTCACTGCAGGGAAATTTTAATTATGGATAAAATCTACATTGAGAAAGAGTGTGCTATCGACACTGAGCTTCATGAAGCCTATCCAACAACAGCTGCAGGGAAATTTTAATCATGGCGCAAATTAATTTATTACACGCTATTAATAGCGCACTTGATATTGCCATGGCTGATAATGATCGTACGGTATGTTTTGGTGAAGATGTTGGTCATTTTGGTGGTGTATTTCGCGCAACGAGTGGTCTACAAGAAAAATACGGTAAAGCGCGTTGTTTTAACAGCCCGCTAGTAGAGCAGGGCATTATTGGTTTTGCTAATGGCTTAGCCGCGCAAGGTAGTGTTGCTATTGCTGAAATTCAATTTGCTGATTATATCTTCCCGGCTTTTGATCAAATCGTTAATGAAGCAGCTAAATTCCGCTACCGTACAGGTAATGAGTTTAACGTGGGTAACCTAACAATTCGTAGCCCATACGGCGGTGGTATTGCCGGTGGTTTGTATCACAGCCAATCACCAGAAGCTTACTTTGCCCATACACCGGGTTTGAAAGTTGTTATTCCTCGAAACCCTTATCAAGCAAAAGGTTTATTACTTGCATCGATTCGTGATGATAATCCGGTAGTGTTTTTTGAGCCTAAGCGTTTGTATCGCGCCTCGGTTGGTGAAGTGCCCGAAGAGGATTACCAGTTACCATTAGGTAAAGCTGAAGTGGTACAAACAGGCACTGATATCACTTTGCTTGCTTGGGGCGCACAGATGGAAATCATTGAAAAAGCGGCGCAAATGGCGAGTAACGATGGTATTTCGTGTGAAGTGGTCGATCTACGTACTATTTTACCTTGGGATATCGAAACGATTAGCCAATCGGTTATGAAAACTGGTCGTTTACTTATCAGTCAAGAAGCGCCATTAACCGCCGGTTTTGCCAGTGAAATTGCCGCGACTATACAAAGCGAATGTTTCTTACACCTTGAATCTCCTATTGCACGGGTATGTGGTTTAGATACCCCTTATCCATTAGCGTTAGAAAAAGAATATATTAGCGATCACCTAAAAGTATACGAAGCCATTAAAAAGACCGTTAATTTTTAATGAACACTACCTTTTTACAGGAAAAAAAACATGAGTATTGATTTTATATTACCAGATATTGGTGAAGGTATTGTTGAGTGTGAGCTGGTTGAATGGTTAGTTAAAGAGGGCGAAACAATCGCCGAAGATCAGCCTATTGCTGATGTAATGACTGATAAAGCCCTAGTACAAATTCCAGCAATGCACTCTGGCGTTGTTGAAAAGCTTTATTATAAGCAAGGTGAAATCGCTAAAGTTCATTCGCCACTTTTTGCTATGACGCCAGAAGGGGGGAGCAATGATACTGTTCATTCTACACCTGCCGAGGCTCTACAAGCAGAAACGGTAAAGGTGTCACCTGAAAGCCCGGTAGCTCGTACAGCACCTGTAGCCTGCGATGCAATTGTTAGTAGCACCAAGTCGGACAATGGTAAAGCATTAGCAAGCCCAGCAGTCAGACGCGTAGCTCGTGAACTTGATATTAACATCCATCAAGTAGCAGGCAGTGGTAAAAAAGGCCGAGTCTATAAAGATGATGTTGTCGCTTATAGCCAAAATGGATCAAGTGACTTATCTACTGTCGCTTCCGGTGGTGATTTGGTTGGTGGTACCAGCGTAGAGCCCATTCGCGGTATTAAGAAAGTCATGGCCACTGCAATGCAAAATAGTGTTAGTACAATTCCACACTTTACTTATTGCGAAGAAATCGATTTAACAGAACTTATCGCTTTACGTGGTGAATTAAAAGAAGTTTATGCTAAGCAAGGTATCAAATTAACTATGATGCCGTTCTTTATGAAAGCTATGTCATTAGCGATTAAAGAATATCCATTAGTTAATACAAAAGTAAATGATGATTGTACTGAGCTTACTTATTTTAATGATCACAATATTGGTATGGCAGTTGATTCTAAAGTCGGCCTGCTTGTTCCTAATATTAAGCAGGTACAATCTAAGTCAATCTTAGATTTAGCTAACGACATAATGCGCTTAACTAATGATGCCCGTAGTGGTCGTGTTGCCAGTGAAGATCTTAAAGGTGGCACCATTACCATTTCAAATATTGGCGCAATCGGTGGCACAGTGGCAACGCCTATCATCAACAAGCCAGAAGTGGCGATTGTTGCGTTGGGTAAATTGCAAAAACTACCCCGTTTTAATGAACAAGGTGAAGTTGAAGCACGAAGCATTATGCAAGTGAGTTGGTCTGGTGATCATAGAGTTATCGATGGCGGCACTATCGCGCGTTTTTGTAACCTTTGGAAATCATTCCTAGAGAAGCCAAGTCATATGTTAGTACATATGAGCTAGAGATTATTAATCGCAAGTTTAACAAGCATATATGCGGCGTTATTCATTTTGGTAATGAGTAGCCATTACCTGCAATAAATGCCTTGCCTCTAAGCTTGTTAAAGCTCGCTAAATACTCTGTTAAGTGTAAAAAAGCCCCGTTATCTAAAGGTTAATACCTAAGATAACGGGGCTTTTTAGTAGCTCAAGGTTAATCAGTAGCCATTGGCCAACAATTAATTACTTAATGCTTAAGCATTAAAAACCACACTGTTTACCTTGGTTTTTGTTTTTCAACCAAACATGTAACGGTGCAAAGTAATCTAGGATTGCACTAGCATCCATTTGCTCATTACCCGTTACTACTTTATAAGCTTGTTGCCATGGTTGGCTAGAGCCCATTTCTAACATGGTATTAAGTGCGGTACCGGCTTCTTTTGAGTTGTATATAGAACAACGGTGAATTGGATCAGTATTACCTGAGATTTCACATAACGCACGGTGGAATTCAAACTGTTGAATGTGTGCTAGGAAATAACGGCTATAAGGAACGCCACCAGGTACGTGGTATTTAGCACCAGGGTCGAATGCATTTGCATCGCGATCTACTGGAGCAGCAACACCTTGGTATTTCTCACGTAATTCCCACCATGAAGTGTTGTAGTTTTCAGGGGTAATTTCACCTGAGTAAACTTTCCAACGCCATTGATCAACCATCAAACCAAACGGAATAAAGGCAATTTTATCAAGGGCTTGTTTCATTAATAAGCCAATATCTTTTGACTCATCTGGAATGGTGTCAATTAAGCCTATTTCTTTTAAATATTTAGGCGTAACTGATAAAGCAATAGTATCGCCAATTGCTTCATGGAAACCGTCATTCGCGCTATTTTGGAAGTACACCGGTTGGTCTTTATAAGCGCGTTGGTAGAAGTTGTGACCTAATTCATGGTGAATAACATTAAATTCTTCACCTGTTTTTTGAATACACATTTTAATGCGAAGGTCATCTTTTGCATCAAGATCCCATGCGCTGGCGTGACAGGCTACATCTCTATCAGCAGGTTTTGTAAATAATGAACGTTCATAAAAGGTCTCTGGTAAAGCGTCAAAACCTAATGAAGTGAAGAACTTTTCAGCACCTCTAACCATTTGTATTTCATCGTAGTTATGAGCAGCTAATTGCTTAGTTACATCATAACCTGGATCTGCATCTTCAGGAGCAACTAAATCATAGATGTTACCCCAAGACTGTGCCCACATGTTGCCCAGTAAATGTGCAGGAATAGGTTTGTCTTGCGCTACTTTATCAGTACCGTAAGTTTCACCTAATTCGCTACGAACATAACAATGTAAGTCGTCATATAGTGGCTTAACTTGTCCCCATAAACGGTCAAGCTCTTTGGCAAAATCGTCTGCAGGCATATCGTAATTTGAGCGCCACATGGCGCCTAAATCTTTATAACCAAGACCTTTAGCGCCTTCGTTAGCTAGTTCAGCTTGACGGGTATATAAAGGCTTCATTTCAGGGCTAATTTCACGCCAGCCAGACCACATTTCAAGTAACTCATCATAATCACGAGAGTTAGCCATAGTTGATGTCATATCACCTAAGCTTAGTTTCTCACCTGCTTTAGTGGTATAACTTCCTTTACCGTACATGCTACCAAGCTGCGCGCCAATAGTGGCTAACTCAGCTGATTTTTCAGAATCTTGTGGAGCGGGCATTACTAAGCTTTGTTTTAAAAAATTTAATTGGCGACGTTGTGTCGCATTGACTTTAACATTGTCAAAAGTCGCGGCTTTCATGGCATATCTAACGCCAGCTTCAGTTGACTTTTGGTCAGCTTCTGCAGCTAAAGAGGCAGTATCTTCGGTTATAAAGTTGGCATAAATCCATGCAGCACGAGAACCCTCTAGGTTCAATTTCACCATTTCTTTTGCAACATTATCTAAGAATTTCTGTGCATCTGCTGCGGTTAATGGTGCTTGGGCATTGATAGATGCTGATTTTTCTACTGATGCTTGTTGACTTGATTCTTGATTACACGCAGTTAAAGAAGCGGCAATAATTAATGCAAGACCTGTAAACTTGAATGTTTTTTTCATCTGTTTCATTTTTATAATCATTATATAAGAGACATTGTTAGGTTGGGCTAGTATATAAAATTGTTTGCTTGATACAAAGTTTATAGAGGAAATAGTTACTTAGGGAAATGTATGCGTAAATTTCAGGCAAAAAAAAGCTCATTCAAAATGAATGAGCAAACTACAACATGAAACAGGGTTGAGATTTAAAAACAATATAAACAAAAACAATGGTATATAGGGAGTTAATATAAGTAGAGAGTTAATAAATTCTTTACTTGCTAGAAACTGAGATAATAATAAAGGCGATGCCTGTGTTTTACTGTATAGATAGCGTAACGATTTGTATTAGTATAAATAGTCACTGTAGAGCAGGGTAAAGAGAATTTTGGATAAAAAAAAGCCCATTCAAAAGAATGAGCAAACTACAACATGAAATAGGGTTGAGATATAAAACAATAATAAACAAAAACAATGGAATATAGGGAGTTAGTATAAGCAGGGAGTTAATGAATTCTCTGCTTGCTAGAAACTGAGATAATAATAAAGGCTATGCCTGTCTTTTACTGTATAGATACCGTAACGATTTGTATTAGTGTACGTGATATACTAGGGTCTGTTGAACTTTCTCGGTTAAATTTTGTTCGTCTTTTTTAAAGGAAGCAAAACGTTTTAGTCGCGGTAGGTAGTGTTTTTAGCCGAATTATTCGGACAGAATTTGTTTGTTTTATGGCGTTATCGTCTTTATATGTGACGCTACATGGGTGTAGTTTATTAGACAATGCAGGAGCTATTGTCCTGAGCAGCCCCATTACAAAGACTCTGCCTTGTATAAACACCCAATAAACGGCTGCAAAAATAATCTCGAATGTTCAACAGCCCCTTGATTCCGAATTAATCTGATGAGTCGCTTTTAAAAGCTTGACCTATTTACAAAAAATGCGTTATTTTAAACGTGCGTTTAAATTAGTTGTTTAATTTACACATAAAACCGATAAATTATCAAAGCGAAAAGCAGTAGAAGAGAATATGAGTACCAAAAATAAAATATTAGATGCCGCCGATGTACTTTTTGCCGATAAAGGTTTTAATGGTACCTCTTTAAGAGAAATTACTAGTCAAGCGAATGTTAATTTAGCGGCAGTAAATTATCATTTTGGCTCTAAAAAAGAGTTGATTAAAGCCGTAATGTCTCGTTATATGGATGAACTATCTCCTCAATTAGAGTCTGCGCTTTTATTGATTTGCCAAGCAGATGTTAAACCAAGCTTACATGATGTATTTTCAGCTTTTATAGCACCGTTATTAAACCTTAATGAATTTAAAGTAAATGGTACAAGTACCTTTTTACAGTTATTAGGGCGTGGTTATACCGACAGTCAAGGTTTTTTACGCTGGTTTCTAACAACTCAATATCCAAACGTTTTTACGCATTTTACTAAAGCGGTAAAAATAGCTTATCCAGAGTTAAGTACTGAAGAAATGTTTTGGCGCTTGCATTTTACTATGGGCACCATAGTATTTACTATGTCTTCCAGTGAAGCTTTAATTGATATTGCACAAAATGACTTTGACAATAAGTTAGATATAGCAGGAGTGATCGAACGCGTCATTCCTTATGTTGCCGCGGGTGTTGCAGCGCCAATTACAAAAGTATAATCACTGTTGTTTTTGTAAATTCAGCTATGAACTAAAGTAACTTCCTACAAATTAATCTAGCATTGACTTTAGTTCAACATCACTTGCCTTATTTGTTATAAATGCAAAATAAGGCAAGGTAAAGTTCTACCTTCTAGATGCGACTGATGTAAGCGAATGCCGATAAATAGTTGCCTGTGTATTTTTTAGCCTCAATCACACTCGTTTTATTGAATCATAGAAAACTTTTAAAATACTCCACGTTAGTGTTGCTCTCAATAGATTAGCTAACCTAATTTTTTACTGTGCTCAACAAGATCACAAAATTATGGTTATAGGTAGACCTAACTTTCTAAATGATCCTATGTTATTAATTTTACTTCAAGGCAATTTTTCACGACTAGTTCTGTTATTAACAAGAATATGTATTATAATCCGCCCCAATTATGCTATTTCAGTATTTTACAAGTTTATTTAGGGTTCAGGTGACATATGAGTGTTGATGCAATTGGCTTATCAGCGGAT
>Ga0209396_1001284_pt1 | contig 28242 bp, 29 predicted proteins | sample GOMGulsemesocosm_6_FD_184638 | JGI IMG/M metagenome (GOLD analysis project Ga0209396, IMG submission 184638) | Methane-oxidizing microbial communities from mesocosms in the Gulf of Mexico - GOM8C Gulf of Mexico (SPAdes) (version 2) | ecosystem: Environmental > Aquatic > Marine > Cold seeps... | reverse complement strand
AAGTGATGACTGGCTTGGCTTATCATGCAGCAACGGGTGAGAGAGTTGATGAGAAAGCCCTGTCGAATGAAGTATTGGCTAACATAGTATTGAATTGATTTACGATTGAACTTTAAGATCGCTTGCGCGATCCATTTAAGCAGTGCAGCTATACAGAGCTTTGTTCATTCTCTTTATGGCTGCAACTTATCAACTTGTTCTTTATCTATAGAATCCACTTTGATATAGGCTGAATCAAAAATAATAGAATTACTGTCCGCAACTAAAAATAGCGCGGCGTTCAGATTATTAGATGTTACATACATATTCGAAAAGAACGAGTCTCCATCTTGAAACAGGCTGAGTTCGAAGGTTTTCCCTTTGAAAGTATCCCAGAATATTGCTTTGCCTATTATAAATAATGCGTAATCATCACCTACATAATTAGGACTACTAGGGGAAGCAAAAAATGGCTCAAGTATTCCCATCCAAACCCAATCTATATTCTCAATCAATAATCTCTTTACTGGTAAGCCATCAACTACCTCATCTGTCTCAGCTGTGATACTGCCTTCAAATTCATTTTGTGACCAAAATAACTCACAAGCTTCATCAAGATATTGAAGTTGATATACTTTCCAAGTGGTCTCAGTAATAGACACAATTTCTTTGGTGCACCTCGCCTGCCCTTCATCGTCATACAACAAAAAGGCTCGCCCCCAATCCCCTTCATATTCAAAGTTTTCAACAGATTCTGAGTTTCCATCATCAGATGAGCCACATGCTGAAATCAACGATATTAAACAAACAACTAAAATCCTTTTTAACACAACTTTCCCATTAATTTTATGTAAAACTTTAATACCAAGTTAAATACTTTATTGATAGTTTACACCAATATCTGCCGAGTGTTCGCGATGTAGTGATGAACCTGACGTTCAGTTTTCGAATCGATCATGCTTTCAGGGCGACAACCATATGAACAATGGTCGATTGAGCGTTGTACCAAATAATCGAAAAATCAGTAATTAAAACAACCTCACCCTTAAATCTATTCTAGCATTTAAGAAGCTTTTACACTGATATTTTTAATTAATTTATTCTTAACATCACGCTGAATATCCATTAGAAGTTTACTCAATACAAATACATGAGATCCCTTAGGTTCTAAAGGTTGGCAGCAATGATTGCTGCTTTTAGATTCAACGATTGTTTTTACTCGATGGGTCATACGACCACCTCACTTGTTCTTAGTTAGCTGTGAATATTTTCTCTAATAACTAAGACGCAAGCGGAATGAAAAAGACGATAATTTATATAATGAGATTCAATTAACTATAACCATCACAGTGATTCGGTCGCCACCTTTGATCTTTAGCTAGACGGCTCTATTCCTGCTGGTACTTCTGAAACGTCATCCGTTAATTCACAGACATTTGAATTACAAGATGCATAAAATGGCATCCCACATAGCACTATCGATGAGTAATAACCAACTGCTAGCCTTTCATTATTCCTAAACTCATTCTGAAGCGAGAATAATTTTTCTTCTTCGAACTCTTCCATTTTAGAGTAAACAATAGCGTCGCGATTACAATTTTCAGTCGCACTCAGATTAAGTAGCCGACACTCAGATGTTTCAGAGCAAGCTAATTTGGTACTAGCGATGCCAATAACTTCATTTTTAATTCTATGTAGCTCCGCACTCGGATCAGGTTGAGAAAAGCCTTTTTCTATACCAAAGCTAATATTACTAATGCTATGCCCTTCGCTAGTACGGCATGCCACTTCAAAGGTGATACTTCCTTTCTGCGTATCCCAGTCAATATTCCCAGAGATTTCTAATGGCCGTACCTCTCCAAACTCCTCATTCACACTCCTTGGCGAGAAAACAATTTGACCTAAAGAATTAATTTCACCAAAGACGGCGTTCATAAAAGTTGCACGTGTATTTAACTCTACAGACGTACCATTTATCCCTATCACGGCTTGGCCTTCGCCTCCACACTCGGTGGCTCGCCAGTACCCTGAGTAATACTCTTCGTAATCAATACTTAATCCACCGAGGATACCCGCACCAGGAGCTTTAATTACTGGCATTTCAATTTCTGGGATGTTGCTCTCTTCATCTTCATCTTCGGAAGAGGACTTACTTTCGTAACAAGACGCCAAAAGAGTAGCCAATACAATAATTGTGATATAAGAAATTTTATTCATACATTCTCTAGATAACCTTGAGTATTCCATACTCGCTTTATTACACGGCAGCATAACATTCAATTCAATCTGCCAATCGTCCACCAGCAAACGTTTATGACTACCAAGCCACCCGCACATCAAACGCTTCGCCTGCTGCTGAAGAACATGCATCGCTGTAGCTATGTTCACCCACAACTCTTATGAACCTCCCTATCTCAAATGATGGCTCACCCGCAGCCACGCTTGCGTCTGCAATAAAGGTGGTTAAATCTACGCTGATATTTGTTCCATAAAGCTGCTCGGCTGCAATCGTTTCTTCACTTACCTTTTCGTCAGCGGTATAAAAACCATCGTCGTTTATATCTAACCAGACTGTCCATTTTGTTGTCTTCACCGCAGTGTCACCCTCTTCCCCCTTAATATCTAGGTTCAGTGTTTTGTTATTGGTTCCAGTGAGTTGTATTGGGTCTAGTTCGCGATAGTCTGATGTATTTGGGTTAAAGTTTATGTTGGAACCGTTTATTACAACGGTTCCAATGTCGTTCTTTGGTGTTAAACCGGAAGAGATATAACAATATTGATCGGTTACGGATACGTTGCGGGTGAAGTTATCGTTAAGATTTAACGAGCCGTCTACGGTTAATTTAACCCGATAATCTCCGCTGGCGGCATAGGTGTGCTGCGGGTTTTGTAATGCTGATTCATTACCGTCGCCAAAATCCCAGTGCCATTCTGTAACAGGGGTCGTGCTGCGACTATCGTCGGTGAATTCTGTACGCAGTTTTGATTTTTCAAAGCTGTAGTGGCTGAGCACACCTTCGTCGAACAGCTTTATTTTCACTGCTTTAAAAGCGGCAATTACGTCGTCTGATTTTTGCTCTGAGATAAGCGCGGCCCGCTGTTTTAGGCATTGTGCTATTTCGGTATGTGTCATCGTTGCGGTCCAGCAATTTCTAGCAGCATTTATGTATAAAGCGTACGCCTCCTCCATGCCCCACTGCTGCTGTAACAGATAAAATGGATAGGTAAACATGCCAATGCTTAGGTAGTAATTACGCTCTGTTTCGTCGTAATCGAGCATGGTTTCGATTGCTTCGTATTCTGTGACGATTTGGTTGAGGTAGCGCTTTTGACCTTGGTTTTCTGCGCCGTGTTTCCAGTAGTTGAGTTCGCCAATGCTGCCAACCTTGTCTTCTCCATATTCATACCAAGCCATGACGCCTGATATGTCACTAAAGGCTTCGTGTAGGGTTCTGAATCCTTTACTGAATTCGCTGTTGGGTAAAAAGAAATCGACGCCCATTATGCGGTTCAATACTCCGTGGCCAATTTCGTGGCCAATCGAATCGAGGGATGACGCTGAAAGTTGTATGGGTATGCCATCACCAAAGGTGGCGTAAGTACCGTCCCAATAGCCGGTTCTTGAATCACTGCTGCCGTAATGAACCCGTATGCGCAGTTTGTCTTTTATGGGTGGCTCGCCAAGATATTTTACGAAGGTATCGTAGACGATTGTGCCGTAGAACATAGCGTCGTTGATGGTTGAGTAAAGCCAAGCACCGTCTTCGTCTCCGATGTAACGATGAGTACTGATTGGATTTTCTGCACAGTCGTATTCGTATGCGGGGAATAAATTGTCATCGGCGGCATTGGCTTGGGTATTGGTGCCATTGTTCGAGCCCAATTCCCAGGCGAGATCCTTTTCATAGTTCATGTCGATGATACTGACGAGGCCATTATCAAAGATGCACATCCCACTTTGGCTGCGATGAACGGATAGCGTACCTCTTTGATGAATGTACGTTACTGGGAACCCTTCAGCATCGGTATCACTATCAGGTATACCGTAATACCAAGGTAATTTGTAATGTCCCCCTGGGCCTGAGAGCTGGGTATTGCCGGTGAAGTCGTGGAATTTGATTAGAGTGCCGTTTGTGGCTAGGCCTTTTTCATTGTGGGGATAGATGATGAAGGCTTGTGCCTCAGCTTGGGTATCTGTTGGGATGGTGATGTTGTACACGGAACTGGAGTCTGTTTTTAGCCAAGCCGTTTGAGTGTCGTTGTCGATTTTGTTGCCAAGGGAATCAGCCCAATATACCCAGAGAGAATCCGCTTTGTTAGATTCGCTGAGCTCAGCCGTGGCATGAACTTGTACCGTGCCTGACAACTTACCGGTATCGCCGTCTTGATCACGGAAGTAGGCGTGGCTGATGGTATTAGTTGGAATGCCTTCTATTGGCACAGGAATTGTTGGTTCTGGAATTGTTGGTTCTGGAATTGTTGGTTCTGGCGCTGGAGTGCTGCTTGAACCACCACACGCTGTTAATGAGACTGTTAGGAATGCGGCCAATACTATTTTGTTTAGTGATGTTTTCAAGTTCGTGCCTACCCTAGCGTATGCTCATACTGTACTTGTACAGTGCTGCTAAAGCACTGTTTACAAAATACGCAAGAGTAAACTTCTACGGGGTTGTTGGCAATGGCCTTTTATTGAATAACACTGTTCATGTAAACGCTCTACTCCCGTGAGTTGATAACATTAAATACAGCGCTGGCTCTGGCTATACGTTTTGAGTCGACAAAGAAATAACAATTGGCGAAGGCCATATTTCTACCGACCTTTTGCACATCGACTGATATTTCAATCCAGTCGCCTAGCTTCGCCGACCCCGCATAGTCTATGTTAAGGCTCGCGGTAACCATGGGAACAGGTTCTTTGCCTTGAAAAGCAGCATTATAGCCAAGTGCTATGTCTGCCAAACTGCTAAAAACGCCACCATGAACCTGGTCTCTGCCGTTGCAGTGCTTCTTTTCTACCCTTAGCCCAATGCGTAATTCAGATTCTATTTTCTGGTTATAGATTGGGCCCAGCAAATCTAAAAAAGGGCTACTTCTAAATAGGGGTTCAAATCCTGCTGGTATGTTATTCATGGTTCATCCTTGATGTTAAATACGATGAATGAATCATAGGGACTTTGGTTAAATTATAGAAATGTCTTATTTTTATGGCTGTGTATTAATCAGGATAATTATCAAAGCACATGATAGTGGTTGGTTTGATTTCCTTCTTACTCTTCAATATCGGGTAACGGAATCGTTTAGATTAATTCGACTTCACTTTCTTTTCTAACCACTGGTAAAAGTCGAGTAACAGTTCTTTTTTAAATGAGTTTTTTGGGAATACAAAATAATATTCTTCCGGGATCAATACCGGTTCGTTAAGGGCTACCAATCTATCAGCCTCTAACCATGTTGAAATCAGCGGTAGTTGCCCTATCGCAATCCCTAAGCCCCCTTCTGCCGCCCTCATCGCTGCTAGGTGACTATCCATAACTAGTTTGGTGTTGTGCTCAACGCTACTGCCATTAAGAAACTCGGTGGTCCGTTGCCAATCATTCATACTGCCTTGCATGTAGATCAAGGTATGGCCAGAGAGCTCTCTAATATTATCAATCGGGTTATTTTCAAGATATTGAGGCGAAACAACCAAGGCGCAATGGCACGGTGAAATCGTATGCACTTCAAGATTAGGCCAATTGCCATCACCAAATCGAATGGCGGCATCGACGGGTTCACGCTCAAGGTCTACCAGAGACATACTTGTTTCTATGCACAGTTCAATATTGGGATATAGGGCTTTAAATTCTTGCAGCGCTGGAATAACAATTTCGTAAGCTACAAATGGAATCATGCTGATGCGTAAAGTGGGGCTTGATACTTGATAGATAAAGCTATCGTGACAATTCCGATAGGTTGTTAGGGTTTGCTGCGCTACTCGTAAATACGCTTTACCGTATTCACTAAGCTCTACGCTGCGGGTTAGTCGCGTGAACAAAGGCATGTTCAAATGCTGTTCAAGTTGCTTTATTTGCTGGCTAACTGCCGAAGGGGTTATGTGTAATGTTTGTGCGGCTAATTTAAAACTGTGCTGTCGTGCTACCGTTTCAAATGCGATTAATAGGTGTATGGGAGGTAGATCTCTATACATTAGTAATATTATGCCTAGCGTTAAATCAAAGTATCTATCAATGCTGTGCATTGTATTCTTTATAGGTAAGTATTACTTACTCTAAGATTAAAATATTTCGTTTGTCGAGGATTGCTGGTTTTCATTAAGCTGGCCACTCATCTTGCTTTGGTTCATAAATATTGCTGTGAGCTTTCAGTTTTAAAGAGGTTAATAATGTCAACAATATCTACGGTTTCATGGACACACGAAAAAATACAGGCAAATGGCATTCAGTTTCACTATGTGACTGAGGGCGAAGGGCCTTTAATGTTATTCCTTCATGGATTTCCTGAGTACTGGTATAGCTGGCGTCACCAGATTTCTGAGTTCGCAAAAAACTATAAAGTCGTTGCGCTTGATATGCGCGGTTATGGCCAAACCGATCGCCCACCAGGAAAAGAAAACTATACCATTGATGTTTTAGTTAGTGATGTTAAAGAAGTGATCAATGCACTAGGGTATGAAAAGTGTGTTTTAGTGGGGCATGACTGGGGCGCTATTATTGCGTGGTATACCGCAATGAACGCGGAGTCTTGTGTGGATAAATTAATTGTAATGAACGTTCCTCACCCACAGTGTTACATGGAGAATTTAAATCTCAACCAAGTACTAAAGAGTTGGTACATTTGGATGTTTCAATTACCTAAGTTACCTGAGTTGTTTGTTAAAGCAAAAGATTTTAAGTGGATTAGCGATCAGTTTGGCAATGCGATAAATCCCACTGCATTTTCAGAAAAGGATTTAAACAACTATAAGGAAAACGCTGCAATTCCTGGTGCTTTAACAGCAATGATTAATTACTATCGAAATTTACCCGCTGAAATGTTGAAGAGAGATGTTACGCCGATTATTCAGGCCCCGACATTAATGCTTTGGGGCGAGAATGATCCGTATACCAGTAAAGAGACTACCCAAGGAACGGACAAGTACGTTAAAAATTTAGAGCTTAAGTTTTTGCCAAACTGCAGCCATTGGACACAGCAAGATTGCCCTAAAGAAGTGAATCAACTAATGACTGATTTTTTGCTGCCTGCGCCGGCTGATTAATTCTAGTGATAGCCTTTTATAATCAGGCACCTACATCAAATAGATGTGGTGCCTACTTTAATAATTTCCGTTTAGTTTTTATCTTCTAATGCAAGCCACAATACAAAACTATAATCTTTTTCTGTAAGTAACTTCGTAATAAAACCACTTTCAAATCACGTATGACCAAGATATAAATTCGGTGCGCGTTTTTATATCAGTAAATCACTAAACAAACCAGACTATCAGATCGCGGTAGCGCCGCCGTCGATGGGCAATGCAACGCCGGTGGTAAAGCCTGCTAAGTCAGAACATAAATACAATACGGCCGCCGCAACTTCTTCTGGCTGACCAATGCGACCAACAGGATGCAAGCTTCTTACGTATTGTTCTTTTTGAGGATCGTTTTGTGTTGCGCGTCTGAACATTTCAGTATCAATCACCGCCGGACAAATCGCATTTACCCGCAGACCTTTTTTACCATATTCAACCGCGGCTGATTTTGTCAGCCCTATTACTGCGTGTTTACTGGCACTGTAGATGCTCATCTTAGGCGCAGCGCCTAAGCCAGCGATAGACGCTGTATTTACGATGGCAGAAGTTGATTGCTTAAGTAACGCAGGAATTTGGTATTTCATGCAACGCCAAACGCCTTTCACGTTTACGTCCATTATTTTATCGTAAGTCGCTTCGTCGCCATCGGCCAACTTGCTTGATTCTATCTCAATGCCGGCATTGTTAAAGGCGATGTCGAGTTTGCCGTAGGTCTCTATAGTGCCAGCAACCATGGATTGGACATCTTGATCTTTGGTAACATCACAAAGAATAAAGGTCGCGATGCCACCCGCTTGTGTAATTAGCACGGTGGTTTCTTCACCCGCACTGCGGCTCATATCAGCCACGACAACACTGGCACCTTGTTGTGCGAATGCGAGTGCTGTTGCTCGACCTATTCCGTTGCCCGCACCGGTAATTAAAACGACTTTATCATTGAAATTGTTCAAAGCTTTTACCTAACTGTGTGAGTGACTGTCTATTCGTAAACAGTAATTTGTAAGTCGCTACACTTTAGGGGGTTTGCTTAGATTGTTGAAATTCCTTATTTTTATGACGGTGTATTCGTTTGAATAATTGTAGCAAAGAGATAGGCTTAATATTCAGAATTTCCGTATTTCAACAAAAAATCAGAATTATGTAGTTCATAGCCACATTCTTCAAGCCAGCTAGTCGCCTCGTCCATATTTGAAAATACCAAGCGTTCGTAGTTTTCTTCTGTGTGAGGAATAAGTTTTTCCAACAACATTTTTTTAACCGCGCTGGGTGAATAGACGTGACAATCTTTAATACAGCCATTGTCTTTAAACCATTGGCAATGCTCGACTATGTGAGGCTCCATATCCGGCACCCCGAGCTCCCATGCGTCAAAGATCGATAATATAGCCCATTCACCCGATATCAGAGGCTGAGCTATTTTTTTAAATTCTTCCATATAAGCTATTGTAGCTTCTTCGTTCCATGACCCTTCAAACCATTGCAGGAGCACTTTGTTATTAACTTCTAACTTCCATTGACCATGAATATTCAACATTCACCTCCTAAACCAGCATTCTAGCTTCCACATCCGCTTCTAATACTATAGTTAGTTTACGAAAAAGTGCGTACTTGCTTATCGCTCACTAGAGCGAATGACCTTGTATGCTGATAAAATAGAGTTTAGATATTCGATCTAAACTCGCTGAAGAATTGGCTTTTAGCGACTTCAAAAACAGCCATAAGCATGAGGTTAATAATGGAGGGATTATAAGGCTATACCACTATCTACTTATCATTGAATATCTGGCTGTTAATCCTTCCAGAATTTTTGGCTATATAAAGTGCTTGATCTGCTCGTTTCAGTAAATTATTAGCATTAAGCTCATCACCCTGCAATTGCAAATACAGAATTAATATCAGTATCAGGCAATAATATAACAAATTCCTCACCACCATATCTTGCGGAAAAATCTGTTTTTCTTAGTAGTGAATCACCTATCGTTTGGGCAATTTTTTGCAAAACGATATCACCGGTACTGTGGCCATATTTATCGTTATAGTTTTTAAAGTTATCGACATCAAGCATAAGTAATGAAAGATAGCTGTTACTTCGTATCGCAGTCGCTATGTTCTCATCTACGCGCCGATCAAACGCAAGCCGATTCGGTAGCTTGGTTAGAAAATCAGTTTCAGCTCTTGTTAAATTGAGACTATGTCTTTATTCGAGATCAACTAAGACTAACCCTATACCATAACCTGGGCCATTAAATTCATTACCTTGAAGTCCGCCTGTTGTCATAAGCACTCGCGTACCGTCTGGAGAGAATACAGGCTCATGTACATAGAAGTATTCATTTATGGAAGGATCTGCAAATTCAACAAAAGGTGTTAGGGTTGATGTTACGAAGTCAAACAAGTTCAATTTGACTTTTACTGGCCCGGTGAAGCGAGTCGCTTCGCTATCGACTTCGACAAAAGCTTTACTATAATCGGGGGCAATGCCTTCCCACTCATCATAGCCATAGGCGGTAAACTGTCGAATGATTTTGTCTTCTTGTATGTCGTAAATATAAGTATCACCACTGCCTTCAGATGTTGGGCCGTAAGTTGTAAATAATACTTGCTCATCTTGATACCCTTTAAAGTTCTGAGGCTCTAGATATACGCCACCAATCTGTGTCTTTTTAACAATCTCATGGGCATTTTCAAGGACCGCTCGCCCCTCTGTATTGTAATTAATTTCACCCAACCATAGGTTAGATCTTTTAGTAAAGTAATTAATTCCAGTTTCGATAATGTTGGTACCGTAGAAAGGAACGTTCGTATCCGACCACACTATTTGGTTAGTTTCCTGAGATACAGCAACACCTTCCCAAGCATGAATATTTACCATTGTGGTTTCTGTCCACCACCAGACATGCTTAGTAACTTCGCGCTGCAATGGGTATGGAGTGCCAGTAAATGGGGCTTCTAAAACCCAAAGGTCCCCAGTGAATTGTCCTTTATCATACATTTCCATAGGGTCTAATGGTGGTTGCGGACCACTGGATGGGCCCATTAATAAAAGATCGCCAGAGGGTAAAGGATGCGCTCGTGTAAAACCTGAATGCATAAAGTGGGAAGTGATACTGGAAATTTCATTACTATCCAAATCCATCATGTAGACATCGCCAATCAGATTATTTAAGAAAACAAACTGACTATCGTTTAGCCATTCTGGCTTGGTTCCCCAATTGCTGAGTACCTGATATGAACTGCCCATTTCTTCTTGTATGGAGCAGATATCTAATTTCCCAGTTACGTGGTGATGACTAATATTGTAATCATCATCACAAGCGGCCCACGTAAGACTGGAAGGAAGCAGAAGTAATGCAGTAGAAGCCACCATAATATGATTTTTTATTATATTTTTTATACTCATAACCATGTTCTCTAATAAGGATACAGATAGCTACAGTAGCAAACGTAATATAAGACCATTTGATTTTATACGCCAAAAGATTGATTATAGATGCCTAGCACAAAATAATAATTATAAAGAAACATACTCATTTCTGTACCAAAACAGAGGACTCATTATGCTGGATTACTCTTCTAGTAATACCACCAATACGGCTTCTAATTTACCGCTGGCACGTTGTGCGTCATTGCGCGGGTATCATGCGTTAGTGACTAGATTCGGTGGTAACCCTAAGGCCCTACTTGAAGCCGTAGGATTAGGCAGGGTGCCTATTGAGGAAGAGAATTTGATGATTCCGACACACGCGTTGTATAACGCCTTGGAACTCGCCAGCCAAGAATTAAACCTGCCTGACTTTGGCTTACGGCTTTCGCAGTATCAAGAGTTCGATATCCTAGGCCTGCTGGCCTTAATGATTAAAAATACAGATTCGGTACTGCAGTTATTGCAGTTATTAAATAAGCATTACCACTCCATGCATAACCATGGCGCGCGAATCAGCTACAGCATTGCGGGCACTGAGCTATGCTTGCAATATGAACATGCAGTTCCACAGGCCGTAGGGCTTGAGCAAAGTACTTTTTTAGCGTTGGGTTTTGTTGCGCAGATGGCTCAGACAATATTGCTGCCAAATATTAAGCCCAGAGCTGTGTATTTCAAATGCGATGCACCGAAGGATATCGCGTTATTTAAAGAAATTTTTCAAGCACCTGTTTATTTTAATCAAGTATTTAATGGTGCGACTATTGATACCGCTGCGCTTCAACAACCTTATAAAATTGCCAACGTCATTATTCCGGGAGTTGAAGCATTATGCCTTGATACTCTTAATAATGCGGTTGAGACAGTTACTTTGTCACAGCAATTAAGTTTGTTAATTTCAGAACAAATTTCCTATGGGAAAATAGATTTAAAATATTATGCAGCGCAGTTACATCTAAGTGATAGAACGTTGCAACGAAAACTTAAGTTGGAAAATACCTCTTTTAAAGAGGTTCTAGATGGGATTCGCAAAGATCTAGCGTTACGTTACATACAACAAAACAGCCTTAACATGGCGCAAATTACAGAAGCTTTATGCTTCTCTGACCAAGCAGTGTTTAGCCGGGCGTTTCGCCGATGGTATAAGGTTACTGCTATTGCGTATAAAAAATCTATATTTCATAATAAAGCGGATGCTTGATTATAACTTTGATTTCTATTTTCAGGGCCAGAATAATCAAACTTCAGTTGTGATATTTACAGAGATAATTAATACATGGATGTTGTAAAGCAAATATTATCCCTTACCCCTTTTACCTTTCTTAATCACTTTAGCCGTATTGTACTGACGATTGTCTTAGCCCGCTTAATGACCCCAGAGCACTATGGCAGTTTCGCTGCGCTATTGGTATTAAGTGAAGTATTGCTATTACCGGCCAGTTTGGGTTTTTCATCGTCGCTAATGCGCTTGGCGATGCCGCTATACAAGACCAAAAAAATGGATTTACTCTGTGGTTTGCAGCAGGTTTATTTACTGTCTATTGGTTCAATCGGTGTTATTTTTGTAGCCCTTGTTTTAATGGGCTTCGCAATTTTTTCGCCCCAGCAATTAGCCAATGAGCATTTATATTATTTACTGTTCATTGTGCCTTTAGGCGCATTAATGATTACTCAGTCGGCATTTTTATTAGTATTAAATAAAAGAGTGACTTCAGTTATTAGTCGCCAAAGCTTATTTCAAATATTAACCCTGGTATTTTGCCTTGGAATTTATCTGTTTAATCAATCGCTGCCTCTCGCCATTATTTGTCAGGTGCTAATTTTGTCTATTGCCATAGTTGATACTTATCAGTACTGGCTGATTAATTCAATTATTAGTAATAAAGAAAGCAATAAAAAGAATACTAAAACCAAAGCTTATAATACAAAGGTTTGGTATCAACAATCTTTGGTACTACTCGCGAGTGGTGCAGGCACTGTTTTGGTGGCTAAACTCGATGTGCTATTGGTGCATCACTTGCTGGGTGCCCATGCAGTGAGTGTGTTTTTTCCGGCAGTCGTTATTACCGGGATGCTGATGATTCTGTCGGATGCGGTGATGACTTATTTAAAGCCTTTGTTGCTAACGCCCCCTACCGAAGAGGCTCATTCAAGTAATAACGAAATTACGAAGACCCTGCGTGTTTTTTGGTGTGCTAATACGTTTATCATATTTGCCTTAATGTTAGCGGCTAAACCGCTGTTAAGACTTTATGGTGAAACCCAGTTAACCTTGGGTTATGAGGTATTATTGGTGATGTTAGCCGCGCAGCTGCTATTACCATTAAAGGTTATTTCAAGCAGCTTAATTAAGTTTACCGGTAATCCTCTGCATAATTTGTATGTTTTACTTTTTGTGACCACGCTAACGGTATTGCTGGCGCTGTACCTACACCAAGACTACCAATTACTGGGAGTAGCCATTGCCTTCGGTTGTGGTTTTGTTCTGGGCACCCTTTTAAGAGCTGGCATTGTTGTTCTGACTCTTAAACGACCTATGGGTTCATTATTGGGTTTTCGCATTAGTTAAATAAGTCGCGTACCATTGCCTCTCTATTTCGACGATTAATATGATTTCACAAGGGTAGACTATGACCATTATGCAAAAGGTCTTCTGGCTTATCGCCAGTATGGGTAATCTTTTTGCGCTGTATTTATTCAGCCAAGACAGCAGCTTGAGTTATGGATTATTATTGCTGGCGACTCTAGGTTATACGGTAATTGGCTTTTACGATTTACATTTTAGTCGCCATAACCTGAATCGTTTGTACCCTGTGGTTGCTTATATTCGTTACTTTCTTGAGTCTTACCGAGTCGAGATACAGCAGTATTTTATTGCCAACGATACTGAAGAAAATCCATTTAATCGAGAGCAACGTACTTTGGTTTATCAGCGTGCTAAGAATGTTCGCGATACCATTGCCTTTGGTACTCAGCGCAATTTATTAGAAGAAAACTATTTAAGCCTATGGCATTCAATGGAGCCTAAGCATGTTAAAGATAATGTTAAGTCGGTAATTATAGGTGGTCCTGATTGTCTTCAACCTTATCCTGCGTCTTACTTAAATATTTCAGCGATGAGCTTTGGCTCTTTAAGTTCGAATGCTATCGAGGCATTAAACTTAGGGGCACAAAAATCGGGCTGTTATCACAATACTGGCGAAGGCAGTGTGAGCCCTTATCATTTAAAACATGGCGGTGATGTTGTGTGGCAAATCGGGACGGGGCTATTTGGTTGTCGTACGGAAGCGGGAGAGTTTTGCCCTGATTTATTTAGCAAAACAGCGACTAAGCCTGCCATCAAAATGATTGAGATTAAATTGTCTCAAGGCGCAAAGCCAGGTCATGGTGGGGTATTGCCAAAAGCTAAAATTACCCGTGAAATTGCTGATATCCGTCAGATACCGATGACTGAAGATTGTATCTCGCCAGCAGTGAATCCTGAGTGCCGCACGCCTCTCTCTTTATTGTCGTTCATTGTCCGTTTACGAGAATTAAGTAATGGCAAGCCTGTGGGCATTAAGTTGTGCATTGGTAATCCAGCCGAGTTTTTAAGTTTATGTAAGGCCATGCTGGAGACGGGCATTACTCCCGATTTCATTACGGTAGACGGCGCCGAAGGTGGTACAGGAGCAGCACCGGTAGAGTTTAGTAATCGCTTGGGCATGATGTGTATGGAGGGCGTTTATTTTGTACACAATGCTTTGGTCGGTGTTGGTCTCAGAGATAAAATTCGAATTATCGCTTCAGGAAAAACAGCGTCGAGCTTTGATCTGTTGTCTAAAATTGCAGTTGGGGCTGATGTGGTTAATGCCGCACGGACGATGATGATGGCAATTGGTTGTGTGCAGTCGCGTCATTGTAATAACAATAAGTGCCCTACGGGTATTGCAACGCAAGACCCTGCCCGTGCGAAGGCGGTTAACGTGCTGGAAAAAAGTGAACGCGTTTATAATTATCATCGTAATACGTTGAAAAGTTTTTATGAATTAACCGGCAGTATGGGATTGGATGATCCGGCTGATTTAATGCCGCAAATGATTAAGCGTAGAACTTCGAACGGTTTGTTAATGCCCGTGGCCAGTCTTGTTGAACCACTAATGCTCAACGAACTTATTAATAACCCGGATGCTTCGGAGCCTTGGCAGCATTGGTGGACTCAAAGTTCTTCTGAGAGCTTTTTTGTTTATGATAATCATGTAGCGTCGGCCAGAGTTTAAATACAAGGGGCGCAAGCCCCCTTTGTTACCAGCCGCCAAATACTCCAGGCGCAAAGTTGTCAGCCAATTTATTCTTTATCTGCCAGACAACTAAGACCGTTCCTATTCCCGCCGAAAAAATCAGCAGCCCCACGAAGAAGGTCATCATTACGCTTTACCTGTATTTAGGTAAGGCATAAACGTTTCTGGTTCTGGACGGATGCGGTAGTTGTCGGTTTGATCGACGAATTTAATCATACCTTTTGTATCGGTAATAATAACCGTTGGATAAACCGTATCACTGTCGTAGCCCAACATTTCCATACCGGCGGGTAAGCCATTGGCCATGGCAATATTTAGCGCTTGTGCGGCGGCATTATTGGTATCGGTCATAAAGTTAAACGGCACATCAAATTTCTTCGCAATGCTTTGGGTATTGGTATGAGGCTGTGGACTAATCAGTACGATCTGAGTGCCATTTTTTGCAATCTGCTGATAATGTTTTGCGACTTCTTTTATTTGCGCCATACACAGTGGGCACCAGTTACCTCGGTAAAACATAAACAACGTTTGCTGGCCTTGAAAGCTGTTGCTGCTTACGGTTTCGCCAGCAATGTTGGTGAGATTAAAATCAGGCAGTTTATGCCCTACTGATATTTTATTGCTGATGCTGCGACCTAGAGACGAGTACCAGTAGTTATACATTTGAAACAAGACAAAGGCTGCAATACTCCACACGAGTAAAAGGGCTGGGCCTTGCTGATTAATTAGCAACCACCCTGCATAGGCGATGCCCGACAATCCCAACAAGCTGATTACCGGAAGATGCTTACTGGTGCGGGCAAACGCTTTAAGCGCCATCGCCGCCATTAAAAACAAGGTGATAGGCAACGTCGTAAGCAACAGGCTCAGCCAACCCATATGACCTTCTGCTAGCATGTAGCCTGCATAACTTGCGCTAGACATCGCAAAGGGCATGTAAGCGCCAATAAACAAGGACTTTACCTTGTTAATGCCTGCGCCGGGCCGTGCGGGTTTCAATTGAGAGCTGCTGCGTGATTGGGCCTGTAATGTTGGCATAAATACCTCGGTATTTTTAATGAATAGGTTTGTTTACGAATAGATTTTCTTATCTATCGAATTTCTTAAATTCATTTAAAGCCCTTTCAAGCGGAGCTACAAACGACTATTCTTTAGCCAATAGATTAGAAATAGTAATCTATTCTTATTGAACTTATTACAATCAACTTTCATATCAATCACTCACATGGATGCTTATGGCCAAGATTCAGCTATTGAACGCTTTGCAATGCTTTGAGAAGGCTGGCCAGCGCCTAAGTTTCAAGCAGGCAGCCGAAGCTTTGAATGTGACCCCTGCGGCCGTGAGCCATCAGATTAAAGACTTGGAAACTTACTTGGGTGCTGATCTTTTTATTCGTGAAACCCGCAAGGTAAAACTGACTCAATTGGGGCAGCAATTATTGCCAGCCCTCGTCGAAGGTTTTAATGGCATTCATCATGCTGTAAATCGAGCGAAGAATAATTCACAGGATAATAAACTGCGCATTAATACCTCCCCTTCTTTTGCGGGCCGGTGGTTGTTGCCACGTTTGGCCGACTTTCAGTTAGCGCATCCGGAAATTGATTTATTGATGGGCACGAGCACAAAGCGGTTGTCGTTACAGCAAGAAGAAATCGATATTGCGATTCGTTATGGCGATGGTAACTACCCCGAGTATCAGGTGGAGAAAATCAGTGACGAATATTTAATTCCCGTGTGCAGCCCAAAATATTTGGCAACGCATGACATTGCCGATGCAATCAATCTGCAGCAATGTAATTTGCTGAACGACCAAGGCATGGTTGATTCATTGCCTGATTACCCCGGCTGGAAAGATTGGTTTGAACAGCAAGGTATTGAATGCAAAGCCCCGCTGAGAGGTCTTAGTTTTGAATCGTCTAACTTCACTTTACAGGCAGCGCAAGGTGGACAAGGTATTGCTCTTGGCCGCAGTTTACTGGTGGCTGACGATTTAAAAAGTGGCAAGCTAGTCGTTGCCGCGCCGCATACGATTGAGTTGAGTTATGCGTATTATCTGGTAGCCCTGTCACTGAAAATTAATAGTAGCCAATACTTAGAGCAAGACAATGTCGAATTATTTCGGCGCTGGATAATACACGCGCTCTGATATATTTACTCGACGCTAGCCACAAACCTCTGGTTCGCTAGCAAAGATGTCACGAAAGAATTTCTCAAAGCATCGTACTTTTAACGGCATGTAATGTTTCTGTGGATACAGGGCATTAATAGGAAAAACAGTCGGCACATAATCAGATAACACTTCAACCAAACGTCCATTATTTAGCTCATCAGCAATTAACCAGGTGGGTAATATCGTGATGCCCATGTCGGCGATTGCCCAGTCTTTTAATGCGTAACCGGTATTCGCTCGCATGGAGCCATTAACCTGTACTGTCACTTCTTTTTCTTGATAATAAAAGTGCCACGTATCGATATTGGCATGATGTGAATTCACTAGACAGTTGTGCTGCTTTAGCTCTTCTAACGATGTGGGCATGCCTTGTTGCTTTAAATATTCAGGGCTGGCGACTAGCGCTCGTCGTGTAATACCCAGTTTTCTCGCGACTAGGCTAGAGTCATTCAATTCTCCAATACGAATCGCCACATCTACACCTTCAGTAATGATGTCGGTACGCCGATCTAATAAAGTGAGATCTAACTGAATGTCGGGATACATTTTCATGAATTTTGGCAGGTGCGGCATTACATGTAGCTGCCCAAACGAAAGCGGCACGTTAACTTTTAATAAGCCTTTCGGCTTGAGCGTATATTCGCTGGCTTGCGATTCGGCTTCTTCTAGCTCTGCCAATATCGATAAGCAATGTTCAAAATAATTACTGCCTACTTCGGTTAATACGACCTTGCGACTGCTACGATGTAGTAGCTTAGCTGCGAGCGCATCTTCTAACGCAGCGACCTTTTTACTGACAGCTGATTGTGTCATGGCCATTTCATTAGCCGCAGCGGTAAAGCTACCTAACTGCACAATACGCACAAAAATCTGCATCGATGAAAATCTGTCCAAGGTCATACCTCTTCGCTCCCAACTGGAACGTCAATACGCGAAACTGTCCCAAGCTACTTCAGCTAGAGACAGTTATCCGCACATGGGATTAGAATGGTTGTAGCATTACCATACTCGCATTGTCCTGAACAAAATTAATTATATAAATTCATGATTCGATTAAAATGGTTGTAGCATCATCATATTTGCATTTTTCATGTCAAATGTGCTGTCGCGCTGCTGAATGTGTTTGAGATATTCTGGATCATTAAAGATACCGTCAAAGGTTGTTTTAGCATTGGTGACCATCCAAATATTCACCAGATCCGCTTTAAAACTGCCCTTCATATTTTTAACAACATTTAGGCCAGGCATGATACGGCGTAAACCGTGTTTTTGTACGACAGGTTCTATTTTATCAAAGTAGGCATTAGCATCGGTTGTTGTTTTCCCTTCCTTCAGTACAAGCATATCGACAAAAAATGCACCTTCTGAAGCGCTGGCAGCTGCACTCATTGATAAGGCTGAAAACAAAACTAAAAAAGCACGGGATAGTTTTTTCTGGTATGAATTTATAAAAGACATAAAATTTCCTCTAATATTATTTGATTATTCGACTCTCAGCCTTATGGCTAAGATGTCGTCAGTTTCATACGAACGATTCAATCAAACAATATTCAGAAATGAGACACCCCGGTTCTAAAATAGCGATACTTACGGCTTAAGATCAATTCCAGCCTTTCCAGCCAGTAATCCTAAATTATCTTTAAACAACTTTACCAAGAAATTTCTAAAGAGCTGCATACGTTTGTTATCTCTCAAATCCTTATGGCATAACAGCCACAGATCGACTCTGTGATAGGGAGGGCTAATTTGAACAAGTTCACTGGTACTGTCGCCAAGCAAGCAAGGCAAAGTCGCAATCCCCTGCCCTTGTTTAGCAGCAATGAGCTGCGAGTTAATATCAAACAAGATCAAATTACTTTTTATGGGTAGACCATTATCATATTGTTCATGCAACGACAGATTAAACTCTGACGATACCAAAGGGCGTATCCAGCGATAGGCTGCCGGCTCATCCTGAATCTGTTTCAGATATTCCCTACTTGCATAGGCTGCCTGAAACATACCACCGATATGACGCCCAATTAACTGTTCATCAGGATTATTGGTTGAACGTATGGCAATATCGGCCTCCCGCGATTGTAAATCTAGCACTTTATAGTCGGTCAAAATTTCGATACTGATAAGCGGCCAAGCTTGTTGAAATTGAGCCAAAGCCGGTAATACCAGATGATTCGAGAGGAATTCAGGCAGGGTCAAAGTGATATGTCCTTCCACCGCTTGATCTTGTCCTTGCAAGCTTATTTCCAAATCCTCGAGTATTTTTCTGGCTGGAGTAATTGTAGAAATAATTTCCTTACCCGCGTCAGTCAAACTTAACCCCGTAGTTTTCCGGTTAAAGACCTTAACGTTTAAGCGCACTTCAAAAGCTTCGATTCGTCGTGATAATGTGGCATGACCTAGATTCAATCGCTGAGCAGCCTGACGAAAAGAACCCTCTTCGGCAATGGCCAAAAATAACTGTAAATCATTCCAGTTCATACATTAAAACCTTACTGCAGTAGTCAATCTGATATTGAACCTGCTTGGACGTTTTAGTTCCCACATTTCTAGAATTCCATAATGGAATGCTTACTAGTCTAAAACGGGTATTTATCTATCAATCTGGAACTTCAATAATGGCAGCTTAACCCAACAAGTGAAACTCAGGATACAAGATGAATACTCGACTACAGAATAAAGTGGCTGTTATCACCGGTGGTAATAGTGGCATTGGCCTTGCGACTGCAAAGGAATATGCCAGCCAAGGCGCGCAAGTTGTATTGCTCGCTCGCAGCCAAGAAAAGCTGGATAAAGCTCTTGCTGACATTGGCCATAACGCGACGGGGTATATTGGCGATGTGACGGATTTAGAAAGTATCAAATCATTATTCGAAAATGTGAGTAAGAAATTTGGTCGCTTAGATATCGTGTTTGCCTCGGCGGGCATCTTCAGCCCAAGTTTGCTAGAAGCGACTGATGAAGAACAGTTTGAGTACATTAATAACGTTAATTTTAAAGGCACCTTTTTCACCGTAAAATACGCCCTGCCGTTTTTATCAAAAGGTGCGTCGGTGATTCTGGTTTCGTCTTGCCTGAACGAAATGGGGATGGAAGGCGCTTCGCTTTATAATGCGAGTAAAGCGGCAGTACGTTCTTTAGCTCGTTCTTTCACACCTGAATTGGTAAAAGTCGGTGCCAGAGTGAATGTACTTAGCCCTGGGCCTGTGGATACTCCAATACATGCGAACAGAGGTTTAAGCGAAGAAGAAGTAAGTGAAGTGTGGGATATGTTTGCTAGCAAGTTGCCCGCTGCTCGTGTTGGTAATAGCAGCGAGATGGCAAAGACCGCGCTATTTTTAGCCTCGGACGATTCGTCGTATATGTATGGTAGTGAAATTCAAGCCGACGGTGGTATGAATCAAGTGCGCTGGTCTTAGCTCAACAGTTTATGCAGTATCAGGGCTAATGCTCTGACAGCTTTTTAGACGTGAGCTTAAGATTAGAAGAGAAAGGCCGTCGTGGTCGGATTATCCTGAATGGATAAAATAACAATAATTCTAAATATTCTTATATTTTATAATATATGCGCTTGGCGTCATACCATACCAGCGATGAAAGGCTTTATGGAAACTGCTGGTTTCTTTAAAGCCTAACTGCAAGCTAATGTGTAATATATTGGTTTTTTCATCAGCTAATAACTCGAGCACTCGTGCTTTTCGTATGTCATTGAGTAGGGTTTTGAAGTCTGTATTCTCATGTTTAAGCTTGCGATAAAGGGTCTGTCGGCTCATGGATAACAGTGTACTTAGATGTTCTATTGTTGCTGTCTGAGAAGCTAAATTAGCTTTAATAAGGCTTGCAACCTTCAGGCTTACTGTAAGATTCTCATTCAATACCCCTAAGCTTTCTTGCGCTTTAATTTGGATCATTTTCTTCAGTAAAGAATTGGCACTTTTGATTGGAAGATCAAAAAGTCGTGATTCAAAAAACAAGTTATTCTCAATTTCATTAAATTTAATCTCTTCACCAAATATCCGCTTATATTGTTCAACATGTGCAGGTGCCGAATGTTTAAAGGTGACATATTTCGGCTGAATATTTTCACCCGTGAGCTCTCTTCCCCAGCTGAGTAATGCACTCATACTTCGCTCTATCGCCGCAATCGGGTAATTTTTATTTACTGCTAAAGTAAAGGTCAATTGTGTAATGTCATTCGTTGTTTTCATGTGCCATTGCTCAGATGGATTCATCAGAGCAATATGCTGAAGAAAGATCGTGATGGCTTCTTTTAACGTTTCGCACTGGCTAATCCAGCTCGCTAAGAGCCCTTTTGCTGAAGGGTTTATTTGCTGCCCGATTAATAAACCAACATGTGGAATATCTGTATGTTTGGCAATTGCATTCCATAGAGAGACGACTTGAACTTCATCAATACGCTCCTCTGGATTAAGCAAATGTTTACGTATCAGTTTCGGCGATTCATTGTGCTCAATGCCATAAGTATCACAGTAATCTAGTAAATCTAATACCGATGATGAAGATACGGTAGTTGGCTGTGTATGCGTCAACGTAGTGCTCTCTGTTACCAATAGACCCTATGATGCAACTGAATAACATCGTCACAAAATAGCCTGAGGATTATTATGCTGTAAATCATATAATAAAGGATAGTCTCTACATGCAACTAGCCATAATGTTGTTTGTTATTTCTTTCGTTACTGCTGCTATCTCAGGTTGCTCAAGCCCTCCAGATAAAATGGCATTATTAGAGAAATATACAAATGAAACCTCACACTTTCTCTCTTTGCAGGATATGCAGGTTCATTATCAAGATGAGGGCCATGGAGAAATTGTACTTTTGCTGCATGGCACAGCGTCTTCCTTGCATACATGGGATCAATGGAGTAACTCACTTAAACAACACTACAGAGTAGTACGTCTTGATTTACCCGGCTTTGGTTTAACGGGGCCGCATCCACTTGATCAGTATAGCGTGAACAATGATGTCGATTTCATTCATAGTTTCATTAAAAAATTAGAATTAGAAACTGTGCACATAGCCGGCAGTTCGTTAGGAGGCCGCATCAGCTGGGAATACAGCTTACAACATCCAGAACACGTTAAAAGCTTAACGCTTATTAACGCCTTGGGTTATCCACAGGAAAGCTGGCCCCCTGCCATCGAGATGGCTCAGTGGCCATTATTAGATACTCTGGTTGCTAACCTATCGCCGCGTTTTATGTTTGATAAAGGCTTAAAAGAAATCTATTTCGACGATGACATTGTTGATGAAAACTTAATTGATCGTTATTACGAGCTTGCCCATTTCCCAGGTAATATGGGGGCATTTCCCAAGCGAGTTAAAGCCAAACTGGATACACACAGCATTGAGATTAAAAATATAAATGTACCCACATTGATTTTATGGGGCGAAGAAGATCTGTATTTTCCTGTCGAACGCGCATCCTACTTTAATCACGATATTAGCCAGTCATCCCTTATCACCTATGCCAACGTTGGCCACTTACCCATGGAGGAGATTCCGCTGAAAAGTGTTAACGATTTCATGAGCTTTTTGAAAACAGCAGAAATCATAAATGAAGAAAAGGTCGTCACTACTCCGCTTTAAAATAATTTTTTAGGAAGTCTAAAAAAACTCTTATCTTTAACGGTATATAATCCAGTTTTTGATAATAAGCCCACAGTTGAAAATTTCGACTTTTAAGCTCAGGCAATACAGGTTGAAGTTTATTGTTTGCCAGTTCTTGCTGAATAATCATCGCGGGAATATAAGCAATACCTTGGGCTGCAACCGCAGCCTGAATAATGACTTCAGTATTATTGCTCATTAAAGATGATGTAATTGAAATTCTTTCACCATTCGTAAATGACCAAGTATTCGGATTACTTAAGCCATAGGCTAAGCAAGAATGATCAACTAAATCTTGCAGCATTGTCGGCGCTGAATTTTCTAGATAGGCAGGCGCGGCAAAAAGGCTATTGGAATAATCACACAAGGGTAGCCCTACCGTCATGGCCGTATCTAAATCCTCTAGCTGTCGACAAAAGGAAATATCAGCTTCCGCTTTAGGCAGCTCATTATATTCCGCCGTTTGTAAGACCATTTCGATTTGCGGGTATTGCTGCTGAAACTTTTTTACTGCCGCGAGTAGCACTCGCGAAAGAACGGGCTGCGGCGCCGCGATGGTTAATACACCTTTGGCTTCTTGCCCAAGGCTAGAGGTTTCATCCAGCAAGCTTTGCCATTGGCCATCTAGATGCCGCATTTGTTGGTAAAACTGCTCGCCTGCTTCGGTTAACGACATGCGCCGTGTTGTGCGACGCAATAGCTGCACACCCAACTGTTGTTCCAGCTCGGCCAACCTTTTACTGACAACAGAGGGGCTAATACCTTTTTGTCGAGCAGCCCCCGCCAGAGAGCCTTGATCGACCACTAACAAAAACAATGACGCGCGCTCGAAGCTGTCCATATTCATTCCATATTGAGAAGAGTGAAGTCTTAATAAGACTAATTATCTCCAATAGGAAAAGAATTACTATAACTACTCTCCTATTTTTAATAATGAGTCGTTTATATGTACATAACTGAAATACTTAGCTGGCAAGCCAAAACCGGTGTCAGCGATGAGCAGATGGTGAGCGCTGTCGATGCCATGCTGTCTGATCTAAAGACATTGCCCGGATTTTTATTTCAAACCCTGAGCAAAGATAGCCAGGGGCGCTGGGTTGAGGTGTATTTTTGGAGAACGGCTGAAGAGGCTCAGAATTCGAATGATCTTATGGCGAACAAAGATTCGATGGCGAATTTGATGCAGCTATTACAGGCTGAAACTATTGCGATGGAAGTGATGGAACCTTTACAGGATTCAGGAAGACTATGCCTCCCATAACCCTCGTCAGTTATCGGCCTTTGAGTTCGGCCGTTTTTGCTAAGACATTTTTATAATATTTATGCAGTGCTTTATCGCTGGCTCGTCGCTCTGACAAGCTGGCGGAATTAAAGGCATCTTCTTTTAACAGTTTTTGATAGTTGGCCAATCTTCTAGTATCCAGTTCACCTGATTCAATCGCCTTTTGAATCGCACAGCCAGGTTCGCTTTCATGTCCACAATCAGCGAATCGACATTGTTCGGCGAACGCTTTTATATCGGCAAACGTTGTCGCAATACCCTCTTTACTATCAGCCAATTGAATTTCACGCATACCCGGCGTATCGAGTATTAATCCACCCGCCGTTAAAGCGATAAGCGAGCGACTTGTCGTAGTATGTTTTCCCTTACTATCATCTTCTCTTATGCCTCTGGTGCTTTGTGTATTCTCACCGAGCAGAGTATTGGTAAGTGTTGACTTACCAACCCCTGATGAACCCAATACCGCAATGGTTCTGCCTTGTTTAATCCAAGGTGAGAGCTTATTAATGCTATCGGCATCTAAGCAATTAACCGCTTCGACCATTAATAGCGGATCAATACTTTGCACTGCTTGGATAAACTCTTCGGGTGAGTCGGCCTGATCACTTTTACTTAAAATCACTACTGCTTCGGCAGCGGATTCGTTCACCAAAGATAAAAAGCGTTCGATGCGATTTAAATTAAAATCGTCGTTCATCGAGCTGACGATAAAGGCGGTATCGACATTGGCCGAGATCAGCTGTTTATGAACTTTACTGCCCGCGGCTTTGCGCGAAAAACTGGTTTTACGCTCTAGCAGGCGAGAGAAGTGCTTTTCTGCATCAAGCAGTATCCAATCACCTACCACCATTTCGGGCATGTTATGAGTAAGCCCTAATGTAATAATCTCCTCTGCTGTGGCAACTTTAATCTCAGATTTATGCTGCTCAACAATACGCGCAGGCAATGCGGTATCCCACTCCTCTAATAAAAGCTGCTGCTGAAAAAAAGCTTGCCAGCCTAAGCTCGCGAGTGATGTAAAATCTGACATAAGGTTTACCTTTTATTGATAGCTGTATCTTATGAAATTGGAATGTCTAATGATTGAATAAAAACGACAGTTCCTATCTAATAACAGCATTTTTGTTCACCAACGGCGTTATTCAAAATTGCCATACACATCAATAGCAAGATTACGCGCCTCTGCATATTGCCCGGGAGTCGATCCCATTGTACTTTTAAGATAACGAATTAAATGTGGCTGATCACTAAAGCCAAAATCCAATGCTATATCGCTCCAGTTAATATCTTGGCTAGAAAGTTTATGCAGATACTCCAACATGGTTTCTAGTCGTTGCATGGAATGATATTGCTTTAGAGTGAAACCTGTGACTTTTGAAAAACTTCTCTCAACAGTACGTTGTGAACAAGCAACTTTATTGCCGACATCCGACAAAGCCATATCGGCTAGATCAGTATGCTCAAACAGATTTAATATTTTTCGAACCAGAGCACTGTGCTTATCTTCCTTGGCTAAGGTAATCAGTGGCTGTAATAGTGCATCTAATTGATCACGAAGCCTTTCACCACGATCGTCATTATTTTTATCAGTCGCCTCGGCAGTACTAAACGTTATCAAAGCCGCTTCTGCACTTGCTGAGATATGCAGTTGCTGTTGAATATTAAGTGAAATTATTTCATTTAATAAAGGATGCTCAGTGATCAGAGGTAATGAATACAATGCCCCCGCCTTTAGTTTTATGCCTAATACACAAAAAGGCTTTGCATGATCTAGGGTATACGTATTCCCATAAGGCAATATTAGATGACTGCCTTTTCCTGCTGCTAAATATTTGTCATGCTCATAATGATAAGCCTGCTCGGCACTGGCAATAATGATGTGTGCTGCTGGGTCGGGGTTTAGCTTAGGGTATTCAGGGCCAGTATCACCCTCTGACTTTTCCAAGAACCAATAACAATCAACGTATTGCGCTATCCCAGGATCATTAGGAAATTCTTTCCAACTTCTCATTTCAGTTCCTCACTTCAGTTGGCCCTGCCAATAGTTTGAATCTAACCCTTCAATAACGCTGCGTTGCTGCAGCAGAATATCAATAATAAACTCTCTGCCTGCACGTACTCTTGCAGTACTGCGTAGATCAGCATGACTCAATACCCAGACTCCCCAATTAGAGGGCGTGAGGGGTAAATCTAAACGCCGTAATCCTGGTACTCCTTCCGCCATAAAGCAGGCCAAACGCGCTAACCCTAAATGGTTCTGCACACACGCGACCATGGTTGCAGCATCATCGACGCGCATGGATGTTTCTGCATCGGGGAAGTGTTGCCTCACCCACTCAGGATCTTTGCTCTCTCGGCGCCATTGAATTAGTTGGTGCTTTTGTCCTTGTTCTTCTGAGCGCTGCTCTGATTGCTGTTCTAAATAGTGCTCACTGGCATAAATACCATGACGCAAAGGTAATACTTTCTTGCCGATAAGATAATCTGCGGGCTTCTCGGTTAACCGCAATGCGATATCGGCTTCACGCGCAGCCATATCGACCAAACCTGCAGTGCTGATAAGTTGTAAATCGATGGCAGGATAGAGTTGTTTGAACGTCGCGACATGCGGCACTAATAAGCGACTTAAGACATCGTTAGGGCCGGTAAGGTTGAGCTGGCCTTGTAGTTGAGCATCTAAACCAAAGGCTTTACGATCGACAGCTTGAGCTTGCTCTTCCATGATAAGTGCATGTTCAAGTAAGTTCTCACCCGCTTGAGTTAAGACAAAGCCTTCAGGAAGACGCTCGAACAATCGACTGCCTAAGGATTCTTCAAACGCTTTGATTCTGCGCGAGATGGTTGAATGTTTTACGGAAAGGGCCTGTCCCGTTGCCGATAACGTTCCTTCTCTAGATAGCGCCAAAAATATACGTAGATCATCCCAGTTCATAATATCTCTTTTCTCTGATGCTTATCGCTGCATGTTCTTTTGTTAGCTTAGTCGCTTGATTCACCACTACCCATTTTTGCACAACCACTGCCTAAAAACGATTATTTCAACCCATTTAAACACAACCTACTATGGAGTCATCAAACAGCAACACACACGATATTAAAGGAAAGACAAATGAAGAACTTCAAGCAGCAATATGGTCCATGGGCATTAATTACCGGCGCATCAAGTGGGATCGGTCGCGCTATGAGTGAGCAGCTCGCCGAACAAGGGATGAACATCGTCGCCGTGGCGCGTAATCAAGATAACTTGTATACCCTAAAGGATTCCTTAGAAGCTAAATACGGGATTACAGTAAGAACAATTTCTGCTGATCTATCTCTGCCGGATGCCAGCTATGAGATCAACAAGCAGACAGCTGATTTAGATATTGGTCTATTGATTCCTAATGCCGGCATCGAAAACAACGGCCTGTTTATCGATAACCCGATTGAAGCTGAACTAAAGATGCTTACGCTAAATACCACCAGCCCAATGTTATTAAGCCACCTATTTTCTCAGCGTTTTAAGCAGCGTTCTCTAAAGAGTTCAGCTAAAAACAAACGCAGCGGGATTCTATTAACGTCTAGCCTATTCGCTTACCAAGGCGTGCCGTTTGTAAGTAATTATTCGGCAACCAAGGCTTATATACTGACATTAGGCGAAGCATTAAATGTGGAACTGAAACCTTTCGGGATTGATGTCACCGTATTGTCGCCGGGCTTAACCGATACGGCGATGCCGCAGAACATGAATATTGATTTCACTAAGATGCCCATCACTCTGCATAAGCCAGAAGTGGTTGCTCGTGTAGGCTTAAATGCTTTGGGTAAAAAAGCAACGGTAGTACCGGGGTTGATTAATAAATTTTACGCTTGGGAAAACCGTTTGATTCCACGCTCGTGGCCGGTGAAGTTATTTGGCTTGTTGATTAAGCGGGCGATGACAAACAATAGTAGCATTAGTAATAAAACACAGACTGTAACTAGATAAACACAGCGATACAATAGAGAGCAAAAACAAAATGCCAACATTGTGATTGGCATTTTGTCTTAAATATATCAGGTCATATAGATTCAGATTGTTTTTTAATCGCCAAGTTGAACTGCTCAAATCCAGCAGGAGTATTTTCAAATAAGCGATCTTTTAATAAAGGTAATAACAATCCGTCGAATAGCTCACCGTGAATGAGCAGGGTTTTATTATTAGCGGTTTTTT
>Ga0209396_1001280_pt1 | contig 28331 bp, 24 predicted proteins | sample GOMGulsemesocosm_6_FD_184638 | JGI IMG/M metagenome (GOLD analysis project Ga0209396, IMG submission 184638) | Methane-oxidizing microbial communities from mesocosms in the Gulf of Mexico - GOM8C Gulf of Mexico (SPAdes) (version 2) | ecosystem: Environmental > Aquatic > Marine > Cold seeps... | reverse complement strand
ATTATAGCGCGTCCACCTGATTTTCTGGCATTGCTTTTATAAATGCCGGTAACTTATTACACCGTTCAACAATAGCAGAAATAATTGGAAATGCTGTTAAATCTACACCCACTCGCTTAGCATTATAAACTTGTGGAATTAAACACAAATCAGCCATGGTGACTTCATTTTTATAACAGTAATCACCAGAAGTTGTATGTAGTCTTTGCTCTAAAGCCGTAAAACCTTTATTCATCCAATGATGAATCCACTTTGCTTTATTTTCATCGTCTATGTTCATTTCTGACGATAGATACTGCTGTACTCTCAAGTTATTAAGCGGGTGAATTTCACAAGCAATATCTAACGCGAGTGAATGTGCTATAGCTCGCCCTTTAATATCATTTGGTAATAATGCAACATCAGGGAATTTATCATCCAAATATTGCATAATAGCTATTGATTGGTTAAGTACCAAATCGCTATCAACTAAAGTAGGAACTAAGTGATTTGGATTTACTTTTCCATATTCATCACTATTTTGTTCTCCGTCATTATTTATTAAATGAACAGGATGAATGTCATGCTGTATATTTTTTAGTGCTAAGGCAATTCTTACACGGTACGCGGCAGAAGACCGCCAATAACTATATAATTTCATTTGTTAGCTCGTTAAATTTTTACGGTTTTTTTATTAATGTCGTATTCACGTAGTTTATTAGCAATAGCGGTATGACTTAAACCTAATTTTTTTGCTAATTGACGTGTGCTTGGATATGCCGGGTATAATTTCCTTAGAAGATCTGCTTCATATTTTTTAACAGCAGAGTCTAATGTTCCCTCAAAGTCTTGCTCTAAATAACCATGTTCTCGAGTATATGCAGGTAACTCCAGATGGTCATTGGTTATACTATGCCCTTCCATAATAGATACCGCTCTGATCAGAACGTTTTCAAGTTGTCTAACGTTTCCAGGCCATGGGTAGTATTCTATAAATTCACGGCAATCATCCGATAAAGAGACATTCGTTTTACCAATTTTCAACCCCGATTTAGCAATAAAGTATTCTGCTAATGGGATGATGTCCGATCGTCTTTCTCGTAAAGATGGGATGTTTAATCCCAGCACGTTCAAGCGGTAATAAAGATCTTCTCTGAAGAGACCTTGAGATACCATATTAAGAAGATCACGATTTGTTGAACCAATAATTCTTACATTTACTTTGATTTCTTGTTCGTCATCTACACGTCTAAAACTTCCATCTTGAATAACACGTAATAATTTAGTTTGAAGTTTAGGAGACATTTCTCCGACTTCATCAAGAAATATAGTACCACCATCAGCAAGTTCAAATAGACCTCTCTTGCTTCCTTCTTCACCTTGAAATCCAATACCAAACAACTCTGTTTCAGCTACATCATCGGGTAATGCTGCACAACTTAAAGTCATAAACGGATGACCTGAACGCTCACTTGCTTCGTGACAAGCATGTGCAAGTAACTCTTTCCCTGTACCTGTTTCACCAGAAATAAGTATAGATGAGTCTAATAATGCCATGCGTTTAGCTTCTCTGATCACTTTACGCATAGCACCACTTGTAGCTTGAATTCCAGAAAACTTGTTATCATCAACTTTTTTAAATGCACTAATTTGCTGTCCAAGTCTCATTTCCGATTTAAGTATGATGACTGCTCCTGCAAGAACGTGATCACCTTCTTCTTTACTAACATTTATTGGCATTAAATCAGCAACAAAGTCTTCATTTTGTAATTTTAAACGTGTGGTTTGTGCCAAAACTTCACTGTGGTCTAGCCACTTATTGAAGTTAAAACCTTTTAATAATACGCCAACCGGTTCACCAATCAAATTATCTTCAGACGTCCCCATCATTGAAGAAGACAAATTGTTCAGCATTCGAATATTGCCTTTAGCATTTATCGAAATAAATGGGTCTGGAAATGTTTTTAGTAAGGTTTCAAATTCATTTTTCTCCCTTTCTGAAGGCATGAAGGGAATAGTTCTAACGTCCTCTACAGCATCTATTAAACGAAGTTGAGGCATGAAAGTTTGGAGTTTGGAGAAATCTACATCGGGGATGTTTATAAAAATGTGACCTGGTTTATGCAATTCTATGCCAATTAAATCGATATTATGTTCAACAAAAATAGATGAAATTTCTTGAAGAATACCTACGCGGTTTCTACAAACCAACTCTAAACGCATACAGCTAACCTTAGTCTTAAATGTAAATAGGCTTCCATTGTAAACTAATAGTTACATCAATAGGAAGGTTAGCCGCAAAGGAATTAAAAATACTTCAGAGCTAAAGGCAAACAAACTTTACAGAAGTTTGTCTGTTTTAGCTGCACAAATTAAATCGTTTTTATGAAGTCCTTTAATTGCATGAGTCCACCAAGTAACGGTTACTTTTCCCCATTCCAACAAAGTTGCTGGATGATGAAATTCTTCTTCAGCCAGTTCAGCTACCTTATTCGCAAAAGCCCATGCTAATTTATAGTTTTTAAATTTATACTCACGCTCCAGCATCATAATGTTATCTCTAACAATTGGAGTCCAATCAGGGATTTCTGTTAATAGTGCCTGTAATTCGTCCTCATTGATTTTTGGTGCATCAGCATGACAAGCTTCACATTGTTGAGTTGATAAGTTGTTTTTCATACATACCTCGTTATTTAATTATTTTTGTCGGTTTTAGCTCGCTGCCCGTTCAAACAAAGCTTCATGAAGTCCTAATTGTTTCGCCTTTTCAACCAATTCCATGATTTGGGAGACTTCATATTTTCTAATATCATCTAAATTACTTAATTTATTTAGCGTATAGTAAATGGGTTGAATAATGTCAATTCTGTAGGGTGTCCTAAGTACATCTAATACGCTTAAGGGAACCCTATCAATTTCTTTATTATTAATAGCATGGTCTGTTTCTTTTGGCGAAGATAGAATACCGCCACCATAAACCCTAAGCCCTTTAGGCGTATCTAATAAGCCAAACTCTACCGTAAACCAATAGAGCCGAGCCAAAAATACACGTTGCTCTTTCGTTGCATTAAGTCCCATCTGACCATAAGCCTGTGTGTAATTTGCAAATGAATCATTAGTAAGTAACGGGCAATGGCCAAATATTTCATGGAATATATCGGGCTCTTGTAAATAATCAAATTCATCCCGTGTACGTATAAAAGTTGCAACTGGAAATTTACGTTCAGAAAGCAATTTAAAAAACTCACCAAAGCCAATCAACGCATTTACTGGCTCGCACTGCCAACCTGTAGCAGCTTTAAGTACTTTACTTACATCACCAAGTTGCGGGATCCTGTCTTCGGGTAAATTTAATAACTTAAGACCTTCCATAAATTCGTCACATGCTTTTCCTTCAACTGTTTTTAACTGTCGAGCAAGTAATTCTTTCCATACTGTGTTTTCCTCGGCACTCCAAGAAATCACACCATTAGCATCAGCGACTCGTGATACATACTTTGCTGATTTAGCCATATTTAACCTCTCCCACGTTTACCAGCCCACTACCTATGTGATCATTTTTACTTGTTAAAACGCGGTTGTACTTGGCAGTTTTTTTAGCGTATAAAATAGATCACTCAAATTAGTGAAACTGATATTATTCATTAACTATAGAGTATTTTTTAATGATTATTATTTGCTACCGCTAAATACTACGACAGTTATTTGTTGAAAAGCACGAAAGTGAGGTCGGGTATTTTTTATACGATATGAATAATATGTACAGCTTTACTTACGTTGGCGTAAGCAAAGAAGTACAAATTTTAAGAAGTGAATAAATCAACGAATAACCCCGTATTGACTTACTCTGATGTAGATAGATTAACTAGCTGGTGCTAGATTTAAGCAAACCTTTCACTTGATAGGCTATTTTTTTGCGAATATCGTTTAGTCGAGGTGGGTCTTGATGGAAAGGAATAGGACGACAAACTTTAATCGTTTTAATACCAAGCCTCGCTGTTAACATGCCGGCCCCTAAGCCTTGAGCCATTCGTCCTGATAATTTCCCTAATAAATCCGCGCCAAGTAAGTCGGCACCAAAGTCAGTAATTATCTCACTTGCTCCTGCGTATGCCATATTAATAAATACTTGTTTGATCAGTCGAATACGGCTCCAATAACTTAATTTTAAGCCGTACAAACCTGCTATTTTATCTATCATTCGAATATTTCGCCAAAACATCAGCATCATATCTACTATTGCAACTGGGCTAACCGCCACTAAGATAACTGATTCTGTTGAAAACTTTGCTACTTCATCAAGTGCTTTTTGATCAACTTTTGACAAAACTTCTTTTGAATAAAGATTAATAATTTCTATATCTGAATATTCAGGAAGAACAAGTTCTCCCCATGTTTTTTCGTTCTCTAAGGTTAAATCGCACGGCAACCGTTTTGATATATTTTCACATAGTTTTCGAGCATCAGCAGTACCGGTATCATCCAATATATTTTGAACTTGATTCCTTACTTTTTCTTGTTTTGATAACTGGCGTAATGCTGATAATTCTCTTACCGCTGTTGTACCAAAAATCACGGTAATTATTGCTAATAAGGCGCCATACAATCCAGCAATAACAGGTGACTGTTCAAAGCCTAGTGTGAAAAAATCGAATAACTCTATTCCGATGATAGTTGTAAAAACAACAAAGCCTATTCGAAGTAACCAACGTGGTTTAGATGTTTCAATTTCATCTTCAAGCTCAATACTGTCTTCTACTTCGGGTTGCCAATCTTGGTTATCAAAAACGACTTGCTGTTCTGTTGCTGGTAGTTTTTTACCTGCATTTTCAGTATCAATTTCGTCAAATAATATTTGCTGCTGAAATTTATCAATCATTTCATTTTATCTCCAAATAGAAACTGCATGGCTTGATCCATTCTTATATGAGGTAAACATTCATGTATGCCGTAAATAGTTTGTGGCTTAAACTCAATGTAATTAAAGTTGTTGTTATCCCAATAGCTACTCTTAGGTAATTGTTCAGGAACTGCACCTGGAAAAATGGTGATAAGCTTGTCGTTATCAGCCCTTTGCCCTTGTATCACTGGAATAGGCTGCCCTTGGTGTACACTGCTACCAACTTTCGTTGTTTTAACTGAAGCAATAGCCAAAGTTTTCATATCAATCGTTTCGTAATTTAATTGATGCTTCGTTTGATAAACCAGCTGGTTAAGTAACGAAACCATATGTGTATGTTGCTCAGGCGTTACATGATCGGCTTTTGTTGCTGCAAACAATAACTTATCTATTTTAGGTGAAAACAAACGAGAAAATACGCTTGATTTTCCGTAATTAAAACTTTCTAAGATCAAGGTTATAGCGTGCTGCAAATCTTTAAAACTTGATTCACCATTATTTAATGGTGTTAAACAATCTGCCAGCACAATTTGACGGTCAAAGTTTATAAAATGTTCCTTGTAAAACTTACGGACAACCCGTTCTTTATACTCAACAAAACGAGCACGTAACATACCTATGAGAGTATTATCTTCGGCATTTTGATAGGCATTAGCATCAATGCCATCGAACGCAGTGTAAGGGAAGAACTGTAAGATAGGAGCATCAGCTAAATCACCAGGCAAGATAAATCGCCCAGGCTGAATAACCGACATACCGTATTCATGTCTGAACGTATGCAGTAATTCTGTATACTCACTGGCTAAATCCGCTAATAACTGTTCGTCTACCTGTGCAAATGGGTCAATTGTTTTTATTTTTTCAATTAGCGGTTGAGCTAACGAGAATCGAGGTTCTTGTTGAAGTAATGCGTAAGTACTTTCAGACCACTCTTCGTACGTTTGATTCAGCATAGGTAAGTCTAATAACCATTCGCCGGGGTAATCAGTAATATCTAAATACAAAGTGGCCGTATCTGTTGCGTATTTAAGTAATGAACCTCTTGGCTTATAACGAATAGCTAAACGTAATTCACTGATCCCATTGGTTGCTTTAGGCCATTTAGGTGGTTCATTACAAAACGACGCAACTGATGCGTCGTATTCAAACCGGCCAATGTGTAAGTTTTTTTGCGGTACTCTTTTAGCCGCAATAAACCGGCCTTGATGAACTGGGTTAAAAAAGCTTAAATGCGAGTTATTTCCTTCATTAATTAATTGATTAACGAGTGAAGTAATGAAGGCTGTTTTACCACTTCTACTTAAACCAGTTACTGCTAATGTTACATGCTGGTCTAAAGTTTTATTAAGTAAGTATGATGCTTTACGTTGAATTTTTTTCAGTTGTTCTTTTCTAATAATCGCCATGATGTGATTCTATATGTCGTTAATCAAACCGCCTTTATTGTGACGTATTTAACGAATTTTTTTATTGAACAATACGTTATTTATACCTTATTCTGGGTATAAATAACTAGAGGATATTGAATTATTAACCTATATAACCTGAGCTTCGGATAAGACAATTTGCCCAATAACGCTATTTTAATGCTTTTCGGCGTTGCCTCCATGGAGGGAGGTACTTAGCGAGAGCAGGACGCGGAAGCTGTATTTTTACTCCCAATAGCCGGCTATTGGAGAGTAAAAATGCCTTGATAATCAATAAAATTCCGTCACTGGAAATAAAGGATGGTTTTATCTTTTAATTTCATTGCGTTACAAAACTCTTATCCAAACCTCAGGTTATATAATTATCCAACTTTCTGGATAACTTGTCTTGATTAACATTTATGACTAGATAAAAAAAAGCGACAAAGTCGCTTTTATAATTTATTAATTTCTCTTGATACAGTAAATTCAGGAGAGGTTACATGGCGTTCTATCGATCTTAACTGAGTCTCTAGCAATGTAAACTTACGTTTAATATCGTAAAAAGCCTTTTTAGGAGGCTCCCCTGCTTGCCACACTCTAGATTTTACTTTTATTGACTCGTGAGCTAAGTCTTCGTCAGCAGCAGCTTTAAAAGTAGATGCGTTGCCAGTGTGTTGTTCTGTTTTAAACTGCTTACATTTTTTATCTAAGATGAACCACCCTGCAATATACAAAATGATAAAAAACTGCATACCTAACAAAACACCAGAAACCACTAACACTCGTACTAGCCAGGTTTCCCAACCAAAATAATCAGCTAATCCTGCACATACACCGGCAATTTTACCTTTTTCGGGATCTCTAAAAAGCTCACCCTTTAATTTATGGGTCATACCTTGCTTCTCCACTCAGGAGTTTCAGCATCTAAAATTGCCTCTAAGGTATTAATTCGTTCTGCCATAGAATCTGCTAATTCAGAAAGTTCAGATAATTGTGCGTATTCTTCTTCACTGAAACCTTGACTCATTTGACCTTTACTTTTGTAGTGTAATATCAGCCAAATAGGTGCAACAATTATCATAAAGATAATAACGGGAGCCATAATAATTTCTTGCATTTTTCTGTTCCTCTACGGTGTAAATTATAAAACTTATTTTGTTTCTTTCATTTTAGCTTTTAATGCCGCTAATTCATTATCTACACTTTCATCATTTTCTAATTCTGAAATTTCATCTGCAAGTGATTTACTGCCAAGATCGTAAGCGTCTACTTGAGATTCAATATCATCAATTTTACGTTCGTATTGGTCAAAACGACCAAGGGCATCATTCACTTTATCGCTATCAATTTTTTTCTTAACTTTTAAGCGCGATTCTGCTGTTTTTTCTCGCATGATAATCGCTTTTTGACGAGCTTTAGCATCCGCTAACTTGTCTTGAAGTTGAGAGATCTCTTCTTGCAGCTTATTAATATGTTCATCTACATGACTGAGTTCATCATTTAACGACACTGACTTTTCAGCGCACTTATTTTTCTCAACTAATGCAGCTCTTGCAAGGTCTTCTCTACCTTTACTAAGTGCTAGCTCTGCTTTTTCTTGCCATTGAGCAGCTTCTTTTTCAAAACGATTTGCTTGGCGAACTAAATCTTTTTTATCTGCAAGCGTTTTTGCTGAAGAAGAGCGAACCTCAACCAACGTATCTTCCATCTCTTGGATGATTAGTCGAACCATTTTTGCAGGATCTTCAGCTTTATCTAATAAATTATTAATATTTGAATTAATAATATCGGTAAACCTTGAAAAAATACCCATATTTACTTCCTCTTTCTTCTATTTAACTTTAAAAACCTACTTTAACTATATTCACATTCTAAGCCAACTTTACAAATACATACAACAAATTGATTTGATTATGTTTATTTATTTTATCAAAAACACTTTAATCAACAACATTAATGAAATACACTATTTGTTAGCGAAATACACCAATTATTAGGTCGACTCATGGCACGTTTTAATAAACAAGATAATCTTATCGGACAATCTAACAGTTTTTTAGAGGTTTTAGAGCAAATATCTCAAATTGCTCCATTGAGTAAACCCGTATTAATTATTGGTGAACGTGGCACAGGTAAAGAGCTTATTGCCGCTAGATTACACTATCTATCTAAACGTTGGGATCAAAATTATTTAAAGTTAAATTGTGCAGCGTTAAATGAAAATTTACTCGAAACAGAATTATTTGGTTATGACTCAGGGGCATTTACTGGTGCAAATAAGCGTCACGAAGGTAGATTTGAACGCGCTGATAAAGGCACTTTGTTTTTAGATGAGATAGCCAATACCACAGGACTCATTCAAGAGAAATTACTACGAGTGGTTGAGTATGGTGAATTTGAACGTGTCGGTGGTTCAAGAACCATCAAAACTGATGCTCGTTTAATTGCTGCCACTAATGAGGACTTGCCCTCTCTCGCTGAGTCTGGAGAGTTTCGAGCTGATCTACTCGATAGACTCGCTTTTGACGTAATCACTCTTCCTCCTTTAAGGGAACGTAAAGAAGATATTTTGGTATTGGCAGAACATTTTGCGATTTCAATGGCGAGAGAGCTTGAATTTGAGCTTTTTAGCGGATTTACAGAAAAAGCGAAACAGAGTTTATTAACCTATCACTGGCCAGGTAATGTTCGAGAACTTAAAAATGTTGTCGAGAGAAGTGTCTACCGTAGTAATAACCCTCATTTACCTGTACACGAACTTGTTGTTGATCCTTTTGAGTCACCCTACCGCCCAGTACAGCGTATTAAGACCCACGATCGGACATCTCTACCTACAGAAGCTCCAATGCAGCCGGTTCAAGAAGTTGCAACGGCGAATGATGTGTCTCCAACAATAAATAAATCAGCGCAACATGAATTTCCTTTATCGTTAAAAGTACTCTCACAAGATTATGAAAAAGATTTAATTCAAGCTGCGCTAAAAAACTGTCAATTTAATCAGAAAAAAACAGCAGAAGCACTTGAACTAACGTATCATCAATTAAGAGGATATCTTAAAAAGTATAATTTACTTGATAGTAATATAGGAGATGAGGACTAAAGGATGTCATTTGATCACTACAAAAGACATATATTGTTGTCTCTATTACTAGCATCTTCATTATTAGGTTGTAACAATGAAGATACCACTTCGCTTTCGACAAAAAGTATTATTTACTGCAGTGAGGGGTCTCCTGAAGGATTTAATCCTCAGATCATCACATCGGGTGTTACCGTTGATGCCACGTCTAAACAACTTTATAACCGCTTAATCACTTTTAGTGGCATTAAAAACGACATTGTTCCATCTTTAGCTAAATCTTGGCACGTAACTAAAGATGGTAAAAAAATAACCTTCTATTTACGTAAAGACGTACAGTTTCACCAAACAAAGTATTTTACCCCCACACGTAACTTAAACGCTGACGATGTGCTTTTTTCATTTAACCGAGTGTTAGACACAAACCATGAATACCACCATATATCTGGTGGAAACTATCCATTTTTTCAAAGTGTTGAATTAGGTTCGATTATTGAAGGCATTGAAAAAATAAACGATTACACGATACGATTTCAATTAACGCGAGCAGATAGTTCAATACTGGCAAATTTAGCCACCGACTTTGCTGTTATTCTGTCTGAAGAATATGCCCAACAACTCTCTAATTTAGGTTTGCATAAACAAATTGATTTACTCCCTATTGGCACAGGACCGTACCAGCTAAAAGAATATAGAGCAGGATCCTATATTCGTTATACATCTCACGCTAATTATTGGGGCTCGAAACCCGATATCGAACAATTGATTTTTGATATAACCCCAAGTAATACCGGCAGACTCACCAAGTTACTTGCTGGTGAATGTGACGTTGTAGCTTACCCTATTGCTCATAATAAAATTATTGAAAGACCTGATTTAACGCTAGACGCTGTCACGTCATATAATGTTGGGTATCTGGGATTTAATACCACTAAACCACCTTTTGATAATAAGTTGGTGAGAAAAGCGATTTCATTAGCTATTAATAAACAAGCTATTTTAGATACCATTTATTTTGGCAAAGCCGATATTGCTAATACCATTATTCCCCCCTCTTCATGGGCTTATGATAAAACATTACCGAAACATGAGTACTCGGTATCTCACGCGACTAAACTACTCCAACAAGCGGGTTACCCCAATGGGTTTACTATGAACATATGGGCAATGCCAGTACAACGTTCTTATAACCCCGACGCATTAACCATGGCGAAGTTAATACAAGGAGATCTACAAAAAATTGGCGTGAACGTAACAATAACCAGTAACTATGAATGGAGTATGTTTTTAAAACTTGTTGCTGAAGGTGAACACCAAGCTGTTCTTTTGGGTTGGTCTGCTGATCATCCAGATCCTGATAATTTTTTTAGTCCTATACTAAGTTGTGCTTCAGCTTTGAAAGGAAATAGCAGAACCTTTTGGTGTAATCATAAATTTGATGAACACATCCAGAGCGCTCTTCGAACAGACAACATAAATAAACGTAAAAAACATTACGCACAAGCACTTAAAATTATTGCTGAGGAAGTTCCACTTGTTCCCATTGCTCACTCTAAAAGGTATCAAGGTCGAAACAATAAAATATCAGGAAAATTATTAAACGCCTTTGGTGGTATTAACTTTACAGAGGTTAGTAAACAATAATGTTGATATTTACTCTGAGAAGATTCAACCTGTTTTTCTTCACGATGTTATTACTGACTATTTTGTCTTTCAGCTTGAGTATGATGTTTCCTGGTGATTCACTCACTAACTTGTCTGGCCAAATTAATGCTACACCAGCTCAGAGAGCGGCACTTATTCAGGCTTACCACTTTAATGAAACGGTATTTCATCAATATTGGGCTTATGTACAACACCTATTTAATGGTGATTTAGGCCTTTCAATGTCTAGTAGGTTACCTGTTTCATCAGAAATTATGAATTTATTACCTGCAACGATCGAGCTAAGTGTAGTTGCATTACTTATCGCCATGGTAGTGGGTATTCCAATTGGCTTTATTGCAGCGGTAAATCACAAAAAAATAGCTGACAATGCCATTTTATCTATCGCTATGATTGGTTATTCAATCCCTGTTTTTTGGTTGGGCTTACTAGCTATTTTCGTATTTTCCATTCAACTAGGTTGGTTACCCTCTGCCGGACGAATTAGTTTAGTGTATGAAATACAGTCAGTTACCGGTATTCAATTTATCGACATATTACTCAGTAATGATGAATATAAATGGCAAGCGTTTCAAGATGCAACCTTACATATAATAATGCCTGCATGTGTAGTCGCCATCGCCCCAATAACCATATTTATCAGACTCGCTAGAACGTCAATGATAGAAGTATTAGATACCAGTTACATTACAGCAGCTAAAGCTAAAGGGCTTAGTTTTTGGCAAATAATCTATCGTCATGCGATTAGAAATGCATTAATTAATGTTATTAGACATATTGGGCTACAATTTGCGAACTTAGTGACCTTAGCCATGGTGACTGAAGTCATATTCAGTTGGCCAGGTATCGGTAGATGGTTGATAGAAAGTATTTTCCAAAGAGATTACACTGCCATTCAAGGTGGTTTACTTGCTTTATCGAGCTTTATTTTTATTGTGCATATATTAACCGACTTTATCTACGCTGCACTTAATCCACTTGCGAGAGACCGTAAACATGGCGCGTGAAAATATTTATCAAGAAGAAGAATTTCCATCTCCTCTTCTTCAGCTGTGGTATCACTTTAAAGAAAAGCCTTATATTATGCTGGCGTTTGGTTGTTTTCTTGCACTGGTGATCCTTGCTATTTTTGCGCCAATTATTACACCTTTTTATTCGTCACAAAATCATTTAGAGCACTTACTACTCCCTCCTGCTTGGAGCGATAACGGAAATGTCAGCTTTTTATTGGGTACTGATAAATTAGGTAGAGATATGTTATCTCGCTTAATGCATGGTGCTTCTTTTACCTTTGGTTTAAGCTTTATTATTGTTATTGTTTCTGCTTTCATTGGTGTGTTAATTGGCTCATTATCAGCGTTAACTTCAGGTTTAAAGTCTAGTATCCTTAATCACTTTCTTGATGTCATACTCTCAATCCCCTCTTTATTATTAGCTATAGTCATTGTCGCCATACTAGGAACAGGCTTAAGTAATACCGTTTTAGCGATAATTATTGTGCTAATTCCCCAATTTATACACACCACTCGAAATGAAGTAAAAAAGGAATTCTCAAAAGATTACGTATTGGTATCAAAACTCGATGGTGCCAGTCCACTAAGGATATTACGTTATTCAATCTTCCCTAACATTGTTGAAAAAATCATTGGTCAGGCAACTTTAGCTCAGTCAGCGGCCATTTTAGATATCGCCGCTCTGGGTTTTTTAGGACTAGGTGCACCGATCCCTCTACCTGAGTGGGGCGCTATGCTTTCAAATGGCATAGACTTGTTTTATGTTGCACCTTGGACGGTATATTTTCCTGGGTTAGCCATCCTTTTCTCCGTTATTGTAACCAACCTCGTTGGCGAAGGGTTAAGGCACGCATTAAAAGTTAGGAAAGCAAACTAATGAACATACTCGATATTAGAAACCTTTCTATAATTTTAGTCTCTGGTCATAAAAGGATTTTAGCCGTAGATCGCGTATCACTTTCAATGAAAGAAGGTGAGTTACGAGGTTTAGTTGGTGAGTCAGGCTCAGGAAAGTCATTACTTGCACAAGCTATTATGGGTGTATTAGATGACAAGTGGGAGGTTGATGCAGATAGATTCCATTGGCGTGGAAATGATCTAATGAGGCTTTCTGTTGCTGAAAGAAAAAAAATAATATCAAAAGATATTGCTATGATATTTCAGGAACCGATGTCTTGTTTAGATCCTACCACAACCATAGGTGCTCAACTTGAAGAGGCCGTTGATGACGAACAACTTACAGGGTATTTTTGGCAAAAAATAAAGCAACGTAAACAAGCAGCTATAAAGCTGTTGCATAAGGTCGGTATAAAAAAACATGATCTTTGTTTACGTAGTTATCCTCATCAATTAACCGAAGCGCTGTGTCAGCGCGTAATGATTGCTATGGCTTTAGCTCGTCGTCCTTTACTATTGATTGCTGATGAGCCCACTGCTGCTATGGAAAGTACCAATCAAAGTCAAATATTTCGTTTACTGGCAAGCTTAAATCAATTAAAAAACATGTCGTTGTTGTTGATTAGCCACGATCTTGAAAACATGACCCATTGGACCAATAGAATAACGGTGATGTATAGCGGTCAGTTTGTTGAAGCAGGTACTACAAAACAGATTTTTTCCACTCCTTTTCATCCTTATACCCGTGCCTTGGTTGATAGTAGCCCTCATGCGAATTCGACTTTCGAACCTAAGTCTCAATTAACTGCATTACCTGGCAGTATTCCAATTTTACAACATCTGCCTATTGGCTGTCGATTAGGGCCTCGCTGCCCAAGAGCTCAACAAGCTTGTGTCAATGCACCTAAAGTTAAAAACCATCATGGCCATCTCGTCAGTTGTCACTTTTCATTAAAGGAAACCTATTAATATGAAGCCTTTAATTCAAGTAAACAACTTGTCTAAGGAATATAAACTTCCTGGCCATATATTTAACAGAAAAACATTTGCCGCTTTATTTCCATTGTCATTCGAAATACAAGCATACAAAACTTTAGCTATTGTTGGTGAATCAGGATCAGGAAAAAGTACTTTAGCCAAGCTACTTGTTGGAGCTGAGTCTCCAACCACAGGTAATATCAAATTAAATGGTCAAGAGTTACAAACCGGAAACTTCAAACAACGATGCCAATACATTAGAATGATTTATCAAGATTCAGGCACAACCTTGAATCCAAGCTTAACCATTCAAAAATTACTCGATGAACCACTAAAACTCAATACAACATTGGCAGAAGCTGAACGACAAGTATTGATCAGTGAAACCTTAAGACAAGTAGGTTTATTATCCGACCATATGAATTTTTATCCTCACATGTTATCGGGTGGACAGAAACAACGTATATCACTTGCTCGTGCGATAATATTAAAACCTCAAGTTATCATCCTAGATGAAGCTTTAGCGTCTTTAGACCCTTCCCTACGCTCTCAAATGATAAATCTTTTATTAGATATTCAGCAACAGATGGGACTTGCATTCATTCTAATATCTCACAATATTGGTATTGTTAAACATTTCAGCGACGATATTATGGTATTGGATAACGGTAAAGTTATTGAGGCTGGTAAAACAGCAGAAGTGCTGGCAAAGCCAAGTCAAAAATATACTAAAAAACTCATTATGAATCAGCATTTTCAATTATTTAGTCGGTAACTATACGTAAACTTAGCAGCCAAGTAATACAAATTATCATTAAATTTCAAGCATAAAAAAGGCTGCGTTAGCAGCCTTTTTTAATATCATCAGATAATTAATTAACTGATGATATTAATGAGTTTTTCGTTATCTTCGCATCAGCTTTTAAAGACTCTACGTAACTTGCGTAAGCTGATTGAGCTAATTGATTCACTTGCTGATTTTCAGCATTTTTATCAATAGTTGCATCACCCGCTTTTACAGCTGTTACTTCAACTAACGCATAACCACCTTGAGCAAGTTCAGTTTTACCAACTGATTTACTACCTTCGATTGGGTGAGCTAAAGTAAAAGCTTTTTCAGTTATAGCGCGATCTACATCGGCACCAAAACGTGCTAAATCAGTCTTTTCTTCAAACGTGCCACCATGGCTGGCTAATGTTTCAGTTACATCAGTACCTTCTTTTAAAGAAGCTAACAATTCATTCACTACTAGTTCAGCTTGTTCTTGTGCTTTATTGGCAATTAACGATGTTTTAATAACCTCTGTAACTTCAGCTAGTGATTTAGCACTTGCCTTTTGATGTTGATTTAAACGTAAAACAATAACCAGTGTATCGTTTACTTCAATAACATCAGAGTTCATTTCTTCTAATAAAACCATATCTGAAAATGCAGTTTCGATTACTTGTTGATTATCAAATGGTAATGTATTACCCATACGTCCTAACCAATCAGAAGTTAGTACTTTAACATTAACTGCATCTGCAGCATCTTCTAAGCTGTCTGGATATTCAAAACTTAATCGAGCCATTTCTTGTTGTAATTCATAAAACTGTTCTTGTGCTTTATCGTTACTCACTTGTGCTTTAAGCTCTTCTTGAACGTCAGCAAACAGTTTAGTTTCTTCGGCTTTTAGGTCTGTAAGTTTAATGATATGAAAACCAAATTCTGTTTTTACAACATCTGAAACATCATTAATATTTGCTAAAGCAAACGCTTGCTCATCAAATATTTCGTCCATTGAACCACGTTCTAACCATTCTAAATCGCCACCATTTTCAGCAGAAAACAAGTCTGAAGAATGGGCTTTAGCTAGTTCTGCAAAATCATCACCCGCTTGTACTTTAACAAGTAATGATTCAGCTTTTGCTTTTGCAGCTGCTTCGTCGTCTTCAACTTCAATTAAGATATGAGCGACACGACGTTGCTCATCAGTACGGAAATTCTGAATATTTTCGTCGTAATACGTTTTTACATCTTCATCAGAAACAACAACGGTTTTAGCGATATCAGCAACATTTAACGCAATGTAATCAACTTTAACTTTTTCTTGATTCATGAAACGTGCTTGGTTTTCTTGATAATAGCTTTTTATTTCTTCTTCAGAAACATCTGTAGACGCTTTAAACTGCTCTACATTTATTGTTGCAAAACGAATATCACGTTTTTGATTTTGCAAACCCGCAACCATTTCACTTTGGTATGGTAAGGCAAACTCACTCACCACTAATGATTGAGTTAACTGACGTCTAGTCATTTCAGAGCGTAAGTAATCTCTAAAATCTGAAGACTGATAAAATCCAGCTTGTTGAATAAGCGCTAAATAACGATTGTTATCAAATACACCTTCAATTTGAAATTCAGGCATGTTGCGAATAGTATCTTTTATACTTGCATCCGAAACTCTAATGGCTAATGTTGATGAATTTTGATCAATCAAACGTTCATTAATAAGGTTATCAACAACGCCATCTCTAAAATTAGCCATGTAGGTTTTATCTGCGGCTAAACGCTCAAACATATCACCAAATTGCTGCTGCATTCTATTTCGTTGTGCTTGGTAAGCTTTATTGAAATCTGCTTGTGTGATCTTCTCACCGTTAACTTCAGCAACTGACGTATCAACAGAATTGGTGTAACTGCCAATACCTGCGAATGCAAACGTTAATATAACTAAGCCTAGAATAATCTTGGCAGTCATTCCCTGTGAGCTTTCTCGAATATTTTCTAACATTTATTTCTCTTATACACGAAGTGTTTATTTCAAATTAATAAAGCAGTTTAACTTTAGCCCATCAATTTACTGATTTTATACAGGTGATTTTATCAGAAGGAATAGCTAGCTTGAAGTAACATTGAGATAAAAAACATACAATGTTTTATTTAGTAGGTTTATTCGCTCTTCATTCTATGTTTTTGGCATTAAAAAAAACGCCACATAACAAAAGACCACCTAATAGGTGGTCTTTAAATAATTTATATAACTGTGATTAGTTACATGCATCTTTTAAAGCTTTACCAGCTTTGAATGATGGGATTTTAGCTGCTGCAATTTCAATCGTTGCACCAGTTTGAGGATTACGACCCGTGCGAGCTGCACGATCACGTACTGAGAAAGTACCAAATCCAACTAGCGCTACTTGATCGCCACCCTTTAACTCTTCTGTAACTGCTTCGATAAAAGAGTCTAATGCACGGCCTGCAGCCGCTTTTGAGATATCTGCACCAGCAGCAATTTTTTCGATTAGTTGAGATTTATTCACAGTTTATTCCTCTTCAATTGTTATTATTCCAGTACTATCATTTTTTAATAGTGTTCTGTAAAAGCATTCTTTTAACGAGCTTTATTTTGAACATCAAGCACTGAGTTAAAGAAATTATAATTTTGAAAAAACACAATATTTATTGTTGTATTTTTCTTAACTAGACCCCGTATATACATTGGGGTCTGGCCTTATCAGCGTTGTTAACTTACCACAGTTTCACTGTTTGGAAAGCTAAAATTTCATTTTTTTTTAATTTTTATTGTTTTTTTATCATTTTTTGACAAAAAACATCCAAATTCCATCTATTTAACGTGATAATTTAACTTTTTCTACAGGGTTTTCTAATGCAATATCTAATACGTCTTCGATCCACTTAACTGGATGAATCACTAAATCAGCAATAACATTGTCTGGGATCTCTTTTAAATCACGTTCATTTTCTTTAGGAATAACGACCGTTTTAATACCGCCTCGATGAGCAGCAAGTAGTTTTTCTTTTAAACCACCTATAGCCAATACTTCACCTCGAAGCGTAATCTCACCTGTCATAGCTACATCGGCTTTAACAGGATTGCCGGTTAAACTAGAAACAAGTGCGGTACACATTCCCACACCGGCACTTGGACCATCTTTGGGTGTTGCCCCTTCAGGAACATGAACATGAATATCGCGTTTTTCATAAAAGTCGCTATTTATTCTCAACGCTTCAGTTCTGCTTCTTACAACTGTCATAGCGGCTTGAATAGACTCTTGCATCACATCGCCTAAAGAACCGGTATAGGTTAATTTTCCTTTACCTGGTACTGATGCTGTTTCAATCGTTAGTAATTCACCACCAACAGACGTCCATGCTAAACCAGTTACTAAACCTACTCTATTTTGATCGTCTGCTTTTCCGTAATCAAAACGTTGAACACCTAAGTATTCCGATAAGTTATCTTGTGAAATAACTAGCTTCTTCAGACTTTTATCTAATAAGATAGCTTTAACAGCTTTTCGACATAATTTCGAAATATCACGTTCTAAACTACGTACACCCGCTTCACGTGTGTAATAACGGATAATACCGATGATTGCGCTGTCTTCAATAGTAATTTCTTTCTCTTTTAAACCATTTCGTTCTATCTGCTTTTTCACTAAATGGTTTTTAGCAATATTAAGTTTTTCGTCTTCGGTGTAACCTGATAAACGAATCACTTCCATACGGTCTAATAAAGGACCAGGAATATCCATGCTATTCGATGTTGCAACAAACATAACGTCAGAAAGGTCGTAATCAACTTCTAAGTAATGGTCGTTAAAGCTACTATTTTGTTCTGGGTCAAGTACTTCTAATAAAGCTGAAGCAGGGTCACCACGCATATCAGATGCCATTTTATCAATTTCATCTAAGAGGAATAATGGGTTTTTAACACCTACTTTAGCAATTTTTTGAATTAACTTACCTGGTAACGAACCAATATAGGTACGTCTATGCCCACGTATTTCAGCTTCATCTCTTACGCCACCTAACGCCATACGAACATATTTTCGACCTGTTGATTTAGCAATAGATTGACCTAGTGATGTTTTACCAACACCTGGAGGACCAACCAAACATAAAATTGGCCCTTTAAGTGAAGTAACACGCTGCTGTACGGCCAAATACTCTAAAATACGCTCTTTAACTTTATCTAAACCATAGTGGTCTTGGTCTAGAACATCTTGTGCTAATGCTAGATTACGCTTTAATTTACTGCGTTTTTTCCAAGGAACACTCGTCATCCAATCAATATAACTACGTACTACCGTAGCCTCTGCTGACATAGGAGACATCATTTGTAATTTTTTCGCTTCAGCTAAGGTTTTATCTTTAGCTTCTTTTGGCATTTGAGCTTCTTCAATTTTCTTATTGATTAGCTCTGCTTCATCTGGCGTATCTTCCATATCACCAAGTTCTTTTTGAATAGCTTTCATTTGCTCATTCAAATAGTACTCACGTTGGCTTTTTTCCATTTGCTTTTTAACACGTGTACGAATTTTCTTTTCAACTTGTAGTAAGTCGATCTCACCTTCCATCAACGCCATCAAGTATTCTAAACGTTCGGAAATATTGACTATTTCTAATACTTTTTGCTTATCTTCAAGCTTTAATGGCATATGAGCAGCCATAGTGTCGGCAAGTTGCTCTGCGTCATCGATACCAGAAACTGATGTAAGTACTTCTGGTGGTATTTTCTTATTCAGCTTAACGTAACCTTCAAATTGAGAAATGGCTGATCGAACGAGCACTTCTGAATTTTCAACGTCTGAATCTGTTGTTTGTAGGTAATCAACATTCGCGGTGAAATACTCTTCTGTTTCAACAAACTCAGAAATCTCAGCGCGTTTAACACCTTCAACTAATACTTTAACCGTACCATCAGGCAGTTTAAGCATTTGTAATATAGAGGCGACCGTACCCGTTTGGTATACATCGTTCGATGTAGGATCATCAATCGTTGCGTCTTTTTGTGCTACAAGGAATACTTGCTTGTCTTTTTCATTAGCAATATCTAAACAGCGAATCGACTTTTCTCTACCGACAAATAATGGGATCACCATTTGCGGATAAACAACAACATCACGTAAAGCCAGAACAGGGATATCAGTTATACCAGATAACTCTTTGGTCATAGGTTACTCTCTTGGGAATATGTATGAAGAACTCATACCAAACATGGTTAATTTATTGTAAAAGATAGCGTTAGAACGGCTTAATTTCAGCGGTGTTATATTTAACAAACAAATTAACACTCACTTTAATCTACGTTTTAGCTATTCACTTATGATTGTTCACTAAGTGTTCAATAAATAATACCGATTAGTATTACACTTAAAAAGTATATGGGGATCATAGCTTAGCTTTCAACTCGTGAACAAAAAAAAGAGCCCTTAGGCCCTTTTTTATTCTAAATATTTAGAAAAACTTATTCAGAAACAGCTTGTTCTTGTGGTGTTTCATAAATAATAATTGGATTAGACTCACCTTTAATAACGGTTTCATCAACCACAACTTTACTAGCGTTTTCAAGTGATGGAAGTTCGTACATCGTATCAAGTAATATCGCTTCTACAATTGAACGTAATCCACGAGCGCCAGTTTTACGCACCATCGCTTTATTAGCAATAGCGTGTAATGCATCTTTTCTAAACTCAAGTTCAACACCTTCCATATCAAAAAGTGCTGTAAATTGTTTAGTTAAAGCGTTTTTAGGCTCTTGAAGAATTTGAATTAATGCATCTTCGTCTAACTCAGTTAACGTTGCAACAACCGGTAATCGACCAATAAATTCAGGGATCAAACCATATTTAACTAAGTCTTGCGGCTCTACTTGCTGGAATCGTTCAGTTAACGACTTCTCGCTATCTTTACCCTTAACTTCAGCACCAAAACCAATACCTGTACCCGTTTGACAACGTTGCTCAATAACTTTATCTAAGCCAGAAAACGCTCCGCCACAGATAAACAAGATCTTAGAGGTATCTACTTGCAAAAACTCTTGTTGCGGATGTTTACGACCACCTTGCGGAGGAACGGAAGCAATAGTACCTTCAACAAGTTTCAATAATGCTTGTTGAACACCTTCGCCTGAAACATCACGAGTAATTGATGGGTTGTCAGATTTGCGAGAAATCTTATCTATCTCATCAATGTATACAATACCGCGTTCAGCTTTTTCTACATCGTAATCACATTTCTGTAGAAGCTTTTGAATGATATTCTCAACGTCTTCACCAACATAACCCGCTTCGGTTAATGTCGTTGCGTCAGCCATTGTAAATGGAACGTCTAACAAACGAGCCAATGTTTCTGCAAGTAACGTTTTACCACTACCTGTAGGGCCAATTAATAGAATATTACTTTTTCCAAGCTCTATTCCATTATGAGAGTCACCATTGCGTAATCGCTTATAATGGTTATAAACCGCTACCGACAGTACTTTTTTAGCGTGATCTTGACCAATAACATAATCGTCAAGACTTTCTCTAATTTCAATTGGGGTTGGAAGCTTTTCTTTATCTTGCTTAGGAGAAATCTCTTTGATTTCTTCACGAATAATATCGTTACACAGCTCAACACATTCATCACAAACAAATACAGATGGACCAGCAATAAGTTTACGTACTTCATGCTGGCTTTTTCCACAAAATGAACAATACAACAATTTTCCGTTGTCACCGTCACCATTAGTAATATCGGTCATACGGTACCTCTAATTCTTTAAATTTAATTTTCTTATACCTTTCAGTATTTAACATTTTCAACAGAACGCAACCCAGATCAAGATAATTATAGATTATCTTGTCTTTGTTCTAATATGGCGTCAACTAATCCATATTCAACTGCACTTTCTGCACTTAAGAAATTATCTCTATCTGTATCTTCAGAAACTTTATCAAACGGTTGGCCTGTATGATCTGCCATTAAACGATTCATTTTTTCTTTAATGTACAAAATTTCTTTTGCGTGAATTTCAAAATCAGAAGCCTGACCTTGGAAACCACCTAGAGGTTGATGAATCATTACACGTGCATTAGGTAAACAGTAACGCTTGCCCTTTTCGCCGCCTGATAATAAAAATGCGCCCATACTTGCAGCTTGTCCAATACATACGGTACTTACGTTTGGTTTAATAAACTTCATCGTATCGTAAATAGCCATACCTGCAGTAACTGAACCACCTGGTGAATTAATATATAAAAATATATCTTTTTCAGGACTTTCAGACTCTAAAAATAACAACTGAGCTACTATAAGATTTGCCATGTGATCTTCAACTTGACCACATAAAAAAATCACTCGCTCTTTAAGAAGACGTGAATAAATATCGTATGAACGTTCACCCTTTGGTGTTTGTTCTACAACCATAGGTACTAAAGCGCTTTCAGTTACGCTCGTTAAGTTTTGAGAATTGTGAGAAGTTAACAACGGATTGTCCTTAGATTAAAAAAATAGCTTGTATGTTTCCATACAAGCTATTTAAGCGATTGCTAGTTAAAAAGTCAATCTAAAAGGATTATTTTCCTTCAGGATTCATGATCTCTTGAAAACTTGCTTTCTTTTCTTTCACTTTAGCGCTTGCAAGAAGCACTTCAACAGCTTGCTCTTCTAATGCAACATTTTGCATTTGTTGGTTAAGCTCTTTGTTAGTTGCGTAGTATTCGATCACTTCTTTAGGATCTTCGTACGCAGAAGCAGCAGAAGCAATAAGTTCATTAACTTTTTCTTCGTCTACTTTTAAGTCGTTTACTTTGATTACTTCACCAAGTAACAAACCAGTTTTTACGCGTTTCTTCGCTTGCTCTTCAAACATGTCAGCAGGAAGCTCAGGCATGTTTTGTGGGTCCATTTGACCAGCGAAACGTTGCATAGCTTGCTTACGTAAAACATCAACTTCTTGAGCAATTAAAGACGCTGGAATTTCAACATCGTTTGCTTCAAGTACGCCTTCAATGATTTGTTCTTTAACTTTAGCTTTAACTGCTTGAGTTAATTCACGTGTCATGTTCTTGCTAACTTCTTCACGTAAAGCTTCGATTCCGCCTTCTTCAACACCGAAAAGTTTTGCAAACTCTTCGTCAATCTTAGGTACAACTGAACCTTCAGTTTTGTTAACTACGATGTCGAACTCTGCTTCTTTACCTTTAAGGTTTTCTGCATGGTAATCTTCAGGGAAAGTTACAGTGATTGTTTTCTCTTCACCAACTTTCATACCGATGATATCAGTTTCAAAACCTGGGATCATACGACCAGCGCCTAATTCAAGTTCGAAAGCTTCAGCTTTACCACCTTCAAAAACTTCACCGTCTATACGGCCAGTAAAGTCGATAGTTAACTTATCGCCTTTCTTAGTTTTACGCTTGTTTTCTTTCCACGTTTTATGTTGGTTTTGTAACGTTACAAACATTTCATCAATGTCGCTATCTGTTACGTCAACAGTAGGTTTTTCAACGTTAATTGAATCTAAACCAACTAATTCAATTTCAGGATAAACTTCAAACGTTGCTTCAAACTCTAGTGGTTTGCCTTCTTCGTTACTTTTAGCAACAAATTCAGGACGACCTGCTGGGTTAATTTTCTCAGCAACAATCGCATCAACAAAGTTACGTTGCATTAGTTCACCAGCAACTTCTTGGCGAACTGACTTACCATAGCGCTTTTGAATTACTGATGGTGGTACTTTACCAGGACGGAATCCGTTGATTCGTTGGGTTTTAGCAATATGACGAAGACGGTTTTTAACTTCAACATCTACTGACTCTGCAGGAACAGAAATACTTATACGACGTTCTAAACCTTGTGTAGTCTCAACTGAAACTTGCATTTAATTACCTCAAAAACTTTGCGTGATTACGCTTTAAATAATTCATCTATAAACAGTAAACAAAAAACAAAAAATGTTAATTGCGCTTTACTCTACTTGTTTAGTAGGCAGAGTATAAAATCCGAATAAGAGATGATCAGATTAAAATTATGACGCGAAATTATAGCGGTGCCCATAGAAATAGTCGAGCATATACGACAAATTATTTTATTTTTTTATTAAAAAAAGGAATAGTTGATTGAATAGTTGAATTTTTTGATAGATTTTTTTAAAAAGGAGGAGTTTAGAATTTTATAAAAAAGTGGTCGGTGATGCAAGATTCGAACTTGCGACCCCTTGGACCCAAACCAAGTGCGCTACCAAGCTGCGCTAATCACCGACTGTATACTTCTTTACTAGATGTAGATGGGGTGGCTAAAGGGATTTGAACCCTCGACAACCGGAATCACAATCCGGGGCTCTACCAACTGAGCTATAGCCACCACTATATGGCGCGCCCTGTAGGATTTGAACCTACGACCCACGCCTTAGAAGGGCGTTGCTCTATCCAGCTGAGCTAAGGGCGCACATGACCTACAGAACTTCACTTTTCAATAGAAAGAATTCAATTAAAAAGTGGTCGGTGATGCAAGATTCGAACTTGCGACCCCTTGGACCCAAACCAAGTGCGCTACCAAGCTGCGCTAATCACCGACATATTGTTAAAACAATGTGCTGCTTCAACGGGGGCGGATATTACCCACTTGCCTAAGGCGCGTCAAACCTTTTTTTTAAAAAAAAACTCGTTCGGTCACTTTTGCGCCGCATTGTTCAATAATCAACTAATTAATACCGAATTATAGGTGTTTGACACTTTATCCCTATAAAATAAGATAAATATGATATTCATTGGCTATTTATGTAAGAAAATATCATTTAATTAAAATCCTTATACAATAACCACCAAAACTATGAGAAAATGTTGTTGTTTTTCATCATACATAATGTAGGAACATGACAGCATCTTTAATTAATGGCAAAGCAATTGCCCAGCAAGTTAGAACATCAGTAAAAGAGAAAGTGGAGCAACGTGTTAAAAACGGTTTGCGAGCACCTGGACTTGCCGTTATTTTGGTAGGTTCCGATCCAGCATCAGAGGTTTATGTAGGTAGTAAGCGTAAAGCTTGTGAAGAAGTCGGCTTTGTCTCAAGATCATATGACCTAGACGTTTCAACATCAGAGCATGAATTACTCGCATTAATTGATGAGTTAAATGATGATGATGCCATAGATGGTATATTGGTTCAGCTTCCCTTGCCTGATCATTTAGATTCAAACTTAGTTATTGAACATATTAATCCTAAGAAAGATGTTGACGGTTTTCATCCTTCAAATGTCGGTAAACTAGTATTACGTCAACCCGGTTTAAGACCATGTACGCCAAAAGGTATTATGGAGCTTATTAAAACAACGGGTGTTAAAACTCATGGTTTAGATGCCGTTGTTGTAGGTGCTTCTAATATTGTGGGCAGACCCATGAGCTTAGAGTTATTACTGGCTGGTTGTACCGTTACCACCACTCACCGATTTACTAAAGACCTAGAAGCTAAAGTAAGAGCTGCTGATTTATTAGTAGTAGCTGTAGGTAAACCTGAATTTATTCCTGGTGAATGGATTAAAGATGACGCAATAGTTATCGATGTAGGTATCAACCGCTTAGAGACAGGGAAACTAGTTGGTGATGTTGGTTTTGCTGTTGCTGCAAACAAAGCGAGCTTTATTACACCGGTTCCTGGTGGTGTAGGACCTATGACTGTGGCAAGTTTAATTGAAAACACCCTGATAGCTTGCGAAGCGAATAGTTAAAAATTCTTACCAAATTGTAAACACAAAAAAGTCAGCAAATATGCTGACTTTTTTATCTATACAAGCGTACTAGTTTAAAACTAGGCTTTGCGCCACGTAGTTTTTCCTGCTGAATCTTCCAAAACAACATTCATTGCTTTAAGTTTATCTCTTGCATCATCCGCTAACGCCCAATCTTTATTCGCTCTAGCTTCGTTACGCTGTACTATTAATGCTTCAATCTCTGCTGATTCAGCATCATCACCTGAATTACCTTTGAAAAAATCTTCCGGTGAATTCTGAGCAACGCCTAGCACCTTACCCAATTCAATAAGAATATAAGCTAACTCCCCTGCTTTATTTTCATCTTCGGCTTTTACTCTGTTTATTTCTTTTGATAATTCAAATAATACAGGCATAGCTTCTGGGCAGTTGAAGTCATCGTTCATTGCTTTTTCAAAGCGATTTACGTATTCATTCCCCTTCAATTCAACCGCAATAGGCGTTAAATCACGAAGAGAGGTATAAATTCGCTCTAAACTGGCACGAGCTTGCGTTAAATTGTCTTGTGAATAATTTAATTGGCTACGGTAATGGCTTGATGTTAAAAAGAATCTTACCGTTTCTGCATCGTATTCATCTAAAACACTTCTCAAGGTGAAAAAGTTGTTCAACGATTTAGACATTTTTTCTTTGTTAATTTGTACCATACCGCCATGCATCCAATAATTCACGTATGGCGTATCGTGTGCACAACAAGATTGAGCTATTTCATTTTCATGATGAGGAAACTGTAAATCTGAACCACCACCATGAATATCAAAATGTTCACCTAAGTGTTTTTGGTTCATCGCTGAACATTCTATATGCCAACCTGGACGACCATTGCCCCAAGGTGATTCCCAACTGGGTTCATTAGGTTTAGCCATTTTCCATAAAACAAAATCTAATGGACTACGCTTAGCTTCATCCACATCAACACGTGAACCGGCTTGTAGCATGTCTAAATTTTGTAGACTTAATTTACCGTAGTCTTTATAAGAGCTTACTTCAAACATAACATCGCCGTTGGAAGCAACGTAGGCGTGACCTTTAGTAATAAGTTTAGCAACCATATCGATAATTTCAGGCATATGCCCCGTTACCGTTGGCGCTATATCAGGACGCATGATATTTAAATCGTCAAAGTCTTGATACATCTGCTCAGTCATTCTTAACGTAAGTGACTCACAGGTTTCATTATTTTCGTTAGCACGCTTAATTATTTTATCGTCAACATCAGTAATGTTACGAACATGTGTTAATTCGTACCCTGAATACTTAAGGTATCTAGCAATAATATCAAATGCTACGTATGTTCTTGCGTGGCCGATGTGGCAACGGTCATAAATAGTAATACCGCAAACGTACAAGCCAACCTTTCCTTCTGAGATAGGTTTAAATATTTCTTTTTTTCGGCTAAGGGTATTAAATATTTGTAGCATGACGTTATTTTATTCCTCTATATTAAGTAGTAATTATTAAGTTTAAGTAAACAATAGATGTTCTAGATATGTTAACTGCAATTGTACCCTAACATTTTATCTGAATCATTAAGAGTAGGAACTTTACCAGAGAAATCTTTCAAATGATGCGGTACAATCACTACATATATCATCATTGTACAAATAGAGAGACTTATTGTGATTACATTTAAAACAACGTTAGGCGATATCAAAGTAAAATTAAATTTTGATTCAGCTCCAGTTACTGCTAAAAACTTCCAACAATACGCTGAAGATGGCTTTTACAATGGCACTATTTTTCACCGTGTAATTAAAGGTTTTATGGCTCAAGGTGGTGGTTTTGCTGCTGGTTTAGAAGAAAAGAACACTAACGCAACCATTCAAAACGAAGCGAACAATGGCGTAAGCAATGCCCGTGGTACGCTAGCTATGGCTCGTACTCAAGATCCTCATTCAGCTTCAGCGCAATTTTTTATCAACTTGGCTGATAATACCTTTTTAGATTTTACTAATGAATCTGTACAAGGTTGGGGTTACTGTGTATTTGCTGAAGTTGTTGAAGGCATGGACATTGTTGATAAAATGACTCTTGTTGATACTGGTCGTATGGGTTTCCATGACGATGTACCAAAAGAAGAAATTATCATTACTGAAACTATCATTGACTAGATATTATTTCTTCAATGAATAAAAATGAAATAAGCTATTTTATAGCTGACTTACATTTAGCTGAAAACAGGCCCGATATTACGGCCTGTTTTTTGTCATTCTTAAAAAATGATGCTCCATTATCAGAATCCCTTTATATTCTAGGCGATCTTTTTGAATATTGGATAGGTGACGACGACGATGCGCCTTTTCTTAAAGAAATAGCAAATGCGTTATTAACGCTCAGTCGCAGTGGAACGAAAATATTTTATATTCATGGCAACCGAGATTTTTTAATAGGCAGAAAGTTTGCTAAACAATCAGGTATGTTATTACTGCCTGAAATAGACCTCATCGACCTGTACGGACAACCCGTAGTAATAATGCATGGCGATACACTTTGTACAAAAGATGTTGGTTATCAACAATTCCGTAAAAAGTCCCGTTCTTGGTGGTGGCAAGCGATTGTTAAGAGTCTTCCGTTATCAATGAGAAGAAACAAAGCTGAAAATTACAGAAAACAAAGTGCTGAAGCAACCTCACAAAAAGCACAAGACATTATGGACGTGACTGAATCTGAAGTGGTGAAGTGCTTAGAAGAATATAACAGCCAATTACTTATTCATGGTCATACACATCGTCCCAACATTCATACGTTAACAGCTAATAACAAGCCTGCTAAACGTATTGTATTAGGTGATTGGTACGACCAAGGCTCTTGGCTAAAGTTTGATACAAACGGTTATGAATTACTTAATACTGAACTTAAGACCGAACTTAA
>Ga0209396_1001278_pt1 | contig 28341 bp, 30 predicted proteins | sample GOMGulsemesocosm_6_FD_184638 | JGI IMG/M metagenome (GOLD analysis project Ga0209396, IMG submission 184638) | Methane-oxidizing microbial communities from mesocosms in the Gulf of Mexico - GOM8C Gulf of Mexico (SPAdes) (version 2) | ecosystem: Environmental > Aquatic > Marine > Cold seeps... | reverse complement strand
CATAAGCCTTAGTGCTATACATTTTTACTCACTAATATTTGCTAGCTAATGCTTGCTAGTTCACACTAACAACGCATTCATCATTACTCAAAGTGCCAGTAACCTAAGTTAACCCATTCAATCAATTGCTGACCAAATGCTTTATCTTGCATTAATACTTCAAGCTCTTTAGCAGACTGCTCAGTGGTATTACATAACGTCTGCACACTTGCAGCAATGCTTGCATCAAAGTCATAACGCTCACCGTCAATGAAACAGCTCGTTGGCATTTCAGGGAAGTATAACGTCTTCAACCCGTTCACTTTACGTAAGTAAGACTCCATGCCTATTTCATCTAATACAATCGCATAGTCAGCAATGTAACCGCCTTCTGGTGCAACTAAATCCAGTTCGTGTGCAGATTCGCTGTAATGACGGCCAAGGAAGTCATGCATAACGCTTTTATCTGCCATCAATGATGTCATGATGTCCGTTAAACCTTGCACTTCACTCGCTTCAATTGAACCATGCTCTGCGCGAGGTTGTAATTTAGGATCGCTATAACGAACAAACTCTTTGTCTTGTTGTAATAGGTAATCACCAAAGTCATTTAACAGCTCTTTCTGATCTTGTGCGCGGAAACCAACTGAATAGTTAATCGCTTCGCCAACAGCATAACCTTCATGCGGTGCATATGGTGGGATATATAGAATATCACCAGGTTCTAATACCGTATCAATAACAGCATCAAACGCTTCACAATGCTTCAACGCGCCGTTTGCAGCAAACTCTTGAGGATTCATATCTTGAGAACCTACACGCCAATGACGCTTGCCTAAGCCTTGAATAATGAATACACAATAACGATCAACATGAGGACCTACGCCACCTGTATCAGTGCTGTAAGACACCATCAGATCATCAAAGCGCCAGCTTGGAATGAAGTTAAACGTATTCGCTAATTCAGCCGAAGGTTCGTGCCAATGGTTGATTGCTTGTACTAAGATAGCTGAACCATCTTGTTCCATACGTTCAAACTCAGTGAAAGGACCACATGCAGCCTGCCACTTGTCTTCTTCACGCCATACCATGCGCGATGTGATTTCTTCTTCCATTGCTAAACCAGCAATTTCATCCGGGCTGATTGGATCGATAAAATCCTTAAATCCAGCTTTAATTAACAGTGGCTTTTTCTGCCAATAATTTTGCATGAAGTCATCAAGATCAAGATTTAATTTATACATAGTCAACCCGCATTAAATATTCGAAGTAATAGAGCGCGTATCATAGGTTTTTTCGCGATAATAGCAACAAAAAAAGCCCCGTAGATATTACATAATGTAATTTCCACGGGGCTTATTAACAAGTGCTAACATCGTGTTACAAAATCAGTAACACGTGAATCAAATTAACGACTCAAATTAAGCGTCACTGAACGTGCATCGCCTTCATTAAGCGTCACAATATTAGAATTGATGTCATCATCTTTCGTCGTTACGTCCGCATCTTGAGAAAGCTTAGCGCTGACTTTAATTGACGGGAATTGCGACATTGTCATTTGTGCCATCATAGCATCACTATCTGATAATGAGATAGTTAATGGGAATGTTGGATCCGTGATGCGTTTAACAGCCAGTGGCGCTTTAGGGCCAGCAGCGGCTTTCACATAAACATACAAGTAACCTTTAAGCTGCGCTTGGTCAGCAGTAATAGTGATCGTCACTTGCTCATTACCCACAGGCGCATCATTAGCAGCAGGACGATTATCAGTTGCAGTATTAGCTGCTACAGGTGCAGAACCACCTTTCTCTTCAATCTGCTTTCTTGCGTAATCAATACTACCTTGGATCATTTCAATACGTTCTGGCTGGCCAGCAAGTAACGGTAACATGCGTTGCCATTGCTCGATTGCCCCGAGGTAATCTTGGTTTTCTAACGCCATAAATGCAGAAGTCGATAATACTTCGATATCGTCAGGTTTCTCTTGTTTAAGATCCATCAATATTTTACGTGCTAAGTTATTCTGTGCTGGATCATCACTCAGCATTAATGCTTGTGCATAACCTGTCACGATCGATGTGTTCATCGGAGCAAGTTTATAAGCACGATCCATCGCAATGAATGCGGCGTTTGAGTCACCAAGGGCAACGTTTAAACGACCCAATAATAGCCAACCAAATTCATTATCTGGTTCATGCACCATCTTAGTACTTAAGGCCAGCTTAAAGTCAGAGATCTCTTGATCAGTCACTTTATCACCTTCATTCATCACGCGATTGGTTAGCTCTGGTAAACGTGCGTAGACATCTTCCCAGTTAGCTACTTTGTCACGAGCGCCTAATGTCAGGTAAACAGACACAGAAAATACCACTAAGAATATAACACCAGCAAGCCAGATGAAGGGTGAGTTAGCTGTATTTACTTTAGCAGCTTTCTCATCCACAACGTCATCTAATAGACCACGTTGCATTTCATCAATAAACTCTTCGCTTTTGTCTAACAAACCCTGATCTTCATCCTCAGCCAATTCGCTAATACGACTTTTATACAGGTCTTTGTTCAACTGGTCTCGAGTCGCGCCTGTTAACTTGTTCTCACCCGTAACAGGGATAACAAATGCCAGCGCGGCAACGATCACCAATACAATACTTACTATCCAAAATAACAACATGCTATTTCTCGCTATCCTTTAAAATTTTGGCCAAACGGTCTTTCTCCGCACCCGTTAACTCATCATCGCTATCATCAGTTTCAACTCTGACTTTACGACGACTGTTACGAACAATGATGATGCCACCCAATATGACAAATAAACCAGGACCAACCCATAGAATGGCGGTACCTAAAGTTACTGGTGGCTTGTAAAGTACGAAATTACCAAATCGGTCAATCCAATAAGTAACAATTTCGTCTTCTGTTTTGCCTTCAATAACCATGTGGTAGGTTTTTGTACGCATATCTTTAGCAAGTGATGCATTTGAATCTGCAAGGTTATTGTTTTGACATTTAGGGCAGCGTAATTCAGCCGTTAATGTTCTAAACAAGGCTTCTTGTTCTTCACTCTCAAAGTCATAGACATCAATCACTGCTGCCACACTGAAACTGAGCATTAAAGTCATTAATACGAATAATTTTTTCATCTTAAATCCTTATTTTAACTGCTCATAAACAGCTTTCAGTTCACCATTCCAATTACGTGGATTAATATCACCTACGTGTTTGTATTGGATGATGCCTTTACTGTCGATGAAAAAGGTTTCAGGTGCGCCGTAAACACCCAGATCAAGACCAAGCATGCCATCTGGATCATAAAGACTGATCTTGTATGGGTTATCTAGCTCTTCTAACCATCGTAGCGCTTTTTTGCGATCATCTTTGTAGTTCATGCCAACAATATAAACACCATCTTCAGCAAGTTCATTTAAGTACTTATGCTCGGCGTAACACGTTGGGCACCACGTTGCCCATACATTTAACAACATAGGTTTGCCTGACAATACACTTTTATCGTGCTGCAGTTCAGGTTCAACTAAATCGTTTAATGCAAACTCAGGAACAGGTCGACCAATGAAGGTCGACTCTAACACGGTAGCGTCACGAAATAAGCCAATGTAAAGGAAAATAGACACACATAAAAATACGATCAAAGGTATTAGCCGTGTCATTAACTGTTTCTTTTTTTTCACATCATTAGTCATTATTCTTGTCCTAATTATTGCGCTTTCGCTACACGTTTATTCACAAAACGATAACGACGATCAGATACAGCTAACAAACCACCGATAGACATAACTAAACCGCCCCACCAGATGAAACGAATGAAAGGTTCGTAATAGATACGAATTGCCCATGAGTCATCTGCTAACTGTTCACCAAGTGCGATATAGAGATCACGTGTTACACCCCAATCAATCGCGGCTTCAGTCATTGGCATACTACGTTGTGCGAAGTAGCTACGTTTTTCTGCGTGCATAACAGTTTCAAACTTACCGTTTTTACTGATATTAAATACCGCTTTATAGCCTTCGTAGTTCGAGCCATTCGCTTCACCAATACGCTCAAATTCGAATAAGTAATCAGCAAAGACCACTTCATCGCCCGGTACCATACGTAAGTCTTTTTCGATTTTGTAGTTCTGCGTTGCAGAAATACCAATCAGCATCATAGCAAGACCAACGTGGCCAAGTACCATAGCCCAATGACTACGACCTAGTTTAGTTATGCCAGAAGCAAAACTATGGCGATGCGTAGCGCGGATATATACTTCTAATACACTGGTTATAATCACCCAGAAAGCTAATGCAAGACCAACTACAGCAACAATCTTGATGCTATCGGCTACGATCGCAGGGATCGCGATTGCTAACACGATACTCGCTACAGCACTTACCGCTAACTGGATAAACAATGGGCGTAAATCAGCCTCTTGTTTCTTCCAACGTAATAACGGTGCGACACCTAATGCAATTGCAAACGGGATCATAATGTAGAAGAAGATATTATTAAAGAATGGTACACCGATTGAAATCGACCCCATACCCAGCTCTTTATGTACCAATGGTAATAAAGTACCAATCAGTACAACTAACAGCGCTGCAATTAATAATACGTTGTTAACCAGTAAGAAGGTTTCACGAGAAAACAGGCCATATTTACCACGACTCTTAATCTCTGAACCTTTCACTGCGTAAAGTAGTAATGAACCACCAACAACCGCAATTAAGAAAGCTAAAATAAATAAACCACGAGCAGGATCAGAGGCGAACGCATGTACTGATACCAGTACACCAGAACGCACTAAGAATGTGCCTAATAAGCTTAAGCTAAATGCTGAAATAGAAAGTAAAACTGTCCATGATTTGAATACACCACGTTTTTCACTTACAGCAAGTGAGTGAATCAACGCAGTACCCGCAAGCCAAGGCATAAATGATGAATTTTCTACTGGATCCCAGAACCACCAACCGCCCCAGCCAAGTTCATAATAAGCCCACCAACTACCTAGTGCGATACCTGCAGTTAAGAATACCCAAGCAACAAGTGTCCAAGGACGTGACCAACGCGCCCATGCTGAATCAAGGCGACCAGCCATTAATGCCGCAATGGCAAAAGCGAAAGCAACAGAGAAGCCCACATAACCCATATACAGCATTGGCGGATGGAAAATCAAACCAACATCTTGAAGCAACGGGTTTAAGTCATTTCCGTCAAGAGGTAAATAAGGCAAAGTTCGATCGAACGGGTTTGACGTTAACAAGATAAACAGGTTAAAGCCAATCGCGATCATACCCATCACGGCAAGTACACGAGCCAGTGCAACCTTCGGAATACCACGGCTAAACACTGCTACAGCGGCAGTCCAAATCGCTAAGGTTAAAGACCAAAGTAATAATGAACCTTCATGACCACCCCATACCGCAGATATTTTATATTGCAGTGGTAGTAATGTGTTTGAGTTAGTTGCGACGTAGCCGACTGAGAAATCATCAGTCGCAAATGCATACGTTAATACCGCAAATGAAAGGCTCATTAGCAAGAATTGCATAATGGCTAATGGTTTAGCGCTATTAATCATACCAGGATGATTAATCTTCGCGCCTATAAGTGGATAAATTGCCAGCAGGAACGACAGCGCCGTTGCTACAATTAAACTAAAATGTCCAATTTCAGGGATCATTACAAACTACCTTATTTGGTTTCGTTACCGTATTCTGGTTTCATATGCTTAATACCTTTAATTGCTTCTGCAACTTCTGGTGGCATATATTCTTCGTCATGTTTCGCAAGTACTTCAGATGCGGCAATTACATTCTCCGACTTTAATACGCCCTGCGCCACAATACCTTGACCTTCACGGAATAGATCCGGCAAGATACCTTCATATTCCAAGGTAACCAGACCACCGTTGTCATCACTTAGGACAAAGCTAACCTTAAGATCTTCCATATTACGTTTGACAGAGCCAGGCATCACTAAGCCACCAATACGTAAACGCTGACCAATTTCAGGTTTTATTTTATCTTCACCTAGGCCTTCAACAAGTTGGGTCGGTGTATAAAATAAATCAATGTTCTGTTTTAATGCATAAAGAACAAGGCCAGTAACACTACCTAAACCAATGATAATCACCAGCGCTATAGATAAACGTTTTTTACGTCTTGGATTCATAGAGTATTCTCCATTTTTTCAGCTGCACGCATACGTTCGATACGCTGGTGCTTATTTTTAATTTCATGAATAATTTGGCGACGTTTGACAATCGTAGCAACGGTTAATGAGCCTAATGTCAGCACGCTAAAAGCAACTGCTAACCAAACATAGAAGCCGTAGCCACCCATTGCTAAAAAAGCTGAAAAGCTATCAAATTGCATGTTACTTGTCCTCGATAAATAATTTTTTCACCCAAGGTCTGTGCGACTCACGGGTAATTAATTCATTTCTAAAGCGCATCAAGGTCAAAGTACCAAACAGTAAACCGAAGCCTAATAAGTTAATCAGTAAAGGCCATAGCATATCGGTATCCATTGACGGTTTATCGAATTTACTAATAGTGGCTTTTTGATGTAGTGTATTCCACCATTCAACTGAGTAATGAATAATTGGTAGGTTAATAACACCCACTAAGGCAAGGATACCAGCAGCACGACCCGCTAACAGTTTGTCGTTAAACGCACCATAAATGGCAATAACGCCAAGGTATAAAAATAATAGAATAAGTTCAGATGTTAAACGCGCGTCCCATACCCACCAAGCACCCCACATAGGTTTACCCCATACGGCACCAGTGAACAATGCGATTGCGGTAAAGACAGCACCAATAGGCGCAATAGCAGCAACAGCCATATCTGCCATTTTCAATTGCCATACCAAGCCAATAAACGCAGCAATAGCCATGCTTAAATAAGCGCCCATAGACAAGGATGCTGCAGGCACATGCAGATAAATAATACGGAAACTATCGCCTTGTTGATAATCAGCGGGCGCGAATGCAAAACCCCAGATCATTCCGATGCTCAGAGATACTGCACTAAATAGTGCAAACCAAGGCAGCATTTTACCGGCTAAGTTATAACTTTTTTCTGGTTTTGCATAAGGATGGAGCCATTTCCACATATTAAACTCTCTACATAAATAACGGCTCAATTATATGAACCTAAACAACGATTGAAACTAACTTTACTTTTCTTTAATTAAAAGCTTTAACTAACGATTTAACTCAGGCTGACCCGTAATGAGGCAGCGATTGCAAACGGTGATAAAGTAACCGATGCAGCGAGCATAGCGCCTAATATAGCAACCGGGCCAGCATACGATACGCCAAAGCTTGCCGCATCAATGGCACTGGTTGCAAAAATCAACACTGGAATAAATAACGGTAAGATCAGCAGGCTCAATAATACCCCACCTTTACGTAGGCCAACCGTCAAGGCTACACCAATTGCACCAACAAAACTCAGTACAGGCGTGCCAAGTAACAAAGTAATGAAAGTCGCCGTAAAGGTATTCGCATCTAATGATAAAAATACCGCTAATAAAGGTGATACAAACAAAATTGGTAAACCAGTCAGTAACCAGTGCGCAACGACCTTAGCGGTAACAATCACCCCCAATGGCGTGGTTGTTAACATTAATTGTTCTAATGAACCATCAAGAAAGTCATCACGGAATAACCGCTCCATCGACAATAATGCCGATAATAAAGCTGCAACCCAGATAACGCCAGGTGCGATACGTAATAATAGGTTTGGCTCTGGACCAATTCCTAATGGAAACAGTGTTATCACGATAATGAAAAACCACAGTGGATTTAAAATATCTGATTTACGACGAAAAGCCGTGATCAATTCACGCTTTATCACCTGTATAAAAACAGCAAGCATATTAATACTCAGTTAAATGTTGGCGGGTTAAGGTGATCTTACGTAAACGTCCTGCTGAGAACTGTAGATCCTGATGCGTGGTCAAAATAACGCTACCACCGTTATCGGCGTGCGCTAAAAATAAATTCTCTAATACTTTTACGCCACTTTTATCAATCGCTGTAAAAGGTTCATCTAGGATCCACAGTTTTTTATCTGATAACCATAAACGCGCTAAGGCAATACGACGCTGCTGCCCAGCAGAAAGATGACAAGCTAACTGATCTTCATAACCTGCAAGACCCACTTGAGCAAGGGCTTCCCAGATTTTATCTTTGGCCACACTTTCATGCATCGCATGATAAAAAAATAAATTTTCAAAGGCGGTCAGTTCAGCTTTTACACCGGGTAAATGACCGAGATAGAGGAGGTCTTGATGGTAGCTTTCACGATCGTCTAAGGTATCCGTTTGCTGCCAAAGAATATGACCATCTGCTGGAGATGAGAGTCCGGCCAATAATCGCAGTAGGCTTGTTTTACCTACGCCATTTGGGCCTTCAATTTGGATGATTTCACCTGCAGATACAGTGAAACTAAGTTCAGAAAATAACACGGTATCTTCGCGTATACAGCTTAATTTAACGACTTCTAACATATTTTGTATTCTTCCAGCATCAACCTGCAAGAATGTTAACATATTCCAGCTTTAAGCATAATTAAGCAACATCAATAACCGGTCAAATTTAAGCAATTAAAGTTACTTTTTATGGAAATTTAGTAATAATTCTGCTTCTGCGCGTGGTAGTTCGCACTCACGCATGATTTCTTCAAGGCTTGCACCTAACTCAACAAGCTTCACTGCTCGCGTATAAAAACGACTATCAGGGTCTTGCTGCTCGTGTGTCGTCAGTTCTTCTTTCATTTCATCTTGCTGGTATTTTGTTTGCTGTAATTCAGACGCTACGCCTTTAATGGCACCACCAAGATTAATGTTTGAAGTGCTTAACTCAATAATGCGTTTTTGCAGTGAATCTCTTGATTTAGATAAGTCTTTAAGCAATAAACTATGTGTTGCCTGCAATTTAGTTAACTTACGGAATAATACAACGCAACCAATAACCGCAGCAATCGCGACAGCCAGCGCAGCACCAGACAAAATCAAAGCAAGCATATTGAGTCCTTCAATAAAATAGCAATTAAAAAAGCACTGTAACAATCATTACAGTGCTTTTCTAGATAGGAATAACGAATTAAGCTTATAAACCGCTTAATTCATCCCATTCTTCATCACTTAAAAACTTATTTAAGTCGACAAGAATAAGTAGTTCGCCTTCACGGTTTGATACACCTTGAATGAATTTAGCACTTTCATCAGTGCCTACATTTGGTGCCATGTCAATTTCTGAAGAACGTAGATATACCACTTCAGCAACACCATCAACTAAAATACCGATAACTTGCTTTTCAGCTTCGATGATCACGATACGTGAGTTCTCGCTCACCTCTGATGGCATCAAACCAAAACGCACACGTGTATCGATCACAGTCACGACATTACCACGTAAGTTAATGATGCCAATTACGTAGTTTGGTGCACCCGGCACTGGGGCAATTTCTGTATAACGTAATACTTCTTGTACTTGCATTACATTAATACCGTAGATTTCATTCTCTAACTTGAATGTAACCCATTGTAATACTTCATCTTCAGCTACATTTTCTACTAGGTTTCGAGACTGACTCATGTTTTATTTCCTTCTACTATTGCCCATGAATATTGATGCCATTATCCAGCAATTTAATCATTTCGGTTACGTGTAATAATACGCACATGCGTGATTTAACCATGCCAGCTAACCAAGGTCGACTACCAGGTGTACTTCGCCATTTAATATCATTACTGTTTAAAGTTTCAGTACCATGCAGACTTTCACAGCCTAGTACCCAATTCGATTCACTTAGTTGGATCTGATATTTATAATCTATCTCGCCCATATCCTGCTCAGGCATGACCCATTGTGCAGTATCAACAACACTCAATTTTTGTTCACGGTGTTGCATGATACCTAAATACCAATCCGGTTTACCAAATAAGCTGTTTACTACTTCAGTTTGGTGAATACCACCAAGCTCTGTCAGAGGCACGGCAAAGATAACACCAGCGACCTCAAAGAACAGTGCTTGAAAGCGTTCTTCTAACTCAACATTTTTCCACACAGGCGCAGCTTCAACGCTACTTTCTAATTCGCCTGTGGTGTCTGATTCTGGTACCGATGATGACAGCATCTCAATATCAGACAACACGATACTGTCGGATTCCTCAACAACAGTAACGTCCTCTTCAACGAGTATAATTTCTTGCGTTGCTTCCACTTCTATAGACACAGTATCAACTACAGTGTCAGCTAAAGTGTCAATAACAGGCTCAACAATTACTTGTTCTGCTAACAAGTCTACTGACGGCTCATTATCTAAAACAGACAAGTCCATGTCTGCAAGGTCAATATCAATAACAGAGCCTAATAACTGATCAAGCTCGGTTAGAGAGCCTGAACCATCAGGCTCAGGAATCTTAAACTCACTCTGTCCCTGAGGCGAAACAACCGATAATAACGGTTTTAACTCAGCCTGTTCGGGCTCAATTCGCGCCATTGTTAACTCAGGCGATTTCACTTCTTCAGCAACTGGAACAGATAGCATTGATGAAAAATAATCATCTAAAGCTGTGTGTTTGTTAGACTTATCCATACATACGATCCTGCTGTTTAATACCAGCCAACAAGTCTTGTAATAAGGCGCCATATGCCGCAACACCACGGCTACTACGAGAATACATAGACGGTGGCATATGTTTTAAACTGGCATTTCTAAATTGTGTATCCACAGGGATAACAGCACGCCAAACATTCTGGCTATAATTTTGTTGCAACGTCTGTAATGACACAAGCGAAGCTTTAGTTCGACGGTCAAACATAGTTGGGATCACCGTGTATTGAAACTGATTTGTACAACTACGTTGCATAATTTCGAAGGTTTTAACCATACGGTCTAAGCCTTTCAATGCTAAAAACTCAGTTTGTACAGGCACCAAAATCCGGTCACTGCTTGCCAGTGCATTCACCATCATAACTCCAAGTACAGGAGGACAATCGATAAGGACAAAGTCATAATCATCTGACACTAAAGTAATGATGTTTTTAAGAATAAGTCCCATACCATCACGATGACCCAATGTTCTGTCTAAGGTCGCTAGTGCCATCGTCGCAGGTAATAAATTAATACCGTTATAAGGTGTTTCAATGGTCGCATTATGAACCAATTCAGCATCAAGCATAGGCGCGACAAAAAGATCAAACAATCCAACCGTTAAATCATCACTATCATAATTGAGATAGCTCGTTAATGATGCGTGGGGGTCGGTATCGATTAATAATACGCGCTGTCCTTGCTCTGACAGTAAACCAGCCAGAGTAATTGCAGTGGTGGTTTTTCCAACCCCACCTTTTTGATTCGCAACAGTCCAAACGTTCAACTTTACCCTACCTTATCTGCATGTCGTTACCGACAACCAACTTCAATATTAATGCGTTCTGCGATTTGAGGAAGATTAATTTGTTCATCGGCTAATCCAGCATTCACAATTGCTTGTGGCATACCATAAACAACGCAAGATTGTGCATCCTGAGCCCATACAGTACTGCCTTTCTGTTTTAGTAATTTAGCGCCATCTCTGCCATCTGCGCCCATACCAGTTAATACTATCGCTAATACTTTATCGCGATATGACTGCGCAGCAGAGCCGAATGTAATATCAACACTCGGTTTATAGTTAATTCCTTCCGGGCTTTCCATCACTTTTAAACTTAAACCACCGGCTTTGCTCTCAATCAGAACTTGCTTACCACCAGGTGCTAAATAAGCAACGCCAGGCTGTAAGCGGTCACCATGCTGCGCTTCCTTTACCGTAATTTGGCATAAGGTATTCAATCGCGCTGCAAATGCCGAGGTAAACGTAGCTGGCATATGCTGAATGAGTAAAATAGGTAAAGGAAAGTCATGACGTAAAGGTGTTAATACGTTTTGTAATGCGACAGGGCCACCAGTCGACGAACCAATTGCTAATAAACCATATCTTTTTCCCGATGCGCGTTTTGCCATGCGGCTTGCTGTCGGCAAGGTGCGTGATTCAGATACGACATTGTCAGATTGAACAACATGACGATTTTCCTGATTACTCAGCGAGCTTAATCGGCTTGTATCACTATTATGACGTGACAAAGTCGTTTTATCAGAGCCGGTAGCAATGTTACGAACTGCATGATTAGTCGTTGTATTACTTCTTGACGGTGCTGTTGCCGATGTCGTTAAAGTACTACGTTGCGTTCTCAATACACTTCTACGTTTACTGATTTCTTTAATATTCTGCTGTAGTAACTTAACTGCTTCCGCTTTGTCTTTGGCAATATCTTCAAACTTTTTCGGTAAGAAGTTAGCTGCACCAGCTTCTAAGGCCTCAAGTGTTGACTTAGCGCCTTGGTGCGTCAGTGACGAAAACATTAAAATTGGGGTCGGCGTGTCTTTCATGATCGCTTTAACAGCAGAAATACCATCAAGTACCGGCATCTCAATATCCATGGTGATCACATCAGGACGTAGCGACTTTGCTTTAGTTATCGCTTCTTCGCCATTTTTAGCAGTATCAATAACTTCCATTTCTGGATCTGCATTAATGATTTCACTTACTCTACGTCTGAAAAAACTAGAGTCATCAACGACTAAAACCTTTATTTTCATCTAATCTATCTACTTCAATGTGTTTACTTCAATGTAAAAGCACACAGGGGCAAGCCCCTGCATCAACAAATTAGCGTTTTGCGTAATGATTTAAGAGACTTGGAATATCTAAAATCAAAGCAATACCACCATCGCTGGTAATGGTTGCGCCAGCCATGCCTGGCGTACCTTGTAATAAGTTGTCTAACGCTTTAATAACAACTTCTTCTTGACCAATCAGACTATCAACTACAAAACCAACTTGTTTGAGCCCTAACTGCACAATCACAACATGGCCAAGACCACGATCATTCCGTGTCGCCGCTTGTGGGTCCATTTTAGTTAACCAATCATGCAGATAGAATAACGGTATCGCTTTTTCTCTAACGATAATTGTAAGTTGATTATCTACAACATGAGTTTTATTTAAATCAAGATGGAATATTTCATTCACACTTGTTAATGGTAATGCAAAAATCTGCTTGCCAACTTCAACCATCAATGTCGGTAAAATCGCCAATGTTAGCGGCACCTTAATGACAATCGTAGTACCGGTACCTAATTTTGAATCGATCGAAATAGTACCATTAAGCTTGCTAATACCAGTCTTAACTACATCCATCCCTACACCACGCCCAGAAATATCAGAAATCTGATCTTTCGTTGAGAAGCCAGGTGCAAAAATAAGATTATATGCTTCATTATCCGAAATTCGTGACGCAGCATCTGCATCAAGTACACCACGGTCAATCGCAATTTGTTTTAATCGTTCAGCGTCCATACCAGCGCCATCATCAACGATTTGTAAACTAATATGATCACCTTCTTGTGATGCCGATAAGGTAATATTACCTTGTCGAGATTTACCATTTTTCTGGCGTACGTCAGGCATTTCAATGCCATGATCCACCGAGTTTCTCACTAAGTGAACCAGTGGATCAGCAAGCGCTTCTACTAAGTTTTTATCTAAATCGGTTTCTTCACCAACCAATTCAAGATTAATATCTTTTGACAAACTACGGGCTAAGTCACGAACAACACGTGGGAAACGGCCAAACACTTTCTTGATTGGCTGCATACGCGTTTTCATTACCGCGCCTTGCAAATCGGCAGTAACAACATCAAGATTCGACACGGCTTTGGTCATGTCTTCATCATTAGTTGAAATACCTAAACTTACTAAACGGTTACGAACGAGTACTAATTCGCCCACCATATTCATAATTTCATCAAGGGTACGAGTATCAACACGTACTGTTGAATCAGCTTGAGGTTTAGCTTTTTTATCTGCTTTCGCTGCTGACTCTACCGCTTTCGCGACAGGAGCCTTAGCTGGTGCAGGAGCAATATTTTCCGCAGGCGCAACAGGTGTTGCAACCGCTGTCGCAACATCAGAAATAGCTTGAGAAGCAACGACTGGCACATCTGCCGCACTCACTACATTTTTAGCCGTTCCAGCACTTGGCGCATTACCTTTTCCGTAAAGTTCATCAAGTAGATTTTCAAAATCATCATCATTGATGTCAGCAGTACTATTGGCCACCGAGGGAGCCGCAGTAGGTGCTGGCGTAGGCGCACTTGGAATTACACCGCTATGCTGACCAACACCATGTAAATCATCGAGTAACTTTTCAAATTCATCATCAGTAAAATCTGAATTTGAACTAACTGGTGTAGTAACAGCAACAGGTTTATTTACTTCTGCGTTACCCGCTGTTGGCGCGCCACCTTTACCGTGCAATTCATCAAGTAATTTCTCAAATTCAAGCTCAGACATACCGTCAATATCGCTGCTAGCTGTAGCAGAAACGGCAGGTTGAGGTGGTTGTTCAACGACAACAGGTGTTTCAGCAACAGGTTCTATCACAGCTGCTGTCGCAGACTCAGGTTGAGTAAGCAAATGTAGTTGATGAATCAATGCCGCATCCGCTGCAACAATAGGCTCTCTTTGTTGAATTAATGCAAACATTTCATTTACACAATCCAATGATTTAAGAATCACATCCATCAATTCAGGTGTTACCGCTCGTAGCCCATTACGTAGGCTATCAAATACGTTTTCTGCACCGTGACATATATCAACTAGTTCTGATAATGCTAAAAACCCAGCGCCACCTTTAACTGTATGGAAACCCCTAAAGATTGCATTCAGCAATTCTGAGTCTTCTGGGCTTTTTTCTAAATCAACGAGTTGCTCAGAGAGTAGCTCTAGAATTTCAGACGCTTCAATCAGGAAGTCCTGTAGAATATCTTCATCAACATCAAAGCTCATCAATATCTCCCTTAAAATCCTAAACTTGATAATAAATCATCAACATCATTTTGGCCGTCTACCACATCAACACGTTCATTCGCATTCATGATTGGACCTTCAGCTTCAATGCCACTGACTTTTTTAATTTCGTCTGCTGATTTATTCAGTGGCTTTGACGCCTCACCGAACATAGTCAACATTTCAACTAATTTAACTTCAACTTCTTGCACTAGATTAATCACTCGACGGATCATTTGACCAGTCAAATCTTGGAAATCTTGTGCCATTAGAATCTCAGTTAAGTACTGTCTTAAACTATCGGCATCAGAAACTGAAACTTGAAGAAAATCATCCAATAATTTACAAAGTTCTTTAAATTGACCGAGTTGCAAATCTCGACTCATCAAGCTCTTCCAATTTGGCATCACTTGTTGGATTCGGTCATTAAAACTATCGGCGATTGGTAAGCAAGCTTCCACTGCATCCATAGTTCGGTTAGCAGCTTTGTCTGTCATCTCGATAACGTAGTTTAAACGCTCTCTAGCGTCAGGGAACTCATCGTTAGCCAAACTCTCAATACGCGTATCTAATTGAAAATCTTCTAATGAATCATGTAACTGACGAGTTAACACACCCACTTTTTCAAACAAAGCATCTGAATTTTCATTTTGAATATTGGTAATGATTTCATTCGCCATTTCCACCTGGCCACACTCTAACAGTGTCACTAGTTCCTTGGCTTTATCTAATGAAATCAACGACTCTTGTTGTTCACTCATGCGCGTCCTTGCTTATTGAATTCGTTCGAAGATTTTCTCTAATTTTTCTTTTAACGTCGCTGCCGTAAATGGTTTGATAATGTAACCATTAACACCTGATTGTGCAGCTTCAATAATCTGCTCACGTTTCGCTTCTGCAGTAACCATCAATACTGGGATATGACAAAGAGCTTGATCTTTACGAATTTCTTTTAGTAGATCAATACCTTGCATTCCTGGCATATTCCAGTCAGTGACCACAAAATCATAATCGCCGTTTTTAAGCATAGGTAGCGCAGTGTTACCGTCGTCGGCTTCAAATGTATTATTAAAACCAAGATCGCGCAGTAAGTTTTTAATGATGCGTCTCATCGTAGAAAAATCATCAACAATAAGAATTTTAATTTGCTTTTTCAAGTTGTTCTCCAAAATAAGTAATTACAATATTTACAGACCCTGATTCCCATAAATATATTACTTCAATACTCAGGCACTAAAAAATACAGTACCCATTAAACTTAATCATCCAGCCATGCGTGCATACGCGCTTTAACACGATGCATTGCTTGACTGTGTATTTGACTTACTCGAGATTCACTGACACTAAGCACTTCCCCGATCTCTCTTAGGTTTAACTCTTCATCGTAATAAAGCGATAAAACTAAGCTTTCTCTTTCCGGTAGTGTTTTAATGCAATCCGCTAATGCTTGCTGAAAACGTTGATCAGAAAAGTCAGCACAAGGAGTACTTGATTTACCTTCATAAGCTGAATAAGCGTCTTCATTACTGGCGGTCAAATCTTCGACCGCTAATATATGCCCACTGTTAACATCCATCAACATACTATGATAGTCAGCCAGGCTTACGCCTAATTCACCAGCAACATCCGTATCTTTTGCGTCCGTCCCAGTTTGTTTTTCGATCCGATCAATGGCAGCAGCAATATCGCGACCATTTTTATGCACCGATCTTGGAACCCAGTCTCCACGTCTCATTTCATCTATCATTGAACCGCGGATCCGAATTCCGGCATACGTTTCAAAGCTAGCTCCTTTAGAGCCATCAAAGTTGCGCGCAGCATCCAGTAATCCAATCATACCCGACTGGATTAAATCATCTAACTGAACACTCGGCGGCAAACGTAGAAGCAAGTGATGAGCAATTCGCTTTACTAAAAAACCGAATTGTTCAACAGCCTGATTCTGTTGCGACTGGATGCTACTGTAAGCGGATGCTTTATTCACTTCAATCTTCTACCCTAGCTTTGTTCTCAAACAGGTTCTCAATGAAAAACTCTAGATGACCACCGACTTTATTCGGTACAGGCCAAGTAGCAGCTTTACTTGCCAATGCTCTAAACGCGAGAGACGCAGGTGCTTTAGGAAATGCATCTACAACTACTCTTTGTTTTCGAACAGATTGACGAACGCTGTTATCAAACGGAATACAAGCAACAAGTTCTAATGTTGCGTCTAAAAATCGATCCGTAACACGAGTCAACTTAGTAAATAATTCTTGGCCTTCACGTAAACTGCGCACCATGTTGGCAACAATCTTAAAACGATGAACGCCGTGTTCTTTTGATAATAATTTAATTAACGCGTAAGCATCGGTAATCGATGTTGGTTCATCACACACCACCATCAAAATATCTTGTGAGGCACGGCAAAAACTTAATACCATGTCCGAAATACCCGCTGCAGTATCAACTAATAACACATCAATCGGTGTTTTAAGCTCTGCAAAGGCGCGGATTAAACCAGCATGCTCTTGCATAGATAATTCAACCATCGAACGTGTACCAGATGTCGCTGGTGCGATTAAAATGCCATTTGGACCTTCAATCAAAATATCGTCTAACGTACATTCTCCCGAAATCACGTGAGAAATATTTTTGTGTACGCGTAAGCCGAGTAATACATCGACATTTGCCAATCCAAGATCGGCATCTAAAACCATAACTCGCTTGCCTTGAGCCGCGAGTGATACTGCCATGTTCAGCGTTACGTTAGTTTTACCTACGCCACCTTTGCCACCTGAAACGGCAATAACTTTAACTTTTTTGTTATTACTCATTTGTCTTAGACCACTTGCTTGATCGAAAAAAATATTTTTATTCATTACTATTTATCATCGCCTAACCAAAAATGCGTATCGTTTTGTTCTTCTAGTGTATCTCTGTTCAGTACCGTACTAACTAATTGCTGAGCATTGGCTGAATCTATATCTTCAGGTACTCGCTGCCCATTTGTTATATAAGCAATTGGCAGCTCATTTTGTATTAATACACTTAAAATTTCACCGAGACTTAAACTCTCATCCACTTTACTTAAAATACATCCCGATAACGGAATATGGTGAAAATGCTCTAGTGTTTCTTGTACTACCCTACGCTGCGCAGTTGCTGGGACAACTAAATAGTTACGAATCACGACTTTTTCATTATTGACTAAGGTATCTAACTGTTCAGACAAACGCGTATCACGCTGGCCCATACCTGCAGTGTCAATCAAAACTAAACGCTTACTTCGTAATTGATACAAGTATTGTGCCAATTCTGCATCATCACGCGCAACCTTAACGGTACAACCCATTATACGGCCATAAGTTGCTAATTGTTCGTGAGCACCGATACGATATGTATCAGTTGTGATCAGTGCGACATTATCTGAACCATGTAACATGGCAAATTTTGCCGCTAATTTGGCGATTGTTGTCGTCTTGCCGACCCCCGTTGGACCAACTAATGCGACAGCACCGCCTTTACTTAAAATATCATCTTGTGCAATCAGGACGTTATCCGTCAATAGTGCTTGAATTTGATCCCAAGCTGATTCAACTGAACAGTTTTCTGCCACACAATTCGCTAACTGATCAGCAATTTCTTCGGTAAAACCTATCTTAACGAGATGTTTAATCAACATAGCACGAATAGGTTCGTTACGTTCAACTTCCTGCCACTGCAAACCTGAGACTTGATGTTCGAGCAGTTTTCGGATTGAAGCAAGTTCCGCTTTCATCGCGCTAATGTCTTGCTGGTTATCACCTTTTGCCGCAGTTGATTCAAATGGCTTATAACCACTTGATTGTGATTGACGAGCCATGCCATCACGCATTTCATTTTGCTCTGCGAGTGTCGCAGGTGCAGACTTTGGTGGTTCCGCAAAACGTCGAGAGACAGGTTTCTTTAAAAAACTGGTATCCCAGTTGCTTTCTTCCCCAGCATTATCTTCGTTGCTTATTGCTTGAGACATCTGTTGTTTATGCTCTTGCTGACGTGCTAATAAGCTCGCTAATGAATCATTTTTCCCCGCTGCTTGTTCTGGCTCAGCTTGTTGCGATATTTCGCTATTCATTAACTTTTTGAAATTAAATTTAGATGCCGATAAATTGACGGAGTCTTCAGAAAGTTGACGGTTCGTATTATTCGTTACAGGTGTTTGTTCCGCTGCGGGTTCCGCTGCAGCAGGTTTACTCTCAGAGAAATCCACAGCAGCTACGATCTCGATGCCACCGGTGACCTTTTTGTTAGACATAATTACAGCGTCAGGGCCAAGAACCTCTTTGACTTCAGCCAATGCCGCTCGCATATCTTTGGCAAAAAAGCGCTTTATTTTCAACTTATCATCCTTAGTACTGTTCGCTACTTTAATTTATTAACGTGTTATTGACCTACAACACTGACAATACGGATCTGTTTATCATCGGGTACTTCTTGGTAAGACAATACTCTTAATGATGGTATTGAATATTTTACAAATTTCGCCAATGTAGATCTTAATACCCCAGACGTTAATAAGATCGCTGGTTGTCCAGCTAATTCTTGATTCTGCGCAACTTCTGTTAACGAAGTTTGCATGCGTTCTGCTAATCCTGGTTCAATACCGGCACCTTCACTACCAGCAGCCTGCAGAGACTGATGTAATATTTGTTCTAATTCTGGCGCCAGTGTAACCACAGGTAACTCACTGTCGATACCATTGATATCCTGAACTATCATGCGGCGTAAACTGACACGACAAGCAGAAATTAATACTTCAGGATCTTGCGTTTTGGAGCCATATTCAGCCATTGTTTCGACAATGGTACGTATATCTCGAATTGGCACGTTATCATGTAACAGCCCTTGCAACACTTTTACCACGATCCCTAACGGGAGAATTTCAGGGACTAAACTTTCGACCAACTTCGGATGTGTTTTCGCTAACACATCTAATAAATTCTGTACTTCTTCATAACCGAGCAATTGTGCCGCATTGTTCAGTAGTAACTGACTCAAGTGTGTCGCAACAACCGTAGCTGAGTCAACAGCTGTATAACCCAAGGTTTGCGCTTGATCACGCTGTTGAGGGTTGATCCACAATGCAGGTAAACCAAAAGCTGGATCTATGGTCGAAATCCCATCTATCTTGCCGTAAACCTGACCTGGGTTAATGGCTAATTCCTTATCATGGAAAATTTCAATTTCGCCATTTGAAACGCCCATAATATTAATACTGTAACAATTTGGCGGTAAATCAAGGTTGTCGCGAATATGCACAGCAGGTACCAAGAAACCTAATTCTTGAGATAACTTCTTACGTACACCTTTAATACGGTTTAGTAACTCACCACCTTGGCTCTTATCAACCATAGGAATAAGTCGATAACCGACTTCTAGACCGATAGTATCGACCGGTTTAACATCGTCCCAATCTAGTTCTTTTTGATCATTCATATTCGCTTGAATGTCTGCATCTTCAGGAATGTTATCTTTCTGTTCTTCACGCTTGGCTGCTTGTTTCATTAACCACCAAGCCCATACGCCAGTGATCACACCAAAACCTATAAAAGCAAGGTGAGGCATACCCGGTACTAATCCCATCACAGTCATAATTGCAGCAACAACCGCTAACGCTTTTGGATTCGCAACCATTTGGCTGCTAACTTGGGTACCTAATTTTTCATCTTTATTCTGACGGGTAACGATAATTGCCGCAGCAATCGATAGTAATAATGATGGGATTTGCGCAACCAAACCATCACCAATAGTCAGCAGAGTGTAAATTTCACTGGCTTCAGCAAAACTTAAATCATGCTGCATAATACCGATAATCAGACCACCAAGAATATTGATAAATAAAATCAATAAACCTGCAACCGCATCACCTTTTACAAATTTACTGGCACCGTCCATTGAACCGTAAAAATCAGCTTCTTGAGTGACTTCTTCTCGGCGTTGCTTAGCTTGCTCTTGGTCAATAATACCGGCGTTCAAATCGGCATCAATCGCCATCTGTTTACCCGGCATTGCATCTAGCGTAAAACGGGCACTTACTTCCGAAATACGTCCTGCACCTTTGGTTACTACGGCAAAGTTAATAATCATTAAGATCATAAAAACGATAAGACCAACCGCCAAATTCCCGCCGATCACCACAGAACCAAAAGCATCAATAACTTGTCCGGCGGCATCACCACCATTATGTCCTTCTAACAACACCACTCGAGTTGATGCTACATTGAGGGCTAAACGTAGTAATGTTGCAATTAATAAAACAGTCGGAAATGCAGCAAATTCAAGGGGTTTATTTACGTATACAGAGACAAGTAAGATTAATAACGACAACGCGATATTAAAAGAAAAGAATACATCTAACAGGAATGCAGGCATAGGTAATACAACCATGCCCAGCGTAGCTAACACCACTATCGGGGTACCGATATTTTCTAGCGCGATCGCCTTTTTACCCCAGATTTTTGATAGATTTGTTGCTACTTGCATTACGAGACCTCAATATTTTATGCTCGCTAGTATAAAGCAATAATCATACCTAAGGCAAAAGCATTAAGTGTCTTAGCACCCAAATGCCATTAATATTTCAAATCGTCTGGAATATCCATGGTTTTTGGCAGTGGTTTTGGACGATTACCTTTACGTTGCTTAAATTGTTCAAGTTGATAAACGTAAGCAAGGATCTGCGCAACCGCAATAAATAACCCTTCCGGAATGGGTTCGTCAATCTCAGTAGTATGATAAATAGCACGGGTTAAAGCCGCAGATTCTAAGATCGGGACTTGGTGTTCTTTCGCCATTTCACGAATACGGAAAGCCACTTGGTCAACACCTTTAGCCACGACTTTAGGTGCCGCATTACCGGTTTTTTCATATTTTAACGCGACAGAATAATGTGTTGGGTTGGTAATTATTACATCTGCATCAGGTACATTACCCATCATACGGCGTTGCGATACCTCCATCTGCATCTGCCTGATCTTGCCTTTTAACTGTGGATTACCATTCACATCTTTCATTTCATCTTTAACTTCTTGCTTGGTCATCCGTAATTCTTTGGCATGTTTCCAATACTGATAAGGTACATCAATAGCCACAATAATAATCAAAGATGCACACAACCAAATAAAAATATCGGTCAGGAAATTTAACGATTGAATAATCGCAATATGCAATGGCTGGAGACTAAACTCCATGATCTGTAAGAATTGAACTTTTAATACCAGCAAGGCAATTGTCACCACAACGGCAACCTTGGCAATTGATTTAATCAATTCAACCATGGCTTGTGGGCCCATCATTCTTTTAAGACCGGCTTTAGGCGACATTTTTGATGCTTTCGGACGAATAGATTCACCACTAAACACCACGCCACCCATCATAATATTACCAATAATACCGGCAAAAAAACCGACAATCATAATACCAAACAAGGGCCAAAATAGCGGTTTCATACTCACACTAACAATTTCGAGTAAGGCATCAGGATTGAATACTTCTTCACGTTCAAGTTGAAATAGGCGGGTCATATTAGTCACAAGTGCACGTGCCAACGCATCACCAAAAGCAAGAAAAGCTGCACCTGTCGCCGTCAGAACAAAGGTCGTCGCAAGTTCTTTCGAACGAACTACCTGACCTTTTTCCCTGGCTTGGGTGAGCTTTTTCTCGGTGGCGTCTTCGGTTTGTTCTTGTCCGTCTTTTTCAGCCATAAGGAAATACCTTTATCCTAATGTGATAAGTAAAGCTAATACGCGCAAGCATTATTGAGCAATGAACAAATTAACTCACCAGCGCGTTGCCACTGAGCATCAAAATGAAATACAAAACTTTTTAATGATAAGTAAATAATAAATAAACCCGCAACCATACCAACCGCAAACCCTAAACTAAATACGTTTAGCTGCGGTGCCGCCTTGGTCATTACACCGAACGAAAAGTTAATCACTAACATAGCAACAACTGCTGATAATGACATGCTCAGTGCCGCAGCGAACATCACTGACATCCACCCTGCTATTTCATAATACTGTATAGCCACTAAACCAGATGCTGAAACAGGCAATGTATCGAACGATTTCACTACCGTTTCGATCATAAATAAATGACCATTAACGGATAAATAAACCAGTGTGCCTAATAAAATATAGATTTGACCGATCACGGGCGACATTTGTCCCGATGCAGGATCAGCCATAGAGGCAAAACCTAAACTGGTTTGCATCGCAATAATTTGCCCTGCAACAACAAATGTTTGAATCAACATCACTGTCACAAAACCGATGGCAATACCAATCAGGCTTTGCTGCAAAATAATCATAAAGCTGGCTAACGAAAATAGCTCAACGTTCGGCATCGGCGGTAATACAGGTGCAACCATAACTGTTAAGGCTAAACAGTAAAATAACCGGATCATGGCTGGGGTGGTTTTTGCGCCAGTAATTATCATCACCATAACCATGCCCGACAATCGAGCAAACGGCCAAATATAACTGGCCATGAACGTCATGATATCAGCAGATAGAATTTCCACCTATTAACCTACAACTTGCGGGACTTGCAACATCATATTAGTGAAAAATTCCATTAACCGAGCAAACCCCCAGTGAGCGCCAAAAATCAGGGCTAATAAAGTAGCAATTAAACGCGGTAAGAAACTTAGTGTTTGCTCATTAATCGAGGTTGCAGCCTGAAATACAGACACCACTAAACCAACTAATAGCCCAGGAACAACAACCGCACATACTAGCAGTAATACCGTCCACAGTGCTTGTCGGAATATATCTACAAAGACTTCAGGTGCCATCATGTGTCCTTATGAACTGACTTATGAATTTGTATGAGTACGTGTATATGAAGAGCGTCGTCATAACCCAAAACTGCCAGCCAAAGTACCCATAATCAGACTCCAGCCGTCGACAAGAACAAACAGCATGAGTTTAAAGGGCAAGGATACAATCATAGGTGATAACATCATCATACCCATGGCCATCAAGATACTCGCAACTACCAAGTCAATAATCAAAAAGGGAATGAACACCATAAAACCAATTTGAAAGGCGGTTTTCAGTTCACTGGTCACAAATGCTGGGATCAATACACGTAAAGGCACTTCTTCAGGTGAGTTCGCCTCCACTTTAGCAATTCGCATAAAAGTATCAATATCAGTCACACGAGTTTGCGCTAACATAAATTGCTGCATTGGCAGTTTAGCCTGCTCAAAGGCTTGCATCGATGTAAGCTCTTCATTCAAATAAGGCTGCAGGGCATTATCATTAATACGCTCAAATACCGGCGACATAATGAAAAAAGATAAGAATAAGGTGATACCAACTAATACTTGGTTGGACGGACTCTGCTGTAGACCCAACGCTTGGCGTAAGATAGATAAAACAATGATGATACGGGTGAACGAGGTCATCATGATCACAGCTGCAGGAATAAAACTCAGCGCCGTCATCATAGCTAAGATTTGCAATGATACCGAATATTCCTGTGAACCATCATTGTTGGTAATCACTTTGACGGCAGACATCACTGAGTTATCAGCCCATGCCGCAGAAGTAAATAACACCAGTATCAGCGACAGTAAGATCGTAAACTTATTTTTCATTATGCTGTTTCATCATTTGGGCTAATTTAGTAGCAAATGGATTGAGCTCTGGCTGACTGCTTTCCAAGGGCTGGTGCAGCTCTTTAAGCAAATTAATTTGCTGTCCAGTCACGCCGACTAATACTTGTTCAGCACCAACTTGAACCACCATGAGCCGTTCTTTCGGCCCTAACGGTAGCGTTGCGACCACTTGCAGCTGTTGATGATTACTGCCAAATACACGCGCTTTTTTGGCTAAAAAAGCTAACATCACGATAACGACAATAACCACCAGCAACGATAATAGCCATTGCAGCATATCGAGATCGCTCATATTATTTAAGCTTCTTAATACGTTCGGTTTGGCTGATCACGTCGGTTAAACGAATACCAAATTTGTCATTCACCACAACTACTTCACCGTGTGCGATAAGTGTACCATTAACCATTACGTCGAGTGGTTCACCGGCAATACGATCAAGTTCAACAACAGAACCTTGGTTTAATTGTAATAAATTACGAATACTAATTTTACTACGACCAACTTCCATTGAGATCACAACTGGAATATCAAGAATACTATCTAACTTTTGCTGATGCTCAACCGAAAATGTATTGTCATCATTGTTAAAATCTTCTAACTCAGTCGCTTCAACATGGCTTTGCTCTGCCATTGCAGCGGCCCAGTCATTGGCCATCTGATCTTGATCTTCACTCATTTCAATACCTTATGTTTCATCATGTTCGTCATTTTTATCATCTAAATTCAATAAACCACCACGTAATGCCACATGGTCAATATCAGATTTAGTTAAATTACTTACTTTCAGTTTCTTGCTAATTTTAACCGCAACATTATCTTTATTACGGCCTAGTTTGGCTTTATAACTCGGTAAATCTTCAACAAATACGGTGAGCTCTTCAGGCATATCAACTGGAATGATATCTCCTGCTTTTAGCTCCATAATTTGCCCTAGTGTCAGCTCAGTATCAAGTAACTTAGTACTAAGTTCTACTGGTACATCTAAGATCTCTTCTTGTAATGCCGAGCTCCAGCGTTCATCAGTATCTTCTTTGTCACTTTGCACACCCGCATCGAGTAATTCACGGATCGGCTCTAGCATCGAGTACGGCATGGTAATATGAAAATCACCACCACCACCATCAAGCTCGATGTGGAATGAGCTCACAACGACAACCTCAGTCGGGCTAACGATATTAGCCATCGCCGGGTTTACTTCCGAATCAAGGTATTCAAACTCAGCATCCATAACAGGAGCCCATGCTTCGTGATAATCTTCAAAGACTATCTTTAACAACATTTGAATAATACGACGTTCTGTAGGGGTGAACTCACGACCTTCAATTTTGGCATGATAACGACCATCACCACCAAAGAAGTTTTCTACTAAAATAAAGACTAGACGCGCTTCCATGGTCACTAACGCCGTGCCTTTCAAAGGGCGGAAACGCACCATATTCAAACTAGTAGGCACAAATAACGTATGCACGTATTCGCCAAATTTGAGCATTTGTACGCCATTAATTGATACTTCCGCAGTACGGCGCATCATATTAAATAGACTGATCCGCATGTGACGAGCGAAACGTTCATTAACCAACTCCAGCGTTGGCATACGACCACGTACAATACGGTCTTGCGATGAAAAGTCAAAGTCAACAATACTGCCACTGTCTTCGACGGTGTCAAATTCATCCTCTTCAACATCATCAACACCATGTAATAGCGCATCAATCTCGTCTTGGCTTAATAAATCACTCACACTTAACCTACTGCATTACAAAACCAGAAAATAGGATCTTTTCAACAAGCCCTTTTCCAGTATATTTAGTCAAAATTTCATTCACTTTCGTTAACGAATCCGTGCGTAATAATTCTTTACCTTGATAGGTTGCTAATTGCTGCTCTGTTGTGGCGCTAAAGACTTGCAGTAATGTGCTTTCAATCAGTGGTAAATTGGCTTTCGCTAAATCTTTATTATCGCTGCCGCGTACCATTAATTGTACTTTTATCTGGACGAGACGTTCGCGCTTTAGTCCGATGATATTAAAAACAAAAGCACGCGGCAGAGCCACATAGTAAGCAGTCTCGTTAACCGTGTTATCGACGGTCTCTGTTACCACTCCTGAACTATCAACCGCAGCACTGTCATCACTTAAAAAGAAAAAAGCAGCAGCACCACCAGCAAGCGCTAATATTAAAATCACTGCAATGATAATAATTTTCTTATTACCCTTACCTTTATCATCTATTTTCAGATCTTTGTCGTCGGCCATTATCGTCCTTAAATCGAATTATCTATTGCGCTATATATACTTAAATTACTGTCACTGATTAACAGCTTAGGCGTAAAAGTCTACCCCTTTCGCCGAGTCTTGCCAATACGGAGTCGTAACAGGGGCTTCAGTCTGTGAATCTATCGTGTAATTAGCTTCGTTATTGCTATTTTTTTGTCCATTTTCTTGTCTTGATTGCTGAAACCCGGATTGCTGCTGGCCACTGTCGGCTTGTACCTGAGTATCTCCCAGTGTCATACCTTGTTGCTGAAGCATTTCTCTTAATCGCGGCATTTGTTGCTCAAGTAAATCTCGGCTTTGATTATTCTGCGCTTGGATTGTCACATTTATCTGATCGTTTTGCACAACCAATTTAATATTCATACTGCCTAATTCTGCAGGGTCTAAGCGGATTGTTGCAGTTTGTAATTCTTTACCCGCCATAATAGCGATTTTTTCATTTAATTCCGAAGTCGCTTGATTATTATTAAGATTAACCCGCTTCTCTAATACTTGTTGCTCTGCGTCCGTTAATACCGGTGCTTTTGCCATGGTACGTGTGCTTTGGTCTAACGGCTCTTGCTTACGTGCAGACTCCATGATTTGCGCAAAGTCTAATTGCTCAATGGGTTCTGCCGATGCAGTGCCCAGCTGTTCAAGTGCTGAATTGTTACTCTCTGTTACTGCAGCGCTAGCCACTGCAGTCATACTATTAGCCTGACCAAAAGGTGTATTTTTCACCAAGCCAAGGTCACCTAAACCAGCGGCTACGTTTGCTTTTCCAGCGCCACCTAATATTTCACTATCAAGTGTGCCACCACCATTGATTGAATCACTCGTAACTAATGCATCGTCTTTTGTAAATCGAGGATTACTGTCTGTAAGGCCAGCAACTGTTGACATACTCGCTAACGTTGCCGCAGTGGTAGTATCTGCTGGTTCTGTTAGGTCTACTAGATCTGTAGATAGCTCGCTCGTTTGCAATACTTGCGTCAGTTCATCATGACTAACGCCATTAACATTCGTTGTTTCTGCAACGCTACTATCGAGCGTGGATAAGTCCGTCACGTTTACGAGTGCTGATGCTGATGCTGATGAGGCAATATTCGCCCCCTTTGCAGGTAAAGGCAATTCATTACCGTTAGCTTTATCTTTAACTGATGCCCTCGCGTCGTTCGCAGCAGTACCTTGCAACAACATAGATGATTGGTCAAGACGCGCCAAAAAGTCATCACTGCTTTCATTTTGCGGCAAGCTTTCATCTTGGCTAATTACACTTAAGTCATCGCCAGCTATCGCTTCAACTTCATCAGCATTATCTATTACTCCTGCGACAATACCATTATCGACACTTACGGTAGAACCTGCCTCAGCACTCGGTTCAGCACCCTCAGCCGCTATGGCCTCAGAGCTATCAATGGCCGTTTTCCCAGCGGTTGCATCTGTTTTATTATCGCTATTAAACAGAGAAAATAATTTAGAAAAGCTACTTTCAGGCGTACTTAACTCGCCATCACTCGCCATATCTGCAACGGTATCACCTTTGACATTAAGCG
>Ga0209396_1001277_pt1 | contig 28341 bp, 22 predicted proteins | sample GOMGulsemesocosm_6_FD_184638 | JGI IMG/M metagenome (GOLD analysis project Ga0209396, IMG submission 184638) | Methane-oxidizing microbial communities from mesocosms in the Gulf of Mexico - GOM8C Gulf of Mexico (SPAdes) (version 2) | ecosystem: Environmental > Aquatic > Marine > Cold seeps... | reverse complement strand
GCTGATCTTAAATGATAAATTGTCTATTCAATACCGTATTTGATCCGCATCCCTGCGGTAAATACTAAAAAATCATCCCTGATTTTTTCATTGGCCAATTTCTAATTTAAGGCGATAAAGAACGGGAGTTACCGCGCTTCATCGGCGGTATATGCCTTAACTGACTTGCATTACTGATTAACTCAGTGCTTTTTTTTGTGACAGCTTAAGCTATTTTTATCACAAGCCTGTGCGACAGAACTATTTTTTCTCCCAAATCCCCGGAGTTAGCTTGTTTGTTAGTTCTGGGAATTTACTTGGATCAAATACCGGTTCTAAACCTGCTTTACTCTGTTGTTGGTAATCTTTAATGACTTTTATCGCAAGATTAGACAGCAGCAATAAAGCGACTAAGTTAACTAAAGCCATTAAGCCCATTGAGGCATCGGCCAAATTCCACACAATATCAATTTTTGCCACGGCGCCAAACATCACCATGCCAACAACTGCTAAACGAAAGAACGGTAAAAACTGCTTCTTGTTATTGGTTAGGAATAAAATATTGGTTTCAGCATACGAATAGTTAGCAATAATAGAAGTAAAGCAAAACAGTACGATTGAACCGGCAATAAAGGCACCACCCCAGTCACCTACGTGTGAGTTTAATGCGGTGATAGTAAGTCCAATGCCATCGCCTTGAGTTGCGGTATCGCCTGCTAACAAAATAATTGCCGCAGTAGCTGTACAGATAACCAAGGTATCAACAAACACGCCAAACATTTGTACAAAACCTTGAGACGCAGGATGATTAGGATTAGGCGTTGCACTAGCTGCAACATTTGCCGCGCTGCCCATACCTGCTTCATTTGAAAAGAGACCGCGGGCAATGCCTGCTTTCATCGCTTGTGCGATGGCATAAGCAACACCACCACTGGCTGCTTCTTGCCAGCCAAACGCGCTATTGATAATAAGGACAAAGACAGCGGGTACTTTTTCGATATTAATTGCGACAACATAAATAGCAATTATCAGGTAAGCAATCGCCATTATCGGCACAATAATTTCAGAAACACGGGCAACTTTTTTGAGGCCACCCATAATAACTAAGCCGCTAAGCAACGCGATAACAATGCCAACAATCGTTGGGTCTAAAGCGAATACATTGGTCATTGCACCGGTAATGGTGTTTGATTGCACCGCGTTAAATACCAGACCAAACGCAACGATTAGGAAGATTGCAAACAAGCTGCCCATCCATTTTTGGCCTAATCCTTGGGTCATATAATATGATGGCCCGCCGCGAAGCTGGCCATCTTGGTCACGTACTTTAAATACTTGCGCCAAGGTTGATTCGATCATCGAGGTCGACATGCCTAAAAAGGCAATCAGCCACATCCAGAAAATTGCGCCTGGACCACCAGTGGTTATAGCTACAGCAACGCCTGCCATATTACCTGCACCGACTCGGGCTGCCATGCTAGTACAAAATACTTGGAACGATGACAAGCCGCCATCACGCTCGCCACCTTGGCGGCTGATCCTCATTAGATGAGTAGCATGGCCAAAATGGGTAATTTGAATAAACCCCAAACGTAGCGTAAAAAATATGCCAGCGCCGACTAGGCCATAAATTAAGACGGTTTCCCATAATAGACTATTAATAAAATTAACAATTGTTTCTAACATAAAGACCTGCTTTGTTGTTCGGAGGGAGAATTTCGAGAAACTTAGCATGTTTTTTTTAGGTTGGATATGACAAATCTCTTCAGCTTTAATAGGTGCGTATTTATCAAACGCCATTGTTATTATGATGGGTATTAGGTTGTTTTTTGGTTAAATTGACTGGTTGTAAGTGTTAATTGAATACATGCAGCATTGATGGTTGTAGTTAAGTATTGCTCCCAACTAAGTTCGGTGAATATTTGATGTGCTTTATGTCTTTCCACACTCTTAAGTTTTTACGCTAGCACACCAGTTACTTTTCTTTGCTTCGCCAAAGAATAAGTAACCAAAAGAAAGGCGACCCGTGTTAGTTGCTGATCTCCCTATAAATACCTGTCTTAACGGAACCGATTTCAATGCGCGTCTCGGCTTTGGCATCCTGCGTCGCTCTACCTGCGCCATCCGTGGCTACGCAGCGCGGAAATCTAAAAATTCGTCCCTGAATTTTTATCCTAACAGGCATTTATAGTGAGGCAACTTAAAGCGGGAACTTGGTGATCGTTGTTAAGTTGTCTAAAAGTTTAATTAATTGATACTTAATAAATTAACATGCCTATGCACTTAACTCAGGCTGCGACTAAATCAATAGGCTAGCAGGTTAAAGTAAGCCAACTGTTACTAGCATGGATGCTAGTCCAAGCCTCTAGGGACGGATTTACGGCGAGTTGGGCGTCTTTATCCTGCTTACCTGAACCATCTACATAGGCACGTAAATTAAAAACTCAGACACAGTTAACGGGAACATAGCCATTAGTATTGGCTATTTGTGCCACCAGAGTGTCAGCTTATAGCTATTAAGGGCAAAAAAAACCAGAGCGAATGCTCTGGTTTTTTTTCTAGTGTTAGCGGTATTGAAGTCATTAGTTAAACGACTTGCTTGTGGCTAGTCTCAGATTATTACGCTGAGAAAATTCCTTTAAGCATATAGAAAATACCGATAGATAACACAGCACCTGCTGGTAGGGTAACAACCCAAGAAATGACGATGTTACGAATAACACCCATATTCAAGGCCGCAATACCACGCGCCATGCCCACACCCAGCACCGCACCAACTAAGGTTTGAGTTGTTGAGATTGGCAAACCAGTAGAAGAAGCTAATACTACTGTGGTTGCTGCTGCAAGTTCTGCTGCAAAACCACGGCTAGGCGTAAGGTGAGTGATGCCTTGACCAATAGTCGCCATAACGCGGCTACCAAAGATCGCTAAACCTAATACTATGCCAATGCCACCTAGTGGTAAAATCCACCAGACCAATGTTGCTTGCTTAGTAATTTCGCCACCGTTTTCAACAATAGATACTACCGCGGCCAAAGGACCAATTGCGTTAGCTACATCGTTAGAACCGTGAGCAAAAGCCATACAACTTGCGGTAACAATCATTAAGATTGCAAACACTTTTTCGACGCTGGCGTAATGCATTTTCTTGTCGGCTTTTGGATCAGCTTTTAGTTGTTTAATCAGAAATACACCGACTAAACCAACACCAACAGCGATTAAAGCAGCAATCATTAAGGCTTCAGAAGTCGTAAAGTTGATACCAATGTGTTTGAGGCCCTTTTTAATCGTTACTAATGACAGCATAAAGCCAGACATTGCCATATAAAAAGGTACATAACGTTTAGCATTAGCCAGTGGATCGCTAGTATTGAAAATTAACTTTTGCGCACTCATAAAGATTAAATAAGCAAAAATACCAGAAATAAGCGGGGTAATAACCCAACTGCCGACAATACCACCAACCTTGCCCCAAGTAACTGCATCAGCATTAACACCAACGGCGGCAAAACCAACGATCGCACCAATAATTGAGTGGGTCGTCGAAACAGGCCAACCGAGGTACGAGGCGAGTAATAGCCAGATCCCTGCTGCTAATAGAGAGGCAATCATTCCGTAAACTAGAAGTTCAGGGGTCTCAATAAAATAAGACGAGTCAAGAATGCCTTTACGGATAGTTGATGTAACTTCGCCACCGGCTAAATACGCACCGGCAAATTCGAAGATCATCGCGATAATAATCGCTTGTTTAATTGTTAATGCTTTTGAGCCAACTGAGGTGCCCATAGCGTTGGCCACGTCATTCGCGCCAATACCCCAAGCCATAAATAGGCCAAATACGCCCGCCAGTAAAACTAGCTCAAAGCCATACGTTGCAATGATATCCATTGATAAAACCTTTTAACTATTATGAACGAGCTAGCATTAGCTCTAATTTATCGCCAACACGCTCAGCCAAGTCGGCAAGATCGCCAACCCACTCTATTACGTTATATAAAAAAACCACGTCCACTGGGTTTAGGTCTTGCTCAATTCCATGCAATGAGTGACGTAATGAAATTTGCATTACATCGGTACTATTTTCTATGCTGTCCAATTCGTTAATTAAATTATCGATTATTTGTAATTCACGGCCTTGAAAACCGGTTTCTAACAATTCGTCGAGTTCGTCAATTGCTTTAACTGCGCAGGCAGATGCAGCGAGACAACGCAACAAGTATTCCATGAACTCTTGCTGGATTGAATCGGGTATCGCCAGTTTGCGGCCTAATATCCGCCCTGAAATGTCCTTTGCAATGTTCGCTATTTTATCTTGTTCAGTAACTAAGCTAAGCAAGTCGGTACGATCAATTGGCATAAACAAGCCTTTAGGCAAGTTCATTCGCAGTTCACGTTTTAATTTATCGGCTGACTTTTCCATTTTGGATAATTCAGCGCGAAGGCCTGTGGCTTTATTCCAATCATTGGCATAAGCGGCTTCAAAAAATGGCACTAAGTGCTCTGCACATTGATGTACTTTACGTATGTGCTCTTGAAGCGGTTTGATTGGAGATTTAGCAAATACTCCAAGTATCGAATTCATCGACATATCCTGACCTTTTTTATTGTGTATACTAGCGTATCAAATTAAAAATCGCGCGCATGTTAACTTAGTTTTAATGACAATAAAACCATTAGCGTTGATCTTAACGACTTAAGCTATGGTTCTAAACGATATAAACTACTATTGTGTGGTTAATATAGCACCATGACTGGTTGACGGTGACCATTATATTAAAGTTATATGACTTTTTTATGACAAGACAAACTTTTATTAGGCTAAATATGGAAAATGAAATTGAGATTAAATTAATTGTCTCAAAAGATGTTGAACATTCTCTTGATCAATTGTATAAAAATCAAAGTGTAAAGGCGATCCCTCAACGTCATGACTTGTCGAACATCTATTTTGATACCGATAACAAATTGCTGCGGCAATGGGATATGGGCCTTAGAATTAGGGTTAATGGCAGCCATATTGAGCAAACAATTAAGACCGCAGGAGAGATGATTGGTGGTTTGCACCAGCGCCCTGAATATAATATCGACCTTGAAAATAAATTTCCTGAATTGGCGTTATTCCCGCAAAAGATTTGGCCAAGCGGTTACGATGTTTCTAGCCTTCAAAGTTCAATTAAGCCATTGTTTTCAACTGACTTTATAAGAAATAGCACCATGTTGATTTATCCTGATGGCGCTATTGTTGATATGGTTTTTGATGTTGGCACCATATCGAGTAATGACAATAATATTGAAATCTGTGAGGTAGAGCTCGAATTAGTGAAAGGCAAACCGCAGCTATTGTTTACCTTAGCTGAGCAATTAGCCGAGTTGAGCCCTGTGCGTTTTGGCACTGTTAGTAAGGCAGCTCGTGGTTACCAGTTGGCAAATAACAGTATTAATGGGGTCAAAGAGCTTTGTGCCGCGCCGGTATTGTCTGATGATACGCTCGAACAAGCCTACATTAAAACGGTCAGCCATGGCTTGGGCCATTGGCAATATCACCTTGAGTTATTTATTGAATCAGGTGATTATTTGGCCTTAAAAGAGTTAAGACAAGCGGTGCAACTTGTTATTAAAGCTAATGAGCTTTACCAAGACTATTTGGTTGAGACCAATTTAAAATCATTGACCAAAGAATTATTTTGGATGATGGAACAATTGGCGTTTATTGATCAATATATTTGGGTAAACCAATTGCTTGATGACAAAGGGCACAAGTTTAAAAAGCTTGAGCATCATAAAAAAATCTTTAATCTACTTGAATTAGAACAGCAAAAACAGGCTGATTACGATTCATTAACTGCGTTATTTAATTCAAGTCGCCATACCAAGTTAATATCGAGCTTAATACAATGGCTTTATTTTAAGCCGTGGCGCTTTGATACAGCTATATCAACCCTTGATAAATTTCAGCGGATTAAACTGCGCAGTGTTGCCGGTCAATTTTTAGCGCAAGACTGGGAAGCGGTTCAGCAAAACTTACCTTATGAAAGCAGCCTAAGTTATCAAGACTATTTGGCTCAGCGTCAAAATTTGCAACATAATATGCAGGTTGGCATTTGTGTGGGTAATATCTTTGAGCTCAGCGTTCGCACAAGCTTTCGGGCACCATGGCAAGATATTGGGGCTGGCATTGAGCAACTATTGCAATTAGAGCCTATTCATCAGCTATTGCGTGACGAATTGATTGTTGATGACGGCAGTATTAAAGATTGGTTAGGGCGCAAGCAACAGTCTTTAATCGGTGCTATGGAGTTATCACGTAAGTCGGCGCTAAAATTAGTGCCATATTGGGTGTAACGGTAGCAGTGACCTGACATATACCGTCAGGTCATATTTTACTTGCGATAACCGTGTATTTTAGCGGTTTAGCTTGTTGATATCAGTCTGTAGTTCGATCAGTTGTTCGAGGATTAGTTTATTTTGGCGTCTAAGCTCACGGTTTTTTACGTTAGTGTCTGAAAACCCCATGATTTTGCTAGCAATTAATGCACCGATATAACCCATCATACCGACCCCGATATAAAACATCATTGTCACTATGACATAACCGCCTGTGGTGGTTGGGTAAAAGTCACCAAAACCAATGGTTGAGCTGGCCATGATTAATACCCAGAACGCGTCACCGTAGGTAGTGACATTGGCCGTGGGGTTTGCCGCTTCAAAATACTGTAATAAAACAGCACCTACAGCGATCACTATATATATGATGATCATACCCATTAATGCCAAATAACGCGTTTTGTAATTGGTAACGCCATATTCATCAACGTCGCGCATAAACTCCATTGCTTTGTCTCCTAGCTGCCATTATTTTTGGCAAATAAAATTAATTCATCGACCACTATTTTCTTTATCTCGAGTTGTTGTGATGGGTCAAGACTATATTTTTCAGCCAGCAATTCATAATCTTGCAGGTTTAATGACACGGTTAGCCGTGGACGTTTTGGACGCCGTGTACAGGGCAATCCCAGAATGTGGCGAATTTGATCTGAGGGACTCACACCATCTTCTAACGCCTGGCGACGAATTTGGTATTGAATCTTTTCATCCATATCAAACGCAACCTGAATTGCCTTAATGGCTTTGGTTGCACCCTGCCACTTGGCGGGCAGGGATGACTGTTTGGTTGATTTTAATTTGGTCATAAGGTTTATTGTGATTTAGGCCAGTATTGTCGAATGTCCGAGATCGGGCGATAAAGAGACAGTATGACATCAGTTTCGCCATCTTGGTAGACTTCGGCGCTAATCGCGTAACGTTCATCATCACTCTCTGCACCGTAAACTTCCAGAGATTCACCTTGGTCTTCACCCTGATATTGGCTGATCTGATCGCTACGCGGATCTTTTTGATGATAAAAACCAACCGTTGCAAAATCATTTTGGCGGTACAACTGACCAAGCCAGTTATTAAACTCGGGCAGCGATTGTTTGAGTTCGAGTGTGGCTTGGCCAGGTTCATCAAATAATTGACTAAATTGGTCTAAATCGAATAACTGTTCAACTAACTCACGGGTAATTTTAATCGAAAAAACTAAACGCTCTTCATCATCTTTTTCGTATGACATAAAGATAAGCTGGTCATCCTTGCCACGTAATACCCACTCACAACTAGTATCGTGTTCAAATTCGTAACAATTAACCTCAATCACCTCAAGGGACTGGCCCTTTAGGTGACTGGGTAAGGCAAAGCTGTCGTCAAGGCAAATAATATCGCCAACCAGTAATTTGTTGGGATGATCTAACTGACGCTCGGTCGGGCCGTCTTGACCCGATTTGCCAAAGAGTTTGCTAAAAAAACCCATGGTTTAGCCTTGTTTTGCTTTTAGACGTTCTAATACTGAGTTAGCGCTGGCTTGTTGCTCACCAATGCCTGCTTGGGCTAATTTATCGCGTAATGACTTATCGCTACCTTCGGCTTCTAGTGCTTCGGCGGCTACCATCTTGTCATCAAAGTTTTGTTGTTTGGCTTTAATACGTTCAAGCGATTCTTTGGCGTTAAGCAGCTTTGAATTACTGTTACTAAAATTAGTAGTAATAGCAGCGGTGGCTTTTTGCACGCTTTCAGTGGTTTTAACCATGCTAAGTTGACGCTGGTAATCGGCTAACTGGCGTTCAGTGGTTTTTACTAAGCTTTTTAAGCGTTCAGCACTGGTACTGTAACTTTCGTTGGCTTGCACTTGTTCATTAAGTTCGATTTCCAAAGTGGCAATTTTTTCAGCAATTTCTAGTGCTAAGGCTTCATTACCTTGCGACAGTGCTTGGCTGACATAACCTTCATGCTCAGTAACATTACGCTTAACCCGAGTTACTTCACGTTCGGCTTGTATTTGCTTGGCCATAATGTCGGTTAAATCACGCTTGGCCTTAGTTAGATGGTTTTCGGCATCGCGGATTTCTTGGGCAAAAATTCGAGTTGAGTTTGAATCAACAATAGCTTCACCAACTTCGCTGGCACCACCACGTAATGCACTGATAATCTTTTTAAATATACTCATGATAGTTCTCCATTAAATTAGGTAATCGGCCATTTCATCAATAACTTCTAGTGAGTTATCGCTTAGTACCGCAAGTTCGTGTTCAACATCTGACAGGGTAGAATTTACTGACAGCGCGCCAAAAATAACGTACTTGTTATCGATTTTTGAAAACGAAGACAAAGGCATCGGAATATTCATTTCGACCATGGCTTCTAGCATTTCGCTGCGAGTTTGTGGGTTAACTTCTTCTTCGCCCCATAAATAAGCGATGCACAAAATTTGATCTTCAGTGACTGATACAAAAATTGGCAGTTCTTCTCGGTTGACTATGGTGACTTGTAGTACATCAACTTCACCGGTTATCGGTAAGCAGTCAAAGGTAAATCCTGTGTGGCTATTATCAGCCAGTTCATTTAAATAGTTTGCAATAGTGTGGATATTCATAATCTGTCCTTGTGACATAATATGTCTTGAGTAATGAATTTAGTATCCCTGACATAATATGTCAAGGTTTGTTTGGAAATTATTTAAATATTCTACTGCTGGTTAACCTGAGTTATTTGCTGCTCAGGTTAATTATCTTGGTACCAACTGTTATTTAGCCCTTGCTGCGATTCCCATGCTTGTTGATGGTAGCGATAAAGGGTAAAACTGCCAAGTCGGTTGACCTTAATTTTATCGTTGTCGCGATAAAAATTATTCGAAAATTCAAAACTCGCCTGAATCAGCCCTTTAGTCAACCACGTTTCGAAGGGTGCCATTGGCAAGTTTACTAACCGAGCTCGTGGACCGATGCCGGCTGGGGTCGCAATGGTCCAGCCCCACTCGCCAAAGCTTGGAACATTTTGATGGTATTGCTCAACATTGCTCCAACCGGCCGCTTTAACTGTTTTACCAATGCTAATAAAGGCATTTTTAGCATGAAACGGTGAGGTTGATTGCACCACTAACGCGCCGTCTGCGCTGAGTAATTGTTTAAGCTTCTGATAAAAAACCTGACTGTACAATTTGTTTAAATCGGGATGAGATGGGTCGGGCAAATCAATAATAATAGAATCAAAACTGAGATTTTTGCCAATTAAGTCATCAATGGCATTAAAAGCATCGTTATTGATAATATTGACACGGGCATCGTTGAGCGCGTTGTTATTGAGCTGTAATAGTGCTTTGGCTATGGCTGGTTTAACTGACTTTTCTGGTTCTTTGAACAAGGAGATAACCGCAGGATCTAAATCGATTAAGGTCACTTGTTGTGGCTGCCACTGCAGTACTTCTCGCAGCGCCAAACCATCGCCGCCACCAATGATTAAGATGTTATCTTGGCGCGCTGAACTGGCGAGTGCTGGGTAGACCAAAAACTTATGGTAGATATACTCGTCGTTGGCAGCAAACTGCAGTCGTCCATTTAAATATAGGCTGTAGCTTGGTGCGGCTTGATTGTTGATATGACGCTCGGTTAACACAATTTGGGCAAAACGAGATTGTTGTTGATAAACCACTTTGTCGAGATAGAGCAGATTATTTAATTCTTTGCTCCATTGACCGCCATAGTTAAAAATTACCACTACCAAGACACTAGTTAATAAATGCCCGACAAATAACAAGGTGGAATAATTAATAAACTGGCGGTACCTAAGCCAAAATACAAAACCTGCTACCAGATTAACACTGGCGGTAATGCTGGCGCTGAGGTTTATTTCGAGCGACAACATTACGGTGATCCAAATGGCAGCTCCAATGCCGGCACCAATGTAATCTGCGCCATAGATAGTACCCGTATTATGGACCAGGTGTTGGCGATGGATTTGTTCTCTAACCCGTGCAATTAACGGGATCTCCATGCCAATAAAAAAGCCTAGCACCGCACCGATAATATATGGGCTGTAATGGATAAAGCTATATAACGCTTTAATTAAGCCGCCTTGAGGTAGAGAATCTGGTGGGATATTAAAAGAATCAGCAATAATTTGCGGCATTAATTGAATAAAGGCGATGGCTGATGAAATCATTAAAATGGCGCTAGCACCTAAGATCGCAATAAACAGCTCAAGCCATGCAAAACCGGTAAAAGCGCAGCTAATCTTACGTGCCATAAACGAGCCTGCACCCATAGAGACAATCATAATGCCAATCATGGTATAGATAGCAGACTCAACGGCGCCAATTACTCGTCCTGCATAATGAGACAGCAGGTATTCATAAATTAAGCCGCAGCCAGCTAATACCGCCATAATAACGATAAGAATGATGTCATCAAGTAAATACGGTCGTGATTTTGGTGATGTTTTTGCAGCAGTAGGGGTATTTTGCATTATTGTATTATGATCTTGTTGGTGAAAGGGGTCAGATTTCACTGCTCTACTTTTTTGTTAAGCAAAGCAGTAAAATTCTTTAAAAACACATATGTTATGCCATCAATGCCATTAAAATTAAGGCAATGGCGATGCTCAAGACAAACTCAAGGGTTGCAACCCCAATATTGTGTTGTAAATCGACTTCTTCAGTAAGATTAATTCGTGATAACACAATGCGTTTAACTAAAGGCACCAAGATATAAAGCACAGTGACCATGATTGAACCATAAGCAAGCCACCCTAAAATATTAGTGATATAAGCTGTAGGCTGGTAGGTAAAAAAGTTACTGGCGGCGGTTAAGCTAAAGCCGATTGCAATTAAGAATCCGGCATGGCGAATAGCCAAAGCAATTTGGCCATCAATTAAGGCATTTTGAAAACAAGCGCCTTGATTGGTTTTGCGATAAGCACGTTCACGCAGTCGGGTGACTATCACCAACAGCCCTTGCGAAATAGCAAAACCTGATAAAATTGCAATTAACGTGTTGAAATTGAGGCCACTGGCCCACACTAGGGTTGCTCGGATGATAAGTGCAGTGGTAATTAACGCGGCAGCATCGACAATAGCGACACTCATATTACCTTTGCCAATTTCTTCAATTTTATCGAGCCCTGGCAGCGCCCATTTGTCATGGATATAACGGCCAGCTTTAATTAAAACTAATCCAACCACGCCATAGATGCTCATACCAATAGCTTCATCAATGAATGAAGTGGCAGACTCGCCGGTAATCGCCCCTGTTAAAACAATGGCTAAAGCTAATAAGCTGCCTGCTAACGAAACACCAAAGGCAAAGTTGTCTTTAGTAGATAACTCATGGGTCGTATCTACGCCAGCCCATAAGCCTGAAATGAAGCGCATTGCACATAACAAGATAATGGCTATGGTGAGATCGATCGCAAGAAAACCGGCCATATCGGTATGTTGTGTGATCAGTTGCTGTAATTGTTCCATCGTGAATTATCCTATTATTTTGAGCGACTAACGCCACGCGATGTATTGCTACGGCTATTTCTAAAGCTTGAACTATTTGAATAGCTAGAATTTGCGCGTGTTTTGCTAAATTTACTTGAGCTACTAAACCCTTTACCTGCGGCGGCTTGAGCTTGGGTACTATTACGTGATAAGCCGCTGGCACCAGCACGAGATTTGCTATAGGGCGTATTGTAGCGCTGGCCAGTGCTAAATTTCTTCTTGGTTTTGTCCCACGTTGCTTGCTGCTTTTGACGCTGTTTAGGCGAACTATAGCGGTAACGGCCGTAGTCGTTATAATAGCTATAACCGCGATGACGGCCCCAGCGATCGTAACCAATATTGCCAGAGGTTAAAGTAGAAAACATCGCATACATGCCATACCACTGCCAAAATGAACCGGCTCCAGAGCTCCATGAGCCGTAGTTCGGGTTACCGACCAATTGAGAGCCCGCACCAAAATCTTGCGATTGATTGGCCATTTGCTCTTGCGCTTGGCTAATAGAATTAACCCGCGCCAGTGTTCCTTGCGAAAGATCGGCCATGACGTTGAGTGGATCGCTTAAGGCATCGTTAAACAGGTTAGGGCTAAGCGCCTTATTAATGTTGTCTAACTCCTCAAGCAATTGCTGCTGATCGCTAAAATTAGCCGTGTTACGTGTGTCGCTAACCCTTTGGCTAAGGTTACTGATCAATGGACCTCTTGGACTGGCATCTAACGCTAATTGCTCTAACAACGGCGCTAATTCTGGTCGTTGTGTAGTTAAGATTTTTGCGTATTGGCCAAGTAACATCGCATTGCGAATTTGCTTATTTTCTACTAGCTGTTTTAAGGCTGATAATTTCGATGTGTTTTGTTGCTGTAACAATTTAATGTTGTCAGCGACCGGATCGCTACAGCCAACCCCAAGCGCTAACGTAAGCAGTAAAAATAAAATTCTTATTGGCTGTAGTGCCATAAAGACCTCGTCGGTGATATTGTTGTATTTTGTTGTAACAGTTTTGACATATTATGTCCAATAAAGGAATGATTACATGAACCATGACGTTAGATTGGAAAATACATACGGTTTGGCACAACCATTATTTAAATTCGCGTCTGAGCGTTATTATGAGTACAGCGAACTAAATGATCAACAGGTTCAACAATTAACATCATTACAGCGTAGCCTATTATTGCAAATATTTGGCTTAAGTGACTTTTGTTTTAATCAATTGTGCCGTCATCCTCAGTGGCTTGACGATATTTTTTCACAACAACTGCTAAATAATGATCAGCTTGAACACACAATGCCATTGCGCTTGAGTGAGTTAACTGCGCAATGTACGAGTGAAGTAACCTTTGATTGTGCCTTACGTCAGTGTCGTAATTTTTATCAGTTGATAATTGCTTGGCGCGATTTGTGTCATTTAGGTGAAATAGAACATTCATTACGCCATATTTCTGCATTGGCTGAATTATTGATTATTGGTGCCCGCGATTGGCACTATCAGTTTTTAGCTAAAACTTGGGGTGAACCAGTCGATGCTAATGGCGTTAGCCAACCTTTATTAATTTTGGGGATGGGCAAGTTAGGCGGTCGCGAGCTTAATTTTTCATCAGATATCGATCTTATTTTTAGCTTTCCTGAGCATGGTCAAACCGTCGGCGGTCGCCGCAGCAGTGAGAACCAACAATTTTTCGTTAAGCTGGCACAAAAGCTCATTAATGCACTTGATAAGTTTACCCAAGAAGGTTTTGTTTATCGGGTTGATATGCGGTTGCGTCCCTTTGGTAATTCTGGGCCTTTAGTGGTTAGTTTTGCCGGTTTAGAAGATTATTATCAATCGCAGGGCCGAGAGTGGGAACGTTACGCGATGGTTAAGGCCCGAGTTTTAGGCAATGATGGTGATTTTAGCCGTGAACTTAGCGAGATGTTGCGACCGTTTGTCTTTCGCCGTTATATCGATTTTAGTGCGATAGAGTCATTGCGACAGATGAAACTGATGATTACGCATGAAGTACGACGTCGTGGTTTGATTGACAACATTAAATTAGGGGCGGGCGGCATTCGTGAAGTTGAATTTATAGTCCAAGTTTTCCAGATGATCCGCGGCGGCCGTGAACCTTTGTTACGTCAGCCGTCGTTATTAACCACCCTAATCAGTTTTGAACAGCTAGCTATTCTAACCCCGCAGATTTGTGCCAAATTACGACAAAGTTACCTCTATTTACGTAAAGTTGAGCATTATTTACAGCAATTTGATGATAAACAAACGCAGACATTACCCGACAACGAGCGAGATTGGCTACGGTTAGTCGGTGTGATGAACAATGACAGTGAGTCGGACTTTCGCTTGACTTTGGCGCAGTATTTAGACTTTGTAGTGAGTCAGTTTAATGAGGTTATCGGCGACGATAACGAGAATGAAGCAGGGGAACAACAAACCAAAGAGTTAGCGTTGTTGCAGCTATTGTTTGAATCATCAGAAGACTTTGATGGTGAATCGGTATTAGAAGAACTTAACTGCGATTGTCCGCAGGCATTATTTGCTCAAATACAGCAAGTTAAAACTGAATTAGCCAAGCGGTCGATGGGCCCGCGTGGTCGTGAAATGCTAGCGCGATTATTGCCAAAATTATTATTGGAAATCGTTGAATTTGAACAGGCAGATGTCTTGCTTGGACGCTTAGGAGTTTTGCTTAGTAAGATAGCCACCAGAACCGCATATATAGAGCTGTTGGCGGAAAATCCCGGCGCTTTAAAGCAGTTAATTACCTTGTGTGATGCCAGTGTTTGGATTAGTACTAAACTGACTGAGTTTCCGATTTTGCTCGATGAATTACTTGATCCTAAATTACTCTACAATCCGACGCAGCTAGATAGTTATGGTGATGAGTTACGTCAATACTTAATGCGAATTCCGACTGATGACATGGAACAAATGATGGAAGGGGTACGTCAGTATAAGCAAGCACAACAATTACGGATCGCTGCCGCTGATGTCACTGGAGTCTTGCCTGTAATGAAAGTAAGTGATCACTTGACCTATTTGGCACAGGCTATCGTAGAGCAGACCATTGACATGGCGTGGCAACAATTAACCGAGCGTTATGGTGAGCCGGTCCATGACGGTGTTGAGCGTGGTTTTGCTGCACTTGGTTATGGCAAGTTAGGCGGAATCGAACTAGGTTACAGCTCTGATTTAGATATGGTTTTTGTTCATTGTGCTACCCCAAATACTCAGACCAATGGTGACAAATCTATTGAAAGTAGTTTTTTCTATCTTAAGCTGGCTCAGCGGATCTTACATTTATTTAATACTCGCACCAATTCAGGTGTGCTGTACGAGGCAGATATGCGGTTGCGGCCATCGGGTAACTCTGGTTTGATGGTCTCGCATATTGATACTTATATTGATTATCAAAATCAAGACGCTTGGACGTGGGAGCATCAGGCATTGGTTCGCGCTAGGGCTGTTGCTGGCGATCCGTATTTGCAGCAACGCTTTAATCAAGCTCGTCACAATATCGTTAGTAAACAGCGTAATATAGCCGATTTGCAAGAGCAGGTAAGCCAAATGCGTGAAAAGATGCGCAGTCACCTTGGTTCTAAAGAAGTTTTGCTGTTTGATCTAAAGCAAGATGCTGGTGGCATTGCCGATATTGAGTTTTTAGCCCAATTTTTAGTGCTAGGTTTCTCGGTCAAATTCCCTCAACTTGCGATAAGTTCGGACAATGTCAGAATTTTTGATGCCGTGGCTCAGTGTGGTTTACTGCCTGAATCGGCCGCGATAAAATTAACCGATATTTATTGCAGTTATCGAAATAAAGGACACCGCCTTGCCTTGCAAGAATTACCCAACAAAGTGCCACCGAAAGATTTTGAACAATCACAACAGTTTGTTACATCTATTTGGCAGCAATGGTTGCTTAATCCTATAAGTGATTGAGCACCGAGTTGCAATGACTGACTCGGTGCTATAAAACGCAGGGGCTACAAGCCACAGTTTAGTTTGGGTACCTGCGTTAATATTTCATTACCAAATTTATTAATATTGGTTAAGTAACATTGGTTGCCATTGAGTACTCGATAACTATTGCGTGCATTACTAGTAACAATGACATTAGTGTTTGGTTGGTTGCTATGGCTTGAATAATAGTTGTAGTAATTGGCGCGTTTTGCGGGGTAATTGGTGTAAGTTTGTGTGACATGATGACGAGACGATTGGTTGCTCGCCTGATGGATAATAGTACCTAAGATCACACCGCCAATGACGCCACCGATGATATCTGATGTTCGGTGATGAGAGCGACTTTTGTGACGTATGGACGTTTTAATCCGAGTTCCGTGATGATGGCTACGATTGTATTTGTGATGACCTTGCTGGTATTTATGGTGACCTTGATTGTACTTGTGATGATTGCCTTGATGTGATTGCCCAGCAATAGCTTGCGGCGTAGCAACTAGTGCAAGGCCAAGTAACGCTGATGTCAGTAAGGTAAATTTCATGATATGACTCCTAAATAACCAATGATCGCAGATATTATAACGGTGGTTATTCTTACGTTGTACGATTAAGCCCATCATAGTAATAAGCGGCTTAATTGTAACTGAACCTATACCCGTCATCCTTGAAACCGCAGTTTTATTATGAAATACATCACTGCTCGGGAGACTTCCTTACATCGGAGATATAAGGTTCTCCCTCGGCTCTATTTCACCAAAGGTCGTCGCAAGCGACGTTCAAAATATTTCCTGAACATTTTGTGTCTATGAATAGAATAACAATCACTTAGCTTATTAATAGCTAAGGGCTTCCATAAGCTCATGCTATTCGATGCTTGACGGCTTTGCCGCCACGGATGGCGGTACTTAGGTTTTGCAGGAGCATAAAACCTGCACTGCAATTCCAATGATTTAGGGTATATAAAATGCGTGAAGCCTGTATTTTTAAATGACACAGGTAACAGGAAACAGGTATAAGCTATAAGGTTGATAAGGAAACTGAGATGACAAAAACACGAGTGCTTAAAGGGGTTGTGATCATCGGTCACGGTGTTGCGTCTGGAAGGGCTGGCAATCAAAGCACCATTTTATTGCAAAAAAAATATTTTAAAGCGCAAGGACTCGATTTGTCACATTGTTTTAACGGCACCATTAATATCGACTTTGCGCCGTTAAGCATAAAAAGTGTCAAGCCAGATTATTATTTTGAGCAGGTTAAATGGCACCAACAAGTTAATGCTGAAAATTTTTCGTTAATAGACTGTCAGCTTATTAGCGCAGGTAAAAGCTATGATTGCTTGGTCTACTTTCCTGATCGCGCTACCAAACCCGACCATTTTCAACCAGACTCGGTATTAGAAATTATTGGCCCACTCATTCCAAGCATAAGCTATGGTGCTGAGGTTGAACTTATACTGCCGACTACTAGCATAGAGCTGTACTACTAGGACCCCTACCTCATTCTTGCTTTAAACTATCCCACAGGAACTGCCCAACTGGCCCTAAAGTGCGCTCGGCATTTTTAATTAACCTTACCTCTCCGGATAACGAACTTTCGGTATTGGTTAAGATTATTTTCTCTAAGGTGCCGTCAGACAGTTCTTGGCTGATTAATTGGCGCGGAATGAAAGCGGTGCCTAATCCAGCAATTAATAATGCCTTAAGCGTATGAATATCTTTTGTTTTAATTTGTTGCTTGGCTGAGCTCAGCGATAACCTGTCATTGTCAAAGTCTAGATTGGTTTGAATTAAGTTAATGCTCGGGTAATGATTAAGCTCGGCAGTAGTGGTTATCTGAGCCGGATTGCACAAGGTGGGCGAGGCAGCTAGCACTAACTCGAACTCACTTAAGGGTTGGGTAATAAAATTAGCAATGCCATGAAAGACATGAAACCAAGCGCTGATTGCAATATCGACTTCTTGATTCTTTATCTGTTCTAATGCGCTAAAACGTGAACCAGACACTATTTCAAGTTCAGTGAATGGAAATTTTTGTTGGCACTTTAGTAAGACATCGGTAACACTGCTAATAGCAAATACCGGATTATAGGCTATTTTGAGGATCGGCTCATTGCCTTGAGCTAGTTGATGGCCAAGAGAATTTAGTTGGTCGGCACCGAGCAATATTTGCTGGGCATGACGAAAAAATATTTGCCCCTTCGCAGTTAAGGACAGGCGATACTGGCTGCGATCAAGCAGGGTAATATCGTATTGCTGTTCAAGTTTTTTTATCGCCATTGATAAGGCGGGTTGAGTTTTATGCAGTGCATAAGCTGCGGCTTTGAGGCTGCCTAACTCAACTATTTTCTGTAGTACTCTTAACTGCTCTAAGGTCATTGCCTGCTCGATGACAGAAATTGTATAAATTAATTTTATCATTATTTTAATTTTATATAAATTTTATTTTAGTGCATAGGCGAGTAAACTATTTTGCAGTTGTAGTATAAATAAACTAATGGCCATAAAATGTTAAATAAATTCAATGAAATAGTAAAATTCACACTGACGGTCGCCAGTGTCTCTCTGCTGGTTGCATGCTCGCAAGAGGTGAGTGAACCTGTTGCAGTGATTACCCCAGCTGTAAAAATTATCGATGTTAGCCGTAAAACGTCGATGCTGCACCAGTTTCCGGCTGAAATAGAAGCTCATAAAGATTCACATTTGGCTTTTCGTGTTAGTGGCGAAGTACATCAGTTTTTGGTTAAGGCGGGCAATCATGTCACCAAAGGTCAACTACTGGCGCAATTAGACCCGACTGATTTTAAGATTCAGCTTAACGATCGCTCAGCTCGCCACGCCTTGGCTAAGGCGCAGTTTGAACGAGCTAAGCAGTTGTTGGCAAAAAAATTAACTTCGCAGGCTGAATATGATCAAGCCAAAGCTAATTTATTAGTGGCGCGTGCTACTTTGCGTAGCGCCCAAACCGCTTTAGCTTATACCAGTCTGCGTGCACCTTATGATGGCGTTATCGCTAAAGTGTATGCCGAGAATTTGCAAAATGTCCAAGCTCAGCAAGTTATTCTCGATATGCAAAATAGTGACAGTGTTGATGTGTCGATTCAGGTTTCTGAGAATGTCATGGCGACCATTGATAAAAAGACCACTTATCAACCAAATATGACTTTTGATTTTAGTCCGCAGCGGCAACATCTTTTGACGATTAAAGAATGGGATGCACAGGCTGATTTGTTAACCCGTACTTACAAGGTCGTTTTTAGTATGCCAATTCCAGAGGACGAAAATATTTTGCCGGGCATGACCGGCACAGTATGGGTCGAAATGGCTAAGGTTACTAAACAGGATGTGGCTAAAACTAGCTATATAGTGGTGCCTATAGCGGCGGTATTTTCGGCAGAAGATATGCCGTTATCTGACAATAAACGCTATGTTTGGCAAGTATTACCCGACATGACCGTGCAAAGAGTTGCGGTTGAAGTTGGTGAAATATCAGGGCAAGGTATTGAAATTATAAGTGGTTTGAATGGTGATGAGCAGATTGTAGGTGCAGGAGTACATTTTCTTAGTCAAGGTATCACAGTTCGTCGTTGGGTTCGTGAGCGAGGTCTGTAATGGATATTGCTAAGATTTCGATAAACCACAAAGTCGTTTGCTGGATGTTTGCACTTATTTTGGCTGTCGGCGGGGTGGTTTCATATTTGGGGCTGGGACAACTTGAAGATCCAGAGTTTACTATTAAAGATGCAATGGTAATTACCATGTATCCCGGAGCTAGCCCTGAGCAGGTTGAAGAAGAGGTTAGTTACCCAATAGAAAACGCCTTGCAACAATTACCTTACGTTGACTTTGTTCGTTCAATTTCATCCCCAGGCATGTCACAAATAATCGTAACAATGAAAAGCCACTATCGTAAACAAGAACTGAGGCAGATTTGGGACGAAGTAAGACGTAAAGTGAATGATTTGGCAGTGCAATTACCACCCGGAGTGATGTCACCCAAAGTCATTGATGATTTTGGTGACGTCTTTGGCGTATTGCTGGCAGTATCAGGTAAAGGTTTTAGCTACGATGAGCTTAATGATTATGTCGATTATATTCGCCGTGAACTGGTATTAGTTAATGGTGTTAGTAAAATTAAAATAGCCGGTCAGCAGCAAGAACAGGTCGTAGTCGAAATATCACGAGACAAATTGGTCGCACTTGGCATTCCACAACAACATATTTTTTCGCTGTTGCAAAACCAAAATACTGTGTCTAATGCTGGTCGAATAAAAGTCGAACAAGAAAACATTCGTTTTCATTCAACTGGTGAGTTTCAAGATGTTAGCGAGTTAGAGTCGTTAATTATCTCAAGTCCTGGCAGTGCCAAATTGATTTATCTTGGTGATGTTGCCACTGTGCGTCGTGCTTATGCTCAAACCCCGAGCAATATTATTAATTATAACCTTGAGCAGTCACTATTGTTGGGTATTTCCTTTAGCAGCGGGGTGAATGTTGTTGATATTGGACAAAAAATTGATCGACGATTAGCAGAGCTGGAATACATTAAGCCACTAGGTATTGAAATTCATTCGGTTTATGATCAGCCCAAAGAAGTCGCCAATTCAATTGATAGTTTTATGGTAAGTTTAGCGCAAGCCGTTGCTATTGTAATCGCAGTACTGTTTGTTTTTATGGGCTTTCGCAGTGGTTTATTAATTGGCGGTATCTTGCTAATTACGGTGTTTGGTAGCTTTATCTTTATGAAATTGGCTGGCATTGATCTGCAGCGAATTTCGTTGGGAGCCTTGGTTATTGCGTTAGGTATGTTGGTTGACAATGCGATTGTAGTGGCTGAAGGCATATTGATTGGCATGCGTAAAGGCCGTACTCAAATTGAAGCAGCCAGTGATATTGTGCGTCAAACTAAATGGCCTTTGCTTGGCGCGACAATTATTTCGATTGTTGCCTTTGCTCCGATTGGTCTGTCATCAGATGCCAGCGGAGAATTTGCCGGAAGTATGTTTTGGGTGTTGCTTATATCTCTATTATTAAGTTGGATCACCGCGATAACGTTAACGCCATTTTTTGCTAGTTTGTTGTATCGTAGTAATGATGTATCAGGCGAAGATGATGACCCATATAAAGGTATTATTTTCAGTGCATATCGAACCTTATTAAGCGGTTGCATGCGTTACCGTAAAACGATGTTATTGTCGTTAGGCGTGATGTTAGTCAGTGCTGTGATAGGGTTTGGGTTGGTTAAACAATCCTTTTTCCCGGCATCGAACACCCCAATGTTTTATGTCGATTTATGGCGGTATCAAGGCTCAGATATCCATGAAACTCAACGTGATATCGAGCGGTTGCAGCAATATTTGTTGTCTAAAAAAGGTGTGGTTGAGGTTACTTCCACTGTAGGTAAGGGGGTACCTCGATTCATGCTGACTTATACTCCTGAGAAATCTTACGAAGCCTTTGGGCAGTTAATTGTTCGTGCGACAGACAGTGAAATACAGCAAATTATTATGCTCGACTTACGTAATTTTATTGCGCGGAACTTCCCTGATGCCATCGCTAAAATTAAACCGATGGAGATTGGGCCTGCCACCGATTCTAAAATTGCTGCAAGATTCTCAGGGCCTAATCCTGATGTCTTGAGAAAACTAGCATTGCAGACTCAAGACATTATGCGTCAAGATGGCACCATTTTTAATGTTCGTCATGATTGGCGTGAACGGACCAAGGTGATCCGGCCACAGTTTAATGAAGCGATGGCACGAAGAGTTGGCATTTCAAAAGCCGACTTAGATCAGTTGTTATTAGTGAGTTTTTCAGGAAAAACCGTTGGTTTGTATCGTGATGGCACCAAAATGTTGCCGATTGTAGCTCGTCCGCCAGCTGCTGAGCGGTTGGACATTGATAGTCTTAACGCTTTGCAAATATACAGTCCAACACTTCATCGGTACATTCCGATAACTCAGGTAGTTACTGGGTTTGATACACAATGGGAAGATTCATTGGTATTACGCCGTGATCGAAAGCGGACGATCACAGTAAAAGCTGATCATGATGTGTTAGGCGATGGTACAGCTGCACAAGCGCTCAACCGAATTAAAAGTAAAATTGAGGCGATAGATCTCCCTAAAGGATATAGCTTAGAGTGGGGTGGGGAGCATGAGTCATCAACCAAGGCGCGCGCTGGCCTAATGGGCGGAATGCCAATGGGTTATTTAGTGATGTTTGTGATCACCGTGTTGTTATTTAATTCAATTCGTGCCCCTTTGGTTATATGGGCTACGGTGCCACTGGCAATTATTGGAGTAAGTTTTGGTTTGCTGGTGATGAATGCCCCGTTTAGCTTTATGGCGTTGTTGGGGTTATTGAGTTTGTCTGGCATGCTGATTAAAAATGGCATTGTATTGGTAGATCAGATAAACATTGAGTTAGCCTCTGGCATGGAACCTTATCAGGCGATCTACAGTTCGGGCGTGAGCCGAGTACGGCCTGTTGCGATGGCGGCGATTACTACCGTCTTAGGTATGATCCCTTTATTGTTTGATGCTTTTTTCCAATCAATGGCGGTGACTATTATGTTTGGACTAGGGTTTGCTACCTTATTAACATTGATTGTCGTACCCGTATTGTATGCGATGGTTCATGGGGTTGAGTACCAGAAGAGTGATTAACACGATTAATAAAAAGCGACATCGTCGCTTTTTGATATCCCTGTCACCGTGACATACCGTTGATCGTGAACATAAAAAAACCACCTGTTTAGGTGGTTTTTTTCGTTTAGAATCTAGCGGTTAAATTATAAATTAACCGAATCTTTTAGTGCTTGTGCTTTATCGGTATTTTCCCAAGGAAACTCAGGACGACCAAAGTGACCGTAAGCTGCTGTTGCTTGGTAAATAGGACGATTAAGGTCTAGCATTTCAATCAAACCATAAGGACGTAGGTCGAAATGTTCACGCACTAGGTTAATTAATACTTGTTCGCTTACCTTGCCAGTACCGAAAGTTTCGATGCTGATTGAGGTTGGATCGGCAACACCAATAGCATATGAAAGTTGTAATTCACAACGTTCAGCAAGACCAGCTGCAACAATGTTCTTTGCAACATAACGGGCAGCATATGCTGCACTACGGTCTACTTTTGAAGGATCTTTACCTGAGAATGCGCCGCCACCATGGCGTGCCATGCCGCCGTAAGTATCAACAATGATCTTACGACCAGTCAAACCACAGTCACCCATTGGGCCGCCAATCACAAAACGACCGGTTGGGTTAATGAAAAACTTAGTGTCTTTTGTTAGCCATTTCTCTGGTAAAACAGGCTTAATGATGGTTTCCATTACGGCTTCAATCAATGCATCTTGTGCAATTGAATCACAATGCTGAGTTGATAGAACAACCGCATCGATTCCGGTAATAATGCCATTTTCGTAAGCAAAAGTTACTTGAGATTTTGCATCAGGACGTAACCATGGCAAGGTACCGTCTTTACGTACTTGTGCTTGACGTTTTACTAATCGATGAGAATAAGTAATAGGGGCAGGCATTAACTCTTCAGTTTCATTTGACGCGTAACCGAACATTAAACCTTGGTCGCCGGCACCCATTTCACGTGGGTCAGTGCGATCAACACCTTGGTTAATGTCTGGTGATTGCTTACCGATTGCATTTAGGATTGCACAAGAGTCGGCATCAAAACCCATGTCAGAATTGGTATAGCCGATATCTCTTACTGTTTTACGAGTAATCTCTTCGATATCAACCCAAGCTGATGTGGTGATTTCGCCGCCTACCATCACCATGCCTGTTTTGACGTAAGTCTCACAAGCAACACGTGCTTTTGGATCTTGTTCAATAATTGCATCCAATACAGCATCTGATATTTGGTCGGCAATTTTATCTGGATGCCCTTCAGAAACGGATTCTGAGGTGAATAAGTGTTGTGCCATAGTCAATAGCCCTTTTAATGTAAGATGTTTTTACGTCTGGACGGCTATTGTATGTATTTTTTCTCGACTTGGGTAGTAAATTATTGAATCTAATGGCGTGCTAGAGTGATTTTTTGCGCAATATCACATCAATTCATTTCGCCAGTTATTATTGAAATGTACTAATACTAAGGGATGGCTGGGTGATATTTAACCGAACCTTTGCCGTAAATTGCGCGAGATCATTGAAGTTATTTTTTTTGCTGCCGATAATAATATTATAGATTAATGAATTGGTAGGGGGATGTGATGGTTAGTCAAGATCTTATTTATTCAATATTGCCACGGCAAACAGGGCAAGTGACTCAGCAGCGCCGAGTGGTTGAGCAAGTCGTTAGACGATCATCACTAAAGCCGGTTGATGAAAATGAGTCAGCACCACTTGAGGAAGAATTTAAGGTTAAAGAAAAACGTCGCGGTGGCCGTCGTCGTGGTGATCGCCGAGACGAAGAATTGGCAAGAGAATCAGATAAATCTGATGATGATAAATCACAGGGGTTAGACATTTATATCTAGGCTCGCTGCTGTGTTCAATTTAGTATGGGCGCATATCTTTTCGTTTTCAGCGACTAAAAGGTTGAAACATCTTTGGTTGTGCTTAAATTTGTTTTAAAATTCCACAAAGCAATTTATTCTATCCTTGTATCAGCAATTAGCGTTACTGCATCCACGGATAATTACGTAAGGCAACTTTGTGGTTAATCAATCGAATTCCAACTTAAGTTGGGGCGCTACTTTTCTGTTTTTTTTGATCGGATTTTTGAGTTCAGTTGCCGTCAATGCTGGCGACGATTTGGGCCGAGTCAATTTACTATATCTAGTCTTACTGTATGTGGCGTTACCAGTGGTTTCATTAATCACTCTGGTTTTATTTGCTGTAAAGAAACAACCACATTCGTTCACTAACTTATTAACCCAGCTACCATTGTGGCCCCGTTCGTGGCAAGAGCCGTTATTAAAATTAAAGCGCGACGGTTTATTTCAGGCTTGGTTGTTTGGGCAAAGTCAAAAGTTAATGTTGGCCTTTGGTATGGGGGCTATTACATCTTTTATGTTGATATTGCTGGTCAATGATGTCTCTTTTGTTTGGCGTAGTACCTTGCTCGGGGCCGAACAAATTTTTCCGCTGCTGAATTTTATCGCTGCCCCTTGGTCATTTATTGAGTCCGCCCAACCGATTTATCAATTATTGGTCAGCAGTCAAGACTCGCGATTAACGAGCAATGCACAAGTTGGTGTAGATTATGGTTCGTGGTGGAAGTTTCTAGTGATGGCACAGTTTGTTTATGGCATTGCACCGCGAATTGTATTGTTGTGCTGGGCCAATTTTCGTTTCAAACAGCAGGTTGAGCAACGTAACAATGTTAAACCGCCTAAGGTTGCACCATTAATTAATGCTCAACCCCAGCAAGAGCCGCTAGCCAATGTTAATGATTCAATTAAACTCACACAATATTCGTTAGTAATATGGGCCCAATTGCCGGAATGTTTATTACAGAAAATAACGGCGATAGCCGGTCGACCTAGTCAAATATACGTGGTCGGGCCTTATGGTGACTTAAGCCAAGAGCAAGCTGCAATTGATGATCAACAATTAAAGCTAGTGGTTGTTGCTGCTTGGGAGCCACCAATGGGCGAAGTGATGGATTTTTTAGCCCTAGGGCAAGGTTATTTAATGCCACTTGATTGGAATTCAGATAATTTTAATCCTGTGTCCACTAATCATCTTGACGAATGGCGCCGTTGTTGTTTTAAGTTAAATCAATGGCAAATGTTACAACTGGAGCAAATTTCATGATGCCACGTTTTGCGGTGGTTGGTCACCCAAACAAAGGGAAGTCATCAGTAGTATCGACCCTCGCACGCGACGATAGAGTCGCGGTATCGATGCAAAGTGGCACCACTGTAGTAGCAGAGACATTTGATGTTGAGGTGGGCCATTCAAGTTATCAGTTAATTGATACACCGGGGTTTCAACGACCTCGTAAGGTCTTAGCTTGGCTCAAAGGTACAGCGCCAAGTGCCGATAAGCGTCGCACTAGAATTAATGAATTTTTGACCGACCCACAGTGTATCGTTCAATTTAAAGATGAAATTGAATTATTAACACCGATTATGGCTGGCGCGGCGATTTTATATGTTGTTGATGGCTCTCGACCATACAGCAGAGAATATGAAGCCGAGATGGAGATCTTACGTTGGACTGGGCAGCCGAGCATGGCATTAATCAACCCCATAGAAAATAATGACTTTGTTCAAGTATGGCAAGATGCATTACAGCAATACTTTAAGGTTGTCCGAGTGTTTGATGCGGTAACCGCTGATTTACAACATCATATAGAACTACTACAAGCCTTTGCTCATATTCATCAGCCATGGTCACTAGTACTAAATCAGTTAGTCACCGAATTTGGCCACGAAGTTGAACGCCAACGCCTGCAAAGCTGTGAAGTTTGTGCGCAGTTACTTGAAGATTTAACTCAATATCGGTTAAGTCAGAAAGTGATTAATAAGTCTGGGGCCAGCTCATTGCAACGCTTACTCGAGCAGCGATATTACCAATGGATGCGTCAGCGAGAAAGCCAGGCTCATGATAAATTACAGCAAATTTTTCATCATCATCATTTAGAGCGTCAAGCGAGTGAATTGGTATTGCCCGATGACTTATTCGACACTGATAAATGGTATGGCTGGGGATTAGACCGCAAACAACTTACTACTGTCGCTGGGCTTGCTGGTATGGCTGCTGGTGGGGTGATGGATCTAGCCGTTGCTGGGCATTCATTTATGCTTGGCGCCATTGGCGGTGGTATTGTTGGTTCGTCAGCGGCATGGTTCGGCGCCGAAAAACTTGCAAGTAGCAAAGTTCGAGGAATTCCACTGGGCGGTTTTGAAGCAAGACAAGGACCAATTATTAATAAGAATTTTCCTTATGTTATTGTGGCCAGATTACTATTTATCTATCAGCTTTTGGCCGGTAGAAACCATGCACAACGCAGTAAGTTAAATTTAGGCGAAGCTGGAATAAACCAATTACTAGAACAACTCACTACTGTTGAACAAAAGGCCATTCATGTCGCTTTTGACCGTCTTAGTCGACAAAAAGATGTATCTGACTTAGCGATTATTCTAGCGCCACTCTTTGCTCTTGCACTACCCTCACAAACTTAGTTGCGACTGAGTCTAATCCTAATTTAACCTAGCGACAGCCAGTGTGTTTAATCGATTAAGGTTAGGTTTTATTTTTGTACTGCACAGTTCCTTTAGTGCGTTATGGTGATAATCAAACAAAACAAATGCTAAAGTATTGTTTAACCTTATATGTTTAACCCTAAGGTATTAATAAGTATATATCATTTTAGTATTTAAGCATTATAAAAAATCTTTTACTAATCACGTTTCAAAGGTATAATCGCGGGGACAATGACGTTCATTATTGGAAGGATTTGGTCAATTACAATGCGTTGTTGGTATAAGTTTAATCTATCCACACTAAATTATTATTAATTCAATAATTTACATTCTGCATAAATATAAATCACATAAAACGGTCGAAATTGAGAGCATTTCTTAACTCAGTTCGACATTTTATAAGTAGGGAAGTTATCAATTAACGGACTAAATTAGTTGATATAAAATACAAGGTACGTAATTCATGAATACTTTCACCGCACCACAAAATGCTAAAGTTGTTAATCTTATTGGCGAAGCCACAATGGACGATGCTGCAAGCGCTAGTATCATCTCTGGCGATAATATTAACCAAGGAACTCAAATTAACTTGCCTGCAGGCAGTGAAATGACTTTAGTTTTAGCTGATGGTAGCGAGCAGGTTTTCTCTGGTGCTGATCCAGAAATAACTAACGAAGAAAGTGTTGATGAATTATTTACCGATGCCGATACTGGTGATATCGATTTACCCGATGATCTACTGGCAGAAATCGCAGAGATTCAAGCATTAATTGAGTCTGGCGAAGAAGATATCGACTTACCCGCGACAGCCGCTGGTGGTGGAACAGGCAACGAAGGCTTAGACTTTGTTACTTTAGATCGTAGTGCAAGCGAAACATTAGCAGAGGCGGGGTACGATACCGGCACCCTAACACAAGTGGCTCCAGCTGCCATCGAAACCGATGATGGTGCGTCTAACAGTCCTCAAGGCATCGTAACAGTTAAACTGGTTGCCTTAGACAGCGACGGGCAAATCACTGAAGGCGAAGCGGCCAGCTACAAAGCTATTTTAGTCGACAGCAATGGCGTTGAAATACAAAACGCGACCGGCACAGTCAATGTCACCTTCAGCAACGGCACCACCGATGGTGCGAGTGATTTCACAGCAACTAGCGGCACGGTCAACTTAGGCGAAACGTTCTCGGCAACTGCGGTTGATGACAACCTGGCAGAAAGTGCCGAAAGCTTCAACCTTGTGTTAGATGCAAATAGCGCAACCATCACCAGCGCAGTTTATGAAAGTGTTTTAGTTGATCCTATTGAAATCACAACAACTATCATCGATAACGAGGACGCAACCGAGTTTAGTATTGGTGATGTTGTGGTCAGTGAAGGTGGCCAAGCGACCT
>Ga0209396_1001276_pt1 | contig 28376 bp, 26 predicted proteins | sample GOMGulsemesocosm_6_FD_184638 | JGI IMG/M metagenome (GOLD analysis project Ga0209396, IMG submission 184638) | Methane-oxidizing microbial communities from mesocosms in the Gulf of Mexico - GOM8C Gulf of Mexico (SPAdes) (version 2) | ecosystem: Environmental > Aquatic > Marine > Cold seeps... | reverse complement strand
ACTCCCCAACTTATCCGCACCGTAAGCACTAATCGGCCTTGCTGCAGTATTTTCTCCCAAAGGGAGCGATGCGTTATCCCCGTAGATCGCGGCAGATGAAGCAAATACTATAGGAACCGTTTTTTTGTTTGACATACTACGTGAGGCATCGAATATGTTCACAGTCGCTTGTTGGTTAATTTTGTGCGCCCCTACCCAATCGTTCATAGAACGCTCTACCGAAGCCACTGCAGCTAAATGGAAGCAACCATCCATCCCTTTAATCGCTTTCTTCACTAGATCTGAATCCACGACATTGCCTATTACTAGTTCTACAGAGCTGGATAAATAGTCTGTCGTTCCCGTTGAAAGGTCATCTAATATGCGCACACTATGACCTCGCTCAATTAAGGCATCGCATAAATGTGAACCGATGAATCCGCAGCCACCTGTTACTAAGTATCTCATTCTATTCTCCTAGTATGTCCAAAGATGAGATATAACAAGCAAAAGTCTGGCCAATAATTAAACTTATAATTTTCAGTAAGTTAGATAAATTATTATCACTGTAATGACAGCATGCATCGCAAATTGAGAATAATTTAGTCAAATTAAGAATTATTAAAACTGAATGAGCCAGTTTTAGTCCTCTTGCTCAATAAGAATGACTCCTCAATAAATAATCCACATAACATATTGATTTTAAATCCCTATGATTTATTGGCAGGGATATTGCTATTTTCCAATGAATATTTAGGAGAGCTGCTATGTTACTTAAAAATGAGACTATTTTTCAGCTATTAGATAGCCGATATACTGGCGGTATTGAAACGCATGTGTTTAATCTTTCACACTGGCTGGTACAACAAGGTTATAGATGTGAGGTCCTGTTTCTCAACGATTACGGCCCACACCCGCTCAAAGAACAGTTAAGTAAAGCGGGAGTTTCTTGTAGAACGTTAACAGGCATTACTCAACTACATCACTTATTAAAAAATACGCAATGTCTATTAGCCACACACGGATACAAAGCCGGAATTTTTGGACGCATCTTGGCTAAGTTAAATAATATCGCTGTGGTATCTACCTATCACTCTGGCGATAGAGGGATAGGTAAATTGCGTTGTTACAGCGCATTGGATGAATATAGTGCGCGTTTAGCAGATAGTATTATTTGTGTCAGTGCCGAAATTGCATCGCGTTTACCTGTAACTTCAAAGCTTGTACCTAACTTTGTTGAAGTGACGCCTTTTAAGCCCTCTCAAGGGAAAAAAATAGCGTTTGTGGGTAGAGTTTCAATTGAAAAAGGCCCCGACTCTTTCGCCCAAATTTGCGCAAAATATAGCGATATTGCCCCTGTTTGTGTATTCGGAGAAGGCCCAATGCTGAAATCACTAAGTAGTTTGTACCCGACTATCAGCTGGTATGGCCGTGTCGATATGCAGCAACATTGGAAGGATATTGGCTTGCTTTGCATTACAAGCAAAAGTGAGGGGCTGCCCCTGGTCGCTTTAGAAGCGTTGTCTCTAGGCATTCCAGTTGTCAGTTACGCCATTGGCGGGTTGCCGCAGCTAATTGACCATGGCCGTAACGGCTGGCTAATTACCCCTGGAGGAATAAAGCAATTCTCCAATGCCATTGAGCAATGGCTAAATCTGGCGGGTAAAGAAAAAAAAGCAATGTCAATTTCCGCTCATCAGCTTATTCAACAGACATACAGTAGCGCAATTGTAGGGCCGCAAATATTGTCATCTTATCAGCGGGCACTACAGTGCTATCCCCAATAAATAAGGGTCTTAGGAGTACGTATGACACTGCACTTATTTCCACTACTAACACTATTTGCAGTAGTAAATGCGCTATTGCCTGCAGCATTAACATCCATCGAGCAATACACCTTTATGAATGCATTGTTATCTGGCTTTGGTCAAAGCTTTGTCATCTGGTTTAGTTTGGTTGTCAGTGCCGTACTCTGGAATAGGTCTACAATAAAGTCATTTGCACACAGCCGTATTACTTATATTTTCGCTTTGTTACTAAGCCTTGCCTTGCTCATCCCTCTTGCTACTATTAATTGGCTGATATGTGCAGCTTGCGCAGCAATCTGGCTCACACAGTACCGGGATGACCCATACGCTCGAGCTTCAGCATTACTCATACTGGCTATTGCAATCCGTGAGCCAACGACCAAATTATGTTTAACACTCTTTGCCAATCAAATTCTCAGTTTTGATACTTGGCTCACTTTTCTTTCACTATCATTCTTCAATGAAACAAGTTTTAGCATGCAAGACAATTTAATCACCCAGCCTGACGGTTATGGCTTGTTAATCCTGACAGGATGCTCTTCATTCATTAATTTATCGCTCGTACTGTTATTTTGGCTGGCGCTAAGTTTGCGATTAAAACCTAGCCTCTCTCGGATCGATATTGCGTTAGCTTCAATGCTAGGTGTTTGTGTTGTAGCCTTAAATACATTTCGACTCACTTTAATGGCAATCGATCAATATTGGTATCAATTATTTCATGATGGCAATGGCGCACTCATCATTGAGTTATCAACCTTCTTGTTAGCTTTCCTTCCTGTTCTCTGGAGAAAGTACTATGAATACAAAGCTTGCAACCCTAATAATTTTTCTTCCGGCACTCCTATTAGCGCCTTCAATAAAATTAATGAAACATCAATCAAATCAACTAAGCATGACGAATTATGAAATAAACAAAAAATTCGAGGGATTTTCTCAACTTGGTAGTTTTGCTGCTGCTAATCAAGGTCCTTATCAGGTTACTGGCTATCGACATAATGATTGCGATGGAACAATTGCGCTCATAACATTACATCGAAACGCTGAAGGAGCCGTTATTCTCAATCAATTATTAGGAGATCATAATTTACGAAGCGGAGTCATTTTAGAGGGAATAATTTATCCGAAATTTCCACAAATGATGTACACCATACTACAAATCAAACATCACATTAAAAAATTAATTCAACACTCACCCTACAAACGGTTACCTGTGCTTGCTTTTGCTGAAAGTGGAAGCTGTAAATTAGCAGAGAAAATAGTGAAACTTACATTTTAAAGCAGACTAATCGGGAAGCAATTAACAGTCAGTTTCCCCATTAAAACAGCAATATAAAGGAGGACTTATGCTTTTGAAATTAATAAAACAAAGCATTATTAGTATAATATCCCTCAGCGTATTCACCCCCGCATTCGCTGCGGATGATGCGACTGATACTCTCGTTAATATTAATTTATCACCCGGTTTGATTTCTGAAATACAAGAGGCATTACCCGAAAGCACTGACGTTAATCAAAGTTTCCTAAACCCTAGCTATAACCCTAATATTCAACTGCAAAATGATGCCCATATAGGAATTACTTTTCTTGATGAAGGAGCTGGTTATCGTAATTCACTTGGCTATTTCACTTTTTCTCATGAGGCCTTTAACGGCTATAGTTTCGGCGACATTGACACTGATAATTCTGGCCATATAGGCATCAGTGAATTAACTGCTATGAATTCCGTTAATACTGGAATGGTGTTCAATAATGCCTCTAAAGCTGGCGCTGGAGGAAGCTTACAAGCAGGTGATACCGTCGCGCTTGGGGGGGCTTCTATCACCAATGTTCAAGGTACAGACTTTGACATGATTGGCGGTGAAAACTTTTTAGAAGACACTAACGTTGGTTTTTTCTTACTGCAAAATGCTTGGGATGGCAGTCAAGTAAAAGGCTGGGACTACGAAAATCCTGACCCACTAGCCTTCTACTCAGTTGATTTTTTAAACCCCGAAAACGACGCTAGCGCAACACTGGGAAATGCAGACGAAAATGCACGACATGTCGCCATGATGACAACGTCTGAAGACAATGAGGTTATTCTCGGTTTTGAGGATCTAGTGAGACCCGCAGGAGATAACGATTTCAATGACGCTGTTTTTAGAATTAGAACCGACCCCGTTTCCGCTCTGTTTGCCCAAGTGCCTAGTACTGAAGAGGTAATAAGCTTACAGGCGGCCCCTATGACTGATCTAGGGAAAAGCTATATGACAGCTTTATTATTTATTTTAGGGATTTTAATGATTTTGTACAGAGAAACGAGGAAACTAAGCCTCCAGCACTGTTAAAAATATAGGGACTGAGATAGTCCCTATTAATTATATTCTTTGAGTTTAGATCCTCACACTCCTACAACTAGATTCACTTTATCGATACACAAAAAGAATCGCATTTTGAGAAACTTGTTGTGTCATTTCCTCTAATGGTATTTCTCTTCCCTGCTAAGTATCTATGTCTATGTTATACCGATAATTTAATTTTTTTTTAGTTGGCTCGATATTCGCTTGATCTAATAGGTAAATAATATTTGAGGGGATTTATCATGTTTAGTAAATTATCACAGCTTCCCGCCCCACTACAGCAAAGTTTAATTTATGCCTCTGCGATCGTTATCTCAAAAGGACTGGCACTTATTATGGTTCCGGTAGCCACCCATTACTTAACGCCAGCAGATTACGGGAGATTAGACGTATTACAGACCTTAGCGGACTTACTCAGTATCGTTATCGGCATGGGTTTGGCCGAAACACTGTTTCGTTTCGCTGGCTCGCAAACAGATGATAAAGAAAGAAAAAAAGTCTGTGCCAATATTTTTGCCATGACGTTGTTACTGGGTCTTTTTGCATTATTAATAGGCCAAATATTTGCAGGCCAAATTGCTCGTTTGTTACCCGGGAATATAGCGACTGATGAAACAAGACTCATTCTTGCAAGTCTCGCATTAGTAGGTACTATAATTGTTCCTTTAGCCTGGCTTCGTATGCAAGACAACGCATGGCTGTATTTAGTGGGCAGTGCAGGTCGTGTAATACTGCAAGTCGCTATTGCAATTCCTATGCTCATACTGGGTTTTGGTGTATTGGGCGTGCTCTGTGCAACGTTTATTTCAGCCATAGCATTGTGTTGCTATTTAAGTTGGAAGCAGTATAAGGATACTGGAATTCGTTTTGATTTCGCTCGCTTTCGAGCGTATTCAGCCTATGGTGGTCCTTTAGTTTTTGTTGGTATGGCAGGTTTTGTCTTAGGTAGTTTCGACCGTTGGATTCTCGCTGACGTAGCAGGTACTACTGAAATGGCTCAATATGCCCTCGCTACCAAGTTTGGCCTTATCACTGCTGTTCTCATTCAACCTTTTGACTTGTGGTGGCACTCGAAACGTTTTAGTTGCCTGCAAGAAAAAAATGGGCGCCAACGCTGCGCAGATTACGCTTGCGCCGGTGTGACTATTGCGCTGTTTTCTTCATTAGTTGTCGCAGCAACAGGTCCAACGATAGTACGTTTACTCACACCTGAAACTTACCATCACTCTATTGCGTTTATCCCCTGGCTAACCCTTCTTGCTGCACTTCATAATGCGACAGCCAATATGGCCTTCGGAGCCCTGAATAAGGAGCATACTTTAGGACCTGCCATGATAGACGGTAGCGCGGCTGCGATTGCTTTGCTCGCCTATCTTATGCTCATTCCGAGTTACCATGCCTGGGGGGCCATTACGGCGACCAGCATTGCCTTGAGCTATCGGTTTATAGTTACCTACAAAGTGAGTCAGCAGGCACTCCTACTGCCTTATCCTCTCGCTAAACTTGCTATTGTAGCTGTTCTGGCAGTGATAATTTTGATTGTAATGCCAAATGATAGATTAACCATCATTGGCTTTATTATCCGTGTAGGTTTGTTAATGACGTTTCTATTAACCGTTATTTTATTAGGGCTTATTCCGTTCTTTAGAAAGTTTGCACACATTAATAATTTGAGGGGAACCAAATGAGAGCTCTGCGATTATTGAAACGCTGGCAGCAAGCTCTGGTAGCCATTATCGTCAGTCTATTATTGACAGTTTTCTGGTTATATATTCCTCAACCATCGATGGCTGTGATTGCTTTGCTGCCGCTGTTACTGGTGGTCAGTTTACAAATACCGTTTTTACTCTGTTTAGCCTTCATTGTCTTTTCTTTTTTTCGCATACATGAAGCTTTTCCAATACTCTATCCATTGCATATTCCACAATTACTTGCGGTTGCCACTTTGGGGTCTCTTTTAATTAATTTATCGATTAAACGTATTAAAATTTTTTGGACGAGAGAGCTCGCGCTGTTTAGTTTTTTCTTTGTGCTGGTGACTATCGGCGCATTGCTAGCGACCAACACGGAAGCTTCAATGAGATCATTTACCCAGAGTTATATTAAAATTTCAGCCATGGTTTTCGCCATCAGTTGGCTATTGTGTCGGGAATCTCAATTTCGACTACTAATTGCCACAATGGCAGGCTGCGGCATCTGTATTGCAATCGTCGCGCTATATAATAAGGCTAATAGCCTGGAAATGGTTGAAGGCAGCAGAGTCACAATTGGCCGCAGCATAGGCTCGATGCTGGGAGATCCGAACGATCTATCATTAGTACTTTTGTTTCCCGCAAGCTTTGCGCTGGCATTAATGCTAACTCCCGGCTTTTCTAAGTTATGGAAATTACTCGGCATAACGTGCTTTTTTACTGTCTGTGCTGCAATCATAGCGACCCAAAGTCGCGGAGGAATATTGGGAATATGCGCTGTTTCGGGTGTTTTTGCATGGCATAGAATACACAACAAAGCACTGTTACTTTTTTGTGGTGGGATAATGCTGATGCTGCTATTGATGTTCGCAGGCGTCAGTGAACGGGCATCCGGTGGTGCCCATGAAGCTGGCATTGATGAATCAGCGATGGGGCGTATCTACGCTTGGCAGGCTGCAATGGGCATGGCTATCAATTATCCTCTTACAGGAGTTGGCCTGAATAATTTTATCTATAATTATTTTGAATTCAGCCCGCACTGGGATGGGCGTAATCACGCCGTACATAGTACTTGGTTTGGTGTTATGGCAGAAACAGGTCTCCTTGGTTTTCTCACTTTTATCGCAATGATTGCGCTTATTGCTAGAATCAGTATTCGTTGCGTACGCCTTTATTCCCCCAAAAAATCTACAAACAACTATAACCCCACTCTCTATGCCTGCGCTCAATCAATACAAGCTGGGCTCGCCGGATTCTGTGTATCAGGTACTTTCTTGACGATGGGGTTTACCTGGCCTGTGTATATTCTGCTCGCTTTAGCCGTTGCTCTATCCCAAGTTCAAAAAGGTCACCCGAGTGATTAACATTCCTCTAAGTTAGCATTCAATTCAACATTGAATCTAACAATATAATTGCACCAGGAAATTGCTAAGTGTTTTTTGTGGATAGTGATTTAATGCTAACAGTGATTATTATTCAATCATCACTTCTAATAACCTACGTTAAACCTACCGATACGTGTCACGTCAAAATCACTCTCAAAACGTTTTGCAATATGCGAACCTATCTAACACTCAACGCTAACTGATTGATTTTATGATTAATTATTATTGGCATAAAACCTGCTTTGTTATTTTATTAATATTAACAGATTAAGGAGTTTCAATATGTGCGGAATTGTTGGATCAATTAATCATCAAAATGTTATCCCTGCACTTTTATCCAGCCTTGCTAATATAGAATATCGTGGTTATGACTCAGCAGGCATATCAATCGTTATTCCTCAGGGAATCACTACAGTAAAACGTGCTGGAAAACTTGCGCAGCTACGCAGCCTTTTAAATAAACAATCCCTTATCGGGAATGTTGGTATTGGGCACACCCGCTGGGCAACTCACGGCGAGCCTAACCAGTGTAATGCTCACCCCCACACCAATGATCAGGTTTCTGTTGTTCACAACGGTATTATCGAAAACCATAGCCAGCTTCGACAGTGGCTGCTAGCTGAAGGTTTTACATTTCACAGCCAGACAGATACCGAAGTGATTCCTCATCTAATTTCATACTATCTCGCTAAAGGCCATAGCCCAGGACAGTCACTAAGTGCAGCACTGACCCACTTGGAGGGTTCTTTCGCACTAGGCGTGTTATTTGGTGCTGATCAAGAGCACTTATACGCAGCACGCAGAGGCAGCCCGCTAGTACTTGGCTTAGGTGAAGGTAATGTAAGTTTAGGCTCAGACGCATTGGCTCTGCATATTAATGATGATCGCATTCTCTATTTAGAAGAAGGAGATCAAGCTCGAATTGGCCTAGATACAATTAAACTGGTCGATAAAACAGGTAAAAAGGTACAACGAAAGCTGCAGAAAAATGAACTTGATCAGGCACATATTAGCAAACAGGATCATCGATTCTACATGCATAAGGAAATTCACGAACAACCTCAATCTATAGCCAATACCCTCAACCATACGCAGTACAAACTTAATGAAATAGGCCTTTGCTTTAAACAGATTAGTCGCTTGACAATTGTTGCTTGCGGAACTTCTTTTTACGCTGCAATGGTTGCAAAATACTGGTTTGAAAAGCAAGCAAATTTACCTGTCGATATTGATATAGCTTCAGAATTTCGCTATCGCTCACCTTTAATGGATAACAACAGCTTAACAATCTTTATTTCACAATCGGGAGAAACAGCAGATACGCTGGCGGCGTTGCAGTACGTTCGAGAAAAGAACGGTAAAACACTGGCAATTGTAAACGTTGCCGCAAGTAGCATTGCTAGAGATGCTGACTACAGTATTCAAACCCAAGCTGGCCCTGAAATAGGCGTTGCTTCAACAAAAGCATTTACCGCTCAGCTCTCTACTTTAGCTTGTATAGCAATGCTAGCAGCTACAGACCGTCAAAGTTTGGCCGTAGACACTATTGAATTACTAACAGCACAATTGATTAAGCTTCCAGAATTATTACAGCATGTTATTGCGCTTGAGCCGCAGTTAAAAAAACTCGGCCAAAGCCTCGCACATAGTAGTGATGCCTATTTCATTGGTCGTGGCAGTAGCTTTCCTATCGCAATGGAAGGCGCACTTAAGCTCAAAGAAATCAGTTATATTCACGCGGAAGGATTTAGTGCAGGAGAGCTGAAACACGGCCCCATTGCGCTTATAGAAGAAAATACTCCGGTGTTTGTCATCGCTCCAAGTGACTCCTTACTCGATAAAACATTATCCAACATGCGAGAAGTGTCCGCACGATCTGGTCGTTGTATTGTTTTAGGCGATGAAGATACTCTAGAAAGACTACAACTCGATCAACACTATATTCAACCAGAAACTGTTTTGTTACCTCTTTCTAATCCCCTCACAAGTCCAATATTGTATGTCATAGCTTTACAATTTATTGCATATCACGCTGCTCTGAGCAAAGGTTCAGATGTAGACCAACCCCGTAATTTAGCGAAATCGGTGACAGTCGAATGAATAAACTACAGAGAATTAAACAATGGGTTAAAACCCAAAATCATCCTATTGCCCGGGTCATAAAATACAGTCACAAAACTTTTCTTGAATTTGAAATTCCTGTTTTTGTACCATTGTATTTGCCTCTTAGATTATTTCACGGGTCAGTAATTCAGATATTGAATACATTAACTCGAGTCTTTTATTGGACACCTATGTTTAAAACCCAGCTTCGTCACGGTCCCTCTGGACGAGCTGAAAAACTCAATTTATTTGGCGGGATGCCGCAAGTTCTAGGCTGCCTGGATATTGAGATTGGTAGAAACTGTAGGATCTCTGGACAAACCACCTTCAGTGGGCGTTGGTGTAGTAAAAACACCCCTGCGCTCCAAGTAGGGAATAATGTTGGCATCTCATGGCAAACCACTATTGCTGTTGGGACTAACGTTATTCTAAAAGATAATGTCAGAATGGGTGGGCGAGTATTCCTAGCGGGCTACCCAGGTCACCCTGAAGATCCCGTTGCCAGGGCACAAGGCTTACCTGATAACGATGATCAAGTCGGTGACATTATTCTTGAAAAAGATGTTTGGCTTGGATCTGGGGTAACCGTCATGAGCGGGGTGACTATCGGTGAAGGATCTATTGTCGCTGCGGGGAGTATTGTTACTCGCGATTTACCCAATTATGTTGTTGCTGCAGGTGTGCCTGCCAAAATAGTCAGAAACATCAAGTATGAAGGTTTACCTCAGGCCAGGTTTATCTATGAGCAACAGGAAAAAGAACAAACACCTAATCAGGAGACTGCTCATGAATATTGATATGCTAGTTTTTGCAGAAGACTGGGGTAGACATCCCAGTAGTACCCAACACTTAATTCGCCAATTATTACCTGAGCAACAGATTCTTTGGGTTAACTCAATTGGTTTACGCAGCCCACGTTTGTGCCAGAGAGATCTAAAAAGATCTTGGTCAAAATTGAGATCAATGATCAAGCAATCTGACACTTGCAACCAGGTTTCTAGTAATAAAGATTTGGCACCGCAATTAGTCGACCCTTGTACTATTCCGCTTCACGGTAACCAATTAATAAGAAGGCTAAATCAGATGATACTCACTAAGCGTCTGTCTCCCTTACTAAAAGCAGATCATAATGAAGGCCCTTTGCTTTGGACATCACTCCCTTCTGCCGTTGATATGGTTGGCAAACTCGGTGAACGCGCTGCCATCTATTATTGTGGCGATGATTTTTCAGCTCTTGATGGCGTTGATCACGCGCCGATAAAAAAGATGGAACAAGAGCTCGCCGATAAGTGTCAACTCATTATTACTTCAAGTGCACAACTAGCAGATAAATTTGCTCCTGAAAAGACCTATCTATTGCCTCATGGTGTTGATTATGACCTCTTCTCCCTCCCCCAACATAAAGCCCAAGATTTACCAAGCGATGGCCCTATCGCTGGTTTTTATGGCGCCATAGCGGGATGGTTTGATCAACAGCTATTCATTCAAATTGCGCAGCGCCTACCCCATTGGACATTCATTCTTATTGGCCCTGCACACGTTGATATAAGCCAAATGCAGGCTGTAGAAAATATCCAGTGGCTAGGGCCTAAACCTCACTCGCAATTGCCTAGTTACAGCCAACACTGGACCGTGGGATTGTTACCTTTCATCGACAACGCTCAAATACGCGCTTGTAACCCGTTAAAGTTGCGCGAGTATTTAGCTGCGGGTAGTTCGGTTGTTAGTACCAATTTTCCGGCTTTAGATGGTTATAGAGATCTCATCACTGTCGCAGATGATGCCGATGCTTTTGCACATGCTATGGAAAACTATTACTACAAAAATGATCACCAACAGTTCAATCGTAAACAGCGCCAACTACGCGTTAAAGATGAGGGTTGGTGTAGCAGAGCTGAAGAATTAAAACAGGTTTTGAACGATTTATAGTAAGGATAAATATCACAAGCTTATTCGCGGTGTAACCTCCCTACTCATTACACCGCTTTTCCCAGGCAACATACCCTCGATGTCACTACCCGTCTCTCAAATTGCGAAACGTTATGCGAATAGGCGTCATCATAACCCTTTTAAACACTTAATCAATATTGTTTATGCAATCTTTTTTTGAGAAAAAGCCCATGACAGTTCGTCTGCATCCCGCTTTACGAATATTTATTATTCTTTGGTCTACTAATTGCAATCATTAACACACACGATATTTATTCAATAGGAGACAACAACATGAATAGTCAATATAAATCCTATATAGCATTGATTGGACTTTCATTACTCAGTGGCTGTGCTTCTAGCCCCAGCACTTTGCAACAAGCTTTATCTCTTCCCGATGATAGAGAGAGTTCAATTAGCATCAATGAACTACTTAATCGCGCTAAAGCGCAACCATCATCAAATCCGCTAGCACGGGCAAGCATCGTTACAAAAGTACCAAAACCCTCGAAGCCAATGTTACTTACATTTATGAGTAATCGATCAAAACTAACCAGCAGGCATATACAAACTTTACAGCGTTTTAATGAGAACAAGCAATCGAGACAAGCTATAAATGGCTTAACAACTTTGAATGCACTGCAAATTAACTGCGCTCCTTCAGCCGAAGCGGATCCATATGCCGCTGCTTCAACCGGCATGTCACGCTGCCTTAATGTCAGTCGCTTCTTGGAAAAAAGCGATTACAACACCAAAATTAGCCTACAACCTAGTCTACCCACTAATCAAATTCAGATCTCTGAGTAAGGTATCGGTGCCTCATGAGTAATAAAAGCTCATTAATTATTAATCTGGCAGCACTGTTGTGGGCTGGTTGGCGCAGGCGCTATCTAATTTTAGTGCCTGTGTTATTACTACCCATAAGCGGTGCAATTGTTGGAGTACTGGCCCCGAAAAACTATCAGACATCTACCACCATTTTATTTCAAGAAGCCGCGCAGCAAAACCCATTTTTAGAAGACTTATCTATTGCAACCAATCTTAAAGCTCGTATGGATTCGCTCAATGCCTTACTACACAGTCGCCATATTTTAGCCTCCGTCGCTTGGAAAATGGAGCTTCTACAAAAAAGCATGGGGCAAAAAGAGAAAGCGATAGTCATCGGAGAGTTATCTAAATCTCTCAATGCTCGTTTAGTAGGCGATAACTTAATAAAAATAACCTATAACGCACCGCAGCGCGAAAACATGGTAGAAATGCTGTCTTTAGTCAGTATGCGATTTGTCGAACGCGTTCTAGCACCACAGAGATCATCTATTATTCAATCTGAAAGTTTCTTAGCAAACGAACTTGAACAACGGCGCAAGAATTTAGAAAAAGCTGAAACGGCATTAGCGGAGTATAAGAATAAGTTTGCCAGCGAATTACCGACCTTGCATTCAGCCAACGTCGCTAGGCTTTCGCAACTCAAAACGCATGCCGCAACACGAAGAATAGAGTTGCAAGGAGCAAAGGCGGCACAAAAAAGCTTGGCAATTAGGCTGTCTCAAACGAACCCTGTCATTGGCAAAATTGAAGAGTCAATCGTCAACATCCTAGCGGAACTGAGTCAGCTTAGGGCTCGATATACCGATAATCACTCTCGCGTGCAAAGTGTTCTCGCACATCTACACTCACTCGAGAAAGAACGCCATCGTATTCTTTCAAGCAGTCAGCAAATAGACCCCGATAATCTCGACCCGATGCAACTAGAACGACTATGGGCCATAGCAACAACCGCTAGAACAGGGACAGGCACAAACAACCAACAACAGAGTTCGCATTTACTACTGATATCTCAACTAGAACGTTTGCAGCAGGCAGATGATCAAATTCAACGCTTAAGTAAAGAAGTCATCTCGCTGGATCAAGAAATACGCAAACTAGAAAAACAGGTCAATGGTTATGGTCAGCATGAACGCAGTTTAAACCAGCTAAAACGTGACATTCAAGTGCGCTTAAAAATTTTTCAAAATTTAGCCGAGCGACACGAATTGGCCAGAGTCACTGGATCTCTAGGAAAAACCGAAGAAAGCGAGAGAGTCAAATTAATTGATCCACCCTTTGAGCCTTTAGGCCCGAACAATATGCCCCTAATGATGTTTGTGCTAGCGGGGCTATTTAGTGGCGTGGGGCTTGGTATAGGTCTTGCAGTAATAGCTGAGTTATTAGACACCAGCATTCGAAGACAAAACACCCTGAGTCAGATGCTAAACACCCAAATATTGGCTCGCATCCCTCCTCAAGGCATACATCATTAGAGGTGAACGTTATGAAAAAGGTTATTATCCAAGTTGTACAACACTTGCGCCCTGGCGGAATTGAAACTATGGCATTAGATTTAATGCGTCAACTTAACAATCAATGCGAAATCCATATTTTCAGTTTAGAGGGAAATATGCAACAAGCTATTGAGCAATGGCCAAGATTAAAAAAATGGCAGCACAGACTGCATTTTTTTAACAAGAAGCCGGGCTTAAAGCCAATGCTCGTATGGGAATTATTCCGTCGTATAAAGCAACTCAATGCTAGCTGCATACATAGCCATCATATAGGCCCACTATTTTACGGCGGATTTGCCGCTAAACTTGCCCGAATACAGAATCACATTCATACCGAGCACGATGCTTGGCATTTAAGCCATAAAGCCAGCTATCGATTGCAAAATATGCTTATCCAGCTTCAACGACCAACGTTAGTCGCTGATTGCGATGCAGTCGCTAAAGAAATGCTATTTTACTTTCCCAATACTCAACCACAAGTCATTCTCAATGGTATTGATGTTAAACGTTTTAAACCTGCAGAAAACAACAAAAATTTAGCGAGACAGGCGCTTAATCTCCCTGAGAAAGCGACTTTAATAGGCTGTGCTGCCCGATTAGAAAAAGTAAAAGGGCATTGTTACTTATTACATGCTTTAAGAAATACCCCCGCTGAATTTATTTTAGTGCTAGCTGGCGAGGGTTCATTACGTGCGCAGCTTGAATCTAAGGTTAGTGAATTAGGGATTGAACATCGGGTGATTTTCCTGGGAGCAGTAAACAATATGGTGACTTTCTACCAAGCTATAGACTTATTCTGTTTACCCTCTCTTAATGAAGGGTTGCCCCTATCTCCACTTGAAGCTCAAGCCAGTGGTATTCCCGTCATTATCAGTAATGTTGGTGGCTGCAAAAGTATTGTTGACTCTGCTTCCGGCCAACTTGTTCCTGCGGGGGATCCAATAGCGCTAGAACAAGCAATTACCAACTACCATAAACAAAAAACCTTAATAAACCCGCGTAACTTTGTATTGCGCAGTGCGACTTTAGAAAAAACAGCCAATGCCTACTTTTCACTGTTCAATGTGCAAACGGCAAATCAAACAGATATTTAGAGGTGCTTCATGTTTACTATCACTTTCAGCTTAATTATTTTAGTGTGGTGTTTTATTATTTACCATCACTTAGTTTATCCTTTTATTTTAAAACATTTGCCCAAATACCACCCCCCAAGAACACCGCCACGAAGATTGTCCTGTGATGCATATTTCCCAAGTGTATGTGTGCTTATTCCCGCTTACAATGAAGAAGCCGTTATTGCGGATAAAATTAGAAATTTATCTTGTCTTGACTACCCGCAAGACAAACTAAGAGTCGTTATCGCCTGCGACGGATGCACTGATAAAACGGCGATTAAAGCCAGCCAATGTGCTCTAGAGCTAGAAAACAGCCAACTAAAAATAGACATTATTGAGTTTCGTGACAATCGAGGAAAAGTCTCTGTACTGAATCAGATGATTGCTGAAATCCAAGACGATTTAATAGCATTAAGTGATGCTTCAGCACTTATATCCATGGATGCTTTACTGCTTGCTGCCAGTCATTTTTGTGATTGTCGTATTGCTGTTGTCGCTGCTAGTTACAAATTATTACAACCAGGAAGCGACGGTGAAGATGTATATTGGCAATATCAAAGTGATATTAAGCTGGGAGAGGCGACCTTAGGAAGCCCCATTGGCGTTCACGGTGCACTGTATTTATTTCGCCGCCCGCTATTTAAACCTTTACTGGCAGATACCATAAACGATGATTTTATATTACCGATGAGCATGGTCACTAGCGGATACCGAGCAGTATACGAACCTAAAATGGTTGCCCTTGAGTTAGAACAAGCGAGTCGTCAAATGGATTTACAGCGCAGGGTTAGACTTGGGGCAGGTAACCTTCAACAACTGATACGACTTCCTAAATTATTGGCTCCTTCCTTAGGTTGGACTGCATTTAATTTTTTCTCAGGTAAAGCAATGCGAGCTGTCATGCCTATATTAATACTCGTTCAGCTACTGCTATGTATTTTATTGGCAACCCATTCGCTGATTTTTTTGACACTGTCATCGTTGCAGTTGCTTGGTTTCTTTATCGCTTGGCTCAGCGGCTACCTTCCACAAAAATCGATGCACAAATATGCAAACATTTTATTTTATTTAGCTAACGGTTATCGCTGTAGTTTAGTCGGTATAGTGCGTTATATGCTGGGACTAGAGCGTGGCCACTGGAGTTCCGTTACCTCAAAGGAGAAAGCATCATGAATACTCAAAGTCATCATTACATCCCCTCTATAGTGTTACATTGCAAACGCACTACAGATTTATTGATTGCTGCCTTGGGCTTGTTAGTCAGTGGCATACTATTTCCTGTAATAGCGATCGCCATAAAACTGACTTCCCCCGGCCCCGTTCTATTTAAACAATTGCGTATAGGTCATGCGGATTTAGACAGAACTCACCTTTTCTGGATGTACAAGTTCCGAACGATGGGCATCAATGCAGAAGCCAAAACGGGTGCAGTATGGGCAACAGAGCAAGATCCGCGAGTCACTAAAGTAGGCCTATTTCTACGTAAAACTCGACTTGATGAGCTACCCCAGCTATTCAATGTTATTCGTGGTGATATGTCTTTAATAGGTCCGCGTCCTGAGCGTCCCGGCTTTTATCAAAAACTAGAACACGCTATTCCTTACTTTGCTGAACGAACATGGGGGATTAAACCTGGCATCACCGGGCTAGCCCAAGTGAATCAAGGGTATGACCGCAACATTGAAGACGTAAGATCAAAGGTGGCATTTGATCATGCCTATGCGCTTCGCTTAAGTACTTTTAAATCGTGGATAGAGTGTGACCTACTCATAATTTTACGCACTATTGTGGTTATGGTTTGCGGGCGAGGCCAATAAACTGCATTTACTTTCTTAACCTTAACCTGAAATATCAGGTTAAGGTTTATTTGTCTTCAACGAGTAGCAAATTGCATTAGCTATCTGTGTCGCAAATTGCGAAACAGTGCCCTCCTCTTTCTTTATTTATCTTCTTTTTCTATATTATTATTATAAATCAATAGATTAATTACATGGCATAAACTTTGCAATTTATAGATAAACACAGCAAGGAGATTATGTTATGAATATTAATACCCCTCTTAATGGCGAACTAAAATTACAACTTGAAGACTCATTTGATGCGCTAGCTGTTGAAGATCTACGTCAAGATTTCGATCATCTAGCCGTTCAAGAATTAGATGTCGTATTAGATTTTAGTCGAGTGACATTTATAGACTCTTCAGGCCTGGGTGCCATTGTATTTTTGTTTAAACGCTTACGCGCATTGAACAAAAATCTTACGTTAGTCAATACCACTGGCCAGCCTTTACAATTACTGCAATACCTTCGTATCGATAAAGTGATTGAAATGACTAATAGCGAAGGCGATAGTCATGAATAACTTAAAAACTAAAACAGCCAAAGCGATATTGTTACTAAATCTGCTACTTTGCAGCGGCTGTTTTTACCTGACAGAGGAAGGAAAAGGCGGTACTGCCGAGCGTTTTAATCAATCGCAATCTTTAATATCAAATAGCATTACCTCAGATAACACTTACCCATTGCGCTTTCAACAATGTAAACAGCGCTTACAGCAATACCACAATAGTACTTTAGACCTTCGCTACCCTACACGCTATCAGGACATTTCCAAGTTACTTATTCTTAGCCAGAGAATGCATTCTGCTCAATTTCACACACAAGCAATACTCCATTTGCAACAGGCAGAGAACTTACTTTTAACGCTAAACCCCAAAAAACAGCCTGTTTCAAAGGTTGAAAACCCAATCAAAAACAATTCTTAAATTTGCTAATTTAAATAGGAGCAGTGACGATGAAAAACTTACTCATTGTGTCATTAATGTTGATAGGCTTAATTTTTAGTCCTATACAACACGCCCAGACATTGCGCCCTGGTGATTTAATACAAATAAAATTCCCCGGTGAAAGCGCCTTCGATAAAACCTTTCAGATTAATCAAAAAGGTCTCATTCAACTTCCAGAAATTGGTAGTTTTAAACTACAGGGAAAAACCATAACGCAATCGCGTCGCGCATTACGCAAAGTGCTTTCAGTGGCATATAAAGATTTATCAAAATTAGATATTGTGCTTATGGAACGCCGTCTCAGTGTCACAGTACTAGGCTATGTCAAAAAGCCAGGCCCAGTTGATTTACCACTTAATTCCAATGTACAAATGGCAATCAATCATGCAGGAGGGCTAGCTCAAGGTGCCCAGTTAGATAAATTACAAATTCGTCGAAATACAAAGCTGTTAGTCTTTGATTATAAAAAATATCTTGACAAAGGAGACCCTGCATCTCTTCCCGCATTACAACCTATGGATGTTATTTTTGTACCCGCCTCTCCTTTACTAGGTAATGTGCAAGTAGAGTTCGATGCTCAGACTTTAACGGCCTCTGGGGATGCCGGTGAAGCTGGCGAATCTATCAAAGTGTTTGGAGAAGTACATCGTCCCGGCATTTTTTCTTACAAAAAAAGCCAAGGCGTTATGGATATGATAATGCGCGCCGGTGGTGTTACACGTTACGCGGGCATAGAGCAAATCAGAGTCATCCATAAAGGCCATCCCTACCCGTTCAACATGCGTGAATATTTAGATACGGGTAACCCCAAACTTATGCCAAATATACGCCAAGGGGATGTGATTTTTGTCCCACAGGCATCAGATCAAGTGCAAAGCGGTTCACGCACTGTCTATATCATGGGTGAAGTTTTTAAGCCTGGCGCAATGGAAATGAAAAAAGGCAGCAGTTTCTATGATTTATTAGCAACTGCTGGTGGACCTACACGATTTGCTGAAACCCGTAATATTAGTATTTTACGCGCAAACGGAGAAGTCATTCCCTTTGATTTACAAGGATATGTCACAGGAAATTCTGGTAAAAGGTTGCCAAAGATAATTCCTGGTGACGCTATTTTAGTGCCTGAAAAAACTGATATGAACGAAAAGAGCTGGCTCAAAATACACCCCAGCCGCGCCGTTAAAATTATCGGTGCAATAAACCGCCCAGGGCGCTATGAATGGTCCAGTGAAATGACTTTAATGGACCTTATTGCTCATGCTGGAGGCCCAGCTGCTGCAGCTGATACCGCTTTCTTAAAAGTACTTAAAAACATTGGCGGAAACCGTACAAAATCAATCAATTTTGATTTGAAAAATTTTCTTGAAAAAGGGGGTGATATCCGTCTCGTTCCAAAAATTTCAGCCGGTGACACTATCGTCGTACCTGAACTGCCAAAAGATCCTAATGACAATCGCTCTCAGTGGGTGCGCCAATCAAGCGAACGCTCAATATACATATTTGGTCAAGTAGGAGCACCTGGTCGCTACGCATTTGATAGTAAATTAAATTTTCTTGATATTCTATCTGCAGCTCAGGGCCCAACCGGACGTGCTGACCTTGCAAACATTCGTATTACCCATAGAAAAACAGCGAATGCTAAGGTAACTCGATTGAATTTGCACAGTTATTTTCATACAGGGGATGAATCGTTACTCCCTAAAGTAAAAAATGAGGATGTCATTTTTATCCCAGAACGCAATAGGGCTTGGTTAGAAAAGCCAAAAGAGACGGTAGTGCGAGTACTCGGTGCTGTCGCGCGACCTGGACGTTACACATTCGATTCTAATATGACAATACTCGATTTATTGGCCGAAGCTGGTGGCCCACTTAACAACGCGCTCCAAGATCGTATTATGGTCGTTAACAGAATTGATGGTGAAGCAGTATCACGGAAATTTGACTTAGTAGGGTTTGCTAAATCAGGGGATTTCAAGAAACTACCTGTGATCCGAGCAGGTGATACTCTATATGTTCCCAGTAAAGAGCAAAGTACTTGGTTCCGGTTTGTCAGCGGATTGCAAGAGAGTATAACCGTCTTTTCTTTCGCTCACTTAATCGGCTTATAAGGTAGTAGCCACTTATTTAATGTGCCATTTGTATAACCAAAGCTATAAACCTGATAAAGGAGTTTACCATGGATAAATCACATGATTCTCTGGCTATTGAATCAATATATGGCCACATAGAGCGCCAAAAGCTCAGGCTAATCGCTCTGTGTAGCCCGAAGGAGAAAAGCGGCAACTCATTAATAGCACTCGCATTAGCCAGAAGGGCAGCACTGGCTGGGAGAAAAGTGCTATTAATCGAAATGAATATGCAACACCCCTCACAACTCAAACGCTGTCGTGCTCAGTTAACACAATGCACGAACAGTATTGAGATGTGGCAAGATGCTCTTTATGACACTGATCAGTCAGGTTTGCAGTTACTCGTTGCACCTGAGGACGATCTACCTCATACAGAGCTAAAAAGTCAGGAGTTATTAAGTGAGTTTTTCAACCAATTACTTACACAGTTTGATTTAGTACTATGCGATACGGCCCCTTTACTGCAACCGAGGGCGGGAAATATCCCAGCAGATATGGTTTGTAGCGCCTGTGAAGGCACGATTATAAACGTATTAACCAATGTCACCACGGAGTGTCAAGTAGCTGAGTGCTCAGACGTGCTTAAGCATTGCGGCGCACAACTTAGTGGTGCTGTAATGAATGACAATTTAGCGCCTAGCTTGCAACAAGAACTCATTCGAGAAACCTTTCGTCTAGAAAAAAAACTGCCTAAACTTATGGCTTGGTTCCGTCACAAGATAAGACAATCAATGATCATTAATCAGAGCCTTTAGCAAGTGATTTGATTGTGCCCCCATTGCAACACAATCAAAGTCGCATCATCTTCAATACCTTGTACGTTTTCCTCTGGATGTCCCGCTGGGCTACACTGCATTAAAAAATCAGCAGCGTGCTCTAAAGGCATTTCACTACTCATTATAATTTGCTGTTCAAAACGGGGGGTTAAAGGCTGTGAGGCATCTAAGTAACCATCCGAAAACAGTAATAGCCTGTCACCTGAAGAAAGTTTAAGCTTTATCTGCGTATACTCATCCAATTCAAGACCGAGTAAAGGACCGTCGATACATACCTGTTCGATTTTTTGTATCCCCTGCTGATTTTTTGCTCTACAAAGTATTGGCTGAGGGTGACCTGCATTAGCAATAGTTACCATTGCATTATCACTCAAGCCGACAGTCATGACTGTCGCCAAAGTGTCACCGAGCACTTGATCTTGACTGAATCCTCTAGAAATCATTTTCAGTAATTGCGCGCAGCTTGAATCCATTTCCAGACCCGCGACACACAACCCTCGAATGTAACCGGCCAAAGCATATACAAATCCTTTTGCACCAATACCATGTCCCATTAAATCAGCAAATATTAACTGTGAATTTTTTATTAAAACTAAGTCACCACCACCTGATTCTGGTAAAGATGTACGCAGCGCACATTGATACTGGCCAATGACTTTTGGCAGTGATGGGTGCAAACCTAAAGTAATTTTTTGCTCCAATTCAAGTTGCAATTGATCTGCCAAATACTGGCGCCGCATAAGCGTTCTGGATATCGAAGCCAGTAGTTGTGCCTTACTAACGGGTTTTACTAAAAAATCATCTATAGGACGCCGCAGAGCTTTTTCTATCAGCGTTTGATCGGCACAACCTGAGAGATAGATAAATGCGGTAGTAGCAATTTCGGGGATAGGACGTATCATTTCGTATAAAACTGTGCCGTTAGCTCCAGGTATGCTCAAATCACAGATCACCAAATCAGGTTTATGTACAAGCATCAACTCGAACGCTTTTTCGACATCAGCCGCTTCAATAACGTTATAGTGGGCCTTCATATAAACGGCAACCACTTTGCGAAAGACCTCATCATCATCTACTAGCAGTATTGTTTTGGGTGGCTGCTCGATTTCATCAATTCGCTTGCGCAATAGCATTAAATTTCTAGCATCTTGTCGATAACAAGCAGGAATATAAAAAAACTCATCAAAATTTGCCGCGAGCAATTTTAGCCCCATCCCACCTTCAGCGGCTATCAATGGTGCATTGCAGGCCAGCTGTTGACTAAAGTTATTAAAACTTGGCCCATCATCAAGTAATTCCAATTGCCAATGGTAGTCTTGTCTAGTGAATCGTAATTCTGCATTTTCTGGCTTAGGTTTTGGATACCGATGCAAGTTAACAATCAGCTCAGCGCAAGCTAGCAGGAAATCGTCACTACCAGGTACTTTTTCATCAGCCAAGACTTTAGCCAGTGCTAGGCGAAGACTTCGAGCGGCAGCTAAATCCGGTGTAAAACTCCACTGTGCTAACGTTACTTGCATATATATCCCCTGAAAAAGCCTCTTATCAACAGTAGCTTATAGAGCTTGAAGTTACCAGCCCACTAGCCTAAGCTTGAGTATATCTATTAAAAATAGTCCAAGGATTAATTATGTCTGACTCTGATGTCACTCAATTGTTGCTGATTGAAGACGATCTACTTATGGCTAATGTTTATTGTAGCTACCTTAAACAACTGCCTTATAAGATACACCATGTCGACAACGGTGAAGCAGCACTTCAAGCACTGAATACTCAACAATTTGATGGCATCCTTCTTGATCTAACGCTACCTGATATAAATGGCATTGAAGTGCTAAAAAAGGTCAATAGTGAACAGCTACCCATTGCAGTAATAGTAATTACTGGCGACTGTTCAATGAGCACCGCGATAGAGGCAATGCAGCTAGGGGCTAAAGATTATCTAGTAAAACCTTTTAACAAAGAGCGGTTATCAATTACGCTAAAGAACAGTTTTGAAACTCAGAACTTACAACGTATTGTAGAGGTTTATCGCGAGCAAATAGATAGAAAGCAGTTCTGTGATTTCATTGGTTCATCCATTGCTATGCAAAAAGTCTATCAGGTGATTGATAGCGCTGCCAGTTCCAAAGCAACCATATTTGTCACTGGCGAAAGTGGTACCGGCAAAGAAATTTGTGCTCAAGCTTTACATCAGCGCAGTGAGCGTAACCATGGGCCCTTTATTGCCATTAATTGTGGTGCTATCCCAAAAGATTTAATCGAAAGCGAAATATTTGGGCACGTCAAAGGAGCCTTTACTGGCGCTTTAAGTGAGCGCAGTGGTGCTGCTAAAGCCGCTGATGGTGGCACTCTTTTCCTCGATGAAATATGCGAGATGGAATTGTCATTACAAACCAAATTGTTACGTTTTTTACAAACAGGTACAGTCAACAAAGTAGGTAGCGATCGCACCGAAAAAGTCGATGTGCGAATTATTTGTGCCAGTAACAAAAATCCTCAAACTGAAGTGCAATTAGGTCACTTTAGAGAAGATCTATTTTATCGTTTACACGTATTGCCTATTCACTTACCGCCACTTCGCGAGCGTGATAACGATGTTATTGAAATAGCGCGAAGTTTTCTCAACCAGTACGCCGATGAAGAGGGGAAGAAGTTCCAACGATTAGATGCCGAAACCGAATTAGTGCTTAGTAGCTATGAATGGCCAGGTAACGTTCGTCAACTGCAAAACGTCGTACGTAATATTGTCGTATTACATGATGGAGAAAGCGTCACTGTAAATATGTTGCCCGCCCCATTAGACAGTTACAGTCAACCAACTAGCAAATCAACAGCCTCTCAACCATCAGCAGAAAACATTACCCCCACCATTAAAACGACTGCTTGTGTGACTCCGAAAATGGCTCCTTTACCAGCAACAGATCAATTGCAGAACTTAATTAGGCCAATAGCCATGCTAGAACGAGAAGCGATAGAAGAGGCTATTAATCTTTGTGATGGTAATATCCCAACAGCAGCACATTACCTGCAAATCAGTGCTGCCACTATTTATAGAAAACGCAGTAGCTGGCAGAAACACAACTAATGACTATAAACATTCTTTGAACGAGAAACCATTAGCTGACCAAACTCAGCGAGGCTTTCCCTCGCTAGTTGAGCAAATGTTGATAGGTGCTGGTTTAATTCATCAGTAGGTGCGTGCTCTAAGTAACGGGCGTATTTTGAACAACGCGCTAAACCATACAAGGCCATAGAACTCGCTAATGTATGCAATTCATGCTTAATTTCAGAATGTTCTGCTAATACTTTATCTGTTTGTACTGCGTTTTCTATTCGCAATACGCGTTGTGCAGAACTCTCTACGAATAACTGGGCGAGTTCTGGAAACATCTCATCAGTCACATCAGCAACAAGCTGCTCAACGGCATTGATATCTAATAGCTTTACCGTATTTAATAGTACAAGAGTTGCTGGTTCGTTTTGTGACGCATTTTGCAACTCAGTGACTGTCGTATGAATCCCTAGTTTATGCTCAAACGCCTGTTCTATCACATTGATTAACGCAGTAGATGACCAAGGCTTTGCCAGTACATCATGAACAACATTGTCATTGGCCTCAATGAAACTCATTGGATCATCACTATTACCGGTTAACAAAAATCTTGTTGTATCAGGCCATTCAACGGCCACCCGCTTAAGTAACTGTAACCCATCCATCTCTGGCATTCGATAGTCACTTAACACAACAGAGATCGAGTTTTCTTGCAGTAATTCAATAGCTTGAGCTGCGTTACTCGCTGTAAGGATGCTAAAGTCACACTTTCGTAATACCCTTAATAAGGCTGCAATAATAGAGGGTTCATCGTCAACTATCAGTAAATATTCATCCATAATTTATACCGGTATTCTCTTGTTGCCCCTATTTCCTATAGAAGCTGCTTGTGACAAGGCATTGCACAACGTACACAACAGTGATTGATAGCTAAATTAATGACTAAAGTAGGTCGTCCTTTTATCTAACAAATAGCGTCAATTTAACATTGTGATCATGCTCATAATCGCCTAATTTGATTAATATTACATCGTTTATTTGCTGCCCTTCTTTCATCATTATATTGCCGTTAAGTACCAGATCTTCGATAAGGGTATCTCCAACCTTAAGCCCTTCAAGCCCCACGCTATACTCCATTTCCTCGATCACGGTTTGACGATTAGTTAGAATGCTAAAGAAAGCCATCACTATTTTTTCGTCATACCAAGTATTTGTCCTGGAAGTCAACCAACTCTTAGCATCTTTAATAGACATTTTATGCGCATTATCTTTGCCAGAAATGAGCTGATCAAAATCCTTAACGACTCTAATAATACGAGCACCAATCGGTATCGCATCTGCTACTAAATGTTCTGGTACGCCAGTCCCATCAACATTTTCGTCCTGATAGCGAATATTTTCCGTTAAGACAGAAAAGCGTTTAACTCGGCCTACAATTTTCGCCCCTATAACAGGGTGAGAAGCAAAGCACTCATGGACACTATCCGCATCAAATTGACTCTGTTTTAATATTTCATCTGACAACCCTACTTTTCCGATTTCATGCAGTAAGGCACTCAGATAAATGTGTCTACAGATTACCTCATCAAAGTTCAAGTGCCCCGCAATTGCTTTGCACTGCAAGGCAATACGCTTAATGTGCCCTGCCCCTGAACCTGTTCTATATTCAATAGTTGACGACATCATGTCTAACACATCTTGCAGTAAACTTTTTTGAGTGATTAATGCGCCATGCAGTTTTTGCTTACTCGCCTCTAAAGCAGATGTTCTTAGCGCAACTTTTTCCTCTAAAGACTTGTTAAAGCGTTCAAGTTCTTTATTGGCGCTCAGTAAGTTTGCACTTAATTCTTTCGCCTCTTTTTTAAGCATATAATGTTCAGCGGCTTTATCTAAAGTCATTTTTAACGCATCATTATCCCAAGGCTTACCTATATAACAATACACCCCACCCTCATTAATCGCCTTTATAGTAGAGTCCATATCACTATATCCCGTTAGCAAAAGACGTATTGCATGGGGGTGTAGATCACGAGACTTCTCTAAAAATTGCGCACCATCCATATTAGGCATGCGCATATCGGACATAATTAAGTCAACAGCATTTTTCCGTAAATAATCAAGCGCAACTTGCCCTTCAGTAAAAGTAACTAAGGTAAAATTCTTCCTGAGAAGACGCTTTAAGGCGTTAATAATATCTTGTTCATCATCTAATAGTAGTAGAGTTAACGGTGAAGACTCCATAAGATTTCCCTGTAAAAAAACGTCCATTAATTGTTCAATTTAAAGTTACTAAAAAATTCCCGCTACATTTGCAGCTGATATTCTAACCATATTATTTTAAATTTTTAAAAATTAAAATAAGCATTTAACAAGATATGGAAATCATTGCCTGTCGTTCCATTCAGATGTGATTTAATCTGTATAACGACTCTATTATAGCAAGCATAAATAGTGTTTATCTTGATAAGCTTATTTTATTACAATCCACCTTTCGCTAACATTTTCTCTATATCGGCAACCGTATTTTCAGCAATACTGATACCAGATGTTTCAAGACCGGTGTCTTTGGCGATAAAATATGCCTTGTCTAGCTGCTCTGACAGTATCTTCGGTGAGAAACCATCGACGACTTGAATACCAAATTTCCCAGCGAGCATAATGATGTCAGCTCGATTAAGTATCACAGAGCCTTCATCACCCATGTCAATATATACGGTTTCAAAAGCTGGATCATCAGCATTTTTATAAGCCACATCAATTATGTCTTCATCATGCCAGACATGATTCTCGGTATTGTTAGTCATTCTTTTGTCCTTGGTCACACATCATTATGTTGGGTTAAATTTTATATTTTTTGGCACTAGCGGGAAACTGTAAAATTACTTTGTTAGCTTTGCTTCTAAAGGAGGCTAATTTCGCGCTATGACTACAGGCCTTCATGTAACAACATTGACGCCCTATTCCTATATACAAGCACATACAAGTATAGCGTTTGTATTGACGAAGTTTGGTAATATCGTTATGGCACAAAATATCTTCAATTAATGCACTCAGAAAACTCATCGCTGAGCAAAGAAGCTATCGATATTTATATGCAAACTTGGCACGGAGAGAAAGGCCAAATAGCCTTCTAGCGGTAAATTATGCAGATTGTATTATGACACTGCCTAGTGATAAATCTTTTTTGTCTCAATAACGGTGTTTCAGTTCATTAGAACTCCCTATAGTTTAGTCTTGTTTATTTTAGCCTGTATTGCGAGTATTCCCCTGTATCGTTATAATCCTAAATTTATTGATATTTTCTGCATTTAATATTACTTCAATTTGGTGATCTATTGAATGTAACCCCACTGACAACAGTGGCTAATTCCAACGATTGCGAGTGTTAAGATAAATCATCAAATCGTATATTTCCTATATATTTAACATCGGATTTATAATCATTAAAAAGATAAAAACGCACTTCAAATTCAGGCTTGAAGTATTGAGCAGATAAGCGGCATATTGGATTCTACTTTTCAACATTTCCTCCGTAACCTTTGCTTAAATACTGTCCTTGAGAGTTTAGATTTATAGATGGATACCGCGCTTAAAAGAAACCAACTTCGCTTTGTTACCACTGTTTATCATAGTACACCATTAACCCCCTCCTCTAGAAAGAAGGGCACGCTGGCAGCGCTATTTTGACTGTTTTTGACTACGTATTACAAAGCTCTGTGTGTATAATTCAACAACTTTGCTGCGTTAAAGATAAATGCTATTAAGCGCTGCAATTCGCCAACGATGATACTGACAGCAATTCGCTGATTAAGAATGACGAATAGGATAAGAAAATGGAAAAGTTTAAGTTAGATGGTCGCGAATTTATTGAATTGAATAACTTGTTAAAAGTAATGACTTGGGTAGAGAGCGGCGGTAGAGCTAAAGTACTTATTGGCGAAGGCCAAGTTAAGGTTAATGGTGCGGTAGAATTGCGCAAGCGCTGTAAAATACAAAAAGGTATGACAGTAGAGTTCATGGAGCAGCAAGTCGAAGTCGTTTAGGTAACATAAAAGTCAAGAAACGCAAAAACTCAAGTGTTATGTGTTTGCGTTTATTGACCTTAATAATCAGCTTATTTCATCTCTCATCTTGATTGCAATCTTGCAGAGTCAATCAATGGGAAGCGCCATCCATCTAACCCTCGGTACATAAAAAATCAATATTATTAACTTCGACATACTCCTATAACCAATTGATTTAATTATTTTTTTAAAATCAGTCAAATCATTTTTACATGATTTTCATAATACATGCGCCTTTTCATACTTCTAATAGGGACACTGTTAGCCAGCTCACTTTGAGCCGCCTCTATAACACGACAGTCAAAAAACTTTGATACTTGGTTGCAGTGCTTCGCTTTAGATATATCATCAAAATATACAACTTGAGTGGCATCAGGTCCTTTTGAGCGCGACATAAAACTGCGATAAATTCCCGTTTTATAATACACTCTTTTACCCGCTGTTTTGGTTGGCCCACTCCAAGCATATCGAGGACTGGTCTCGCCATTGACATAGACTCTAAAAAAACCATCTTTGTTAGCCGTAAAATTAACATGTACTAAAATATCGGACCATTTACCGCGCATTTCTTGGTCAGTCAGTGCTTTCCTAGTGTGTATCGTGCCACCGCTGACTTGATTGTCGACGTTAGACCCTCCTTTGCTGTTTTGAAACATCCAAACAGGGTGACCTTGTTCCTGGTGGAACTGCCCCTGTGCAACTTATACCGGAAAAATAACCGGAAAATTTTCAGGGAGGTAAAGCGACCAATTAAACCAGTATTCGCCATCAGAAAAGGTACTGGATTTTAACTCGTGTCGCTCACGATCATTTTCACAATCATTCCAGCCTTCTGTCCAACTACAGTCACCTGCTCTCACTTCAAAGCGCCTAGAACTATCTCCTGAGCGTACTGGG
>Ga0209396_1001275_pt1 | contig 28379 bp, 24 predicted proteins | sample GOMGulsemesocosm_6_FD_184638 | JGI IMG/M metagenome (GOLD analysis project Ga0209396, IMG submission 184638) | Methane-oxidizing microbial communities from mesocosms in the Gulf of Mexico - GOM8C Gulf of Mexico (SPAdes) (version 2) | ecosystem: Environmental > Aquatic > Marine > Cold seeps... | reverse complement strand
TTTATGAAACACGTGCTTAGATCTTTGTTTGAACGCATGACCGTACACAGAGGCAGTTGCCACTCTTTACTCTTTCTTGCCTTATCAGGATTAGTTACTACACAAGTGATATCCAGTGCTGACAGTGCCAACACAGATCATGCTGATATGATCGCATGGTTGTCTGGTGGGTTTATCTTTTTAGGTGGGTTGATACATTTGATATTGGACGAAGTCTACAGCGTTGACCTGAGAAATATTAAGATCAAGCACTCATTTGGTACAGCCCTAAAAATCGCTAGCCTTGATAGTAAGCTATTGACCCTCAGCTTTATTTTAGCTACCTCGGCACTTTGCATTACCACGCCAAAAATAGAACATACACTCGAAAAACTGAGTAATTGGTCGATGTTTATCTTATTTTAAAATGTCTATTCTGCAATTGAATAATTTTTCTCTACAGTCTCGAACATTGGACTCGCATTAACACGATCAATATCTAAAAAACAAATAAATAAAATCCAAGTCTATACAAACTTGGATTTTATTTGCTCAACACTACGCAGCAACTCTGATCACATTTGGATATCTGCAATTGCCGCAGCAAACACATCAATCACTACATCAACTTGTTCAGCGTTAATGATAAGTGGCGGTAGGAAACGAATTGTTGAACCAAAACGACCGCCCACTTCGATAATCAAACCACGTTTAAGCGCTGCTTGTTGGATTTCTAAAGCACGAACACCATCTTGCGGTAAATTACCTAAGCTATCACGCGTGCCATTAACATCAACGATTTCAACACCCAGCATTAAACCACGACCGCGCACATCACCAATCAAATCTGTGTCAATATTCTCAAAGCCCGCTTTTAAACGCTCACCCATGGCTGCAGCGTTTTCGTAAAGCTTGCCTTCACGGAGATGACGCATCACCACCATGCCAGAAGCCATAGCCAGTTGATTACCACGGAATGTACCCGCATGTGCACCTTTAGTCCATTTATCAAAATCACTATGATAAATAACCGCCGCCATTGGCTGACCGCCACCTAACGCTTTAGAAACTAAGATAACATCAGGTTCGATATCTGCATGTTCAAAAGCAAAGATCTTGCCACTGCGACCCATACCTGCCTGAATCTCATCAATCATCAGCAAAATACCGTGACGTTTAGTGATATCACGTAGGCCTTGTAACCATTCGATATCTGCCGGTAACGAACCCGCTTCACCTTGAATAGCTTCAACTATAATCGCCGCAGGTTTAGCAATACCTGATTCTGGATCCGTCAACATGTTTTCTAGCTGATGTAAACTGGCTTTAACACCGTTAGCACCGATGCCATATGGGCAACGTGGTGCATAAGGGAAAGGCATAATGTGAGTATCGGCACCGGTCATACTGATAGCAGACTTCGCGCCCATGTTTCCCATTAATGCCAAAGCACCTTGGGTCATACCGTGATAAGCGCCAGCAAATGCGAGAACAGAACGGCGACCGGTAGCAATCTTAGCCAGTTTCATCGCGGCTTCAACCGCATCTGAGCCACACGGACTGCACATTTGAATACGTGCGTCAGCCGCCATATTACCCGGCAATAGAGCCAACAACTCAGTCATAAACTGATCTTTTAACGGCGTGGTTAAATCCAAAGTTTGCGTTGGCACACCAGATTCAATCGCATCAATTAATGCCGCAGAGATATCTGGGTGATTATGGCCTAACGCTAAAGTACCCGCTGCAGCAAGGCAATCGATGAATACTTGTTGCTCGGTATCTTCGACAAATACACCTTGGCCACGTTTAAGGGCCAATGGTAAACGACGTGGATAGCTGCGCGCATTTGATTCACGCTCAGACTGACGTTGTAAATAGTCGTTATTGGCTAATACACGTTCCGGTTGCGATAAAAATGTCGCTAAATCTAAAGAGACAGGAGCACTGCCAATCACGCTGTTATTCGCAGCTTGAATTGGTGTGTTTGCATTATTGATGTCTGCGTTAGCGGCGCCATCTAAATCTGTGCAAGGCGTTAAAATTTCGCTCATAACAAGGTTCTCTATTCGTTCTTAACTATTACTAAACTAGGCCTAACGTCAGCGCCTAACTACATCGCCTAAATGTGGCCAAGGGTTGCTTTGAAATCGGCATAACCAAATTGGTTAAGCGTTTCAATATCACCATTAGTGCGTTTAAAATGGATACTCGGCATTTTTAAACCGTTGAACCAATTCAATTTCACCATGGTGTAACCCGCGGAGTCTTTAACCGTAATACGGTCGCCCACCTGTAAAGGCTGTTTAAAGTTAGCTTCACCAAACACATCACCAGCTAGACATGAGCAGCTGCCGATAATATAAGGATGAGCGCCCGCTTCATTAGCCTCTGCAAAACTTGCAGGCTCGTTATAGATCAAAGTATCTAAACGGTGCGCTTCAGTCGCGCTATCAACAATGGCGGTTTTCTTATCGTTTTCAACAATGTCGAGCACTGATACAACTAAATCTGTGGTATCCGTAATAACAGCTTCGCCCGGTTCAAGATATAACTGAACTTGGTGTTTCTCTGCGAATTGGCGCAGTGTTTCCGCTAAGTCATCAACCGGATATTCAGGAGCGGTAAAAAATAACCCGCCACCCAAGCTTACCCAAGATACTTGATCAAGGTGTTCGCCAAACTGTGCCGAGATGCAGTTTAAGATATGTTTATAAGCTTGATAGTCCTTGTTTTCACAATTCATGTGGAACATTAAACCATCAAGCTGTTTGACTATTTCAGCAGTTAAATCTTTATGCATAACCCCTAAGCGTGAAAATGCACGCGCAGGATCAGCCAAGTCTTGACCGGCATAACTGATCTCAGGATTAACGCGTAAACCGACTGAGTTATGCGTCGTCAATAAAGACTTCATGCGCTCGAACTGACTTACCGAGTTGAAGATAACTTTATCAGCAATATCACGCACAGCTATTACATCATCTGCGCTGTAACCCACGCTATAAGCGTGCGTTTCACCCGGAAATGTTTCATGCCCGAGTTGCACTTCATAAGGGCCACTGCTCGTTGTGCCATCAAGATATTTACTGATGGTGCCGAACGTGCCCCAGGTTGAAAAGCATTTCAGTGCTAAAACCAGTTTCACGCCGGATTGCTGTTTTAATGTTTTACAGATCTCTAAATTACGGATCAGCTTATTTTCATCAATCAAGAAATACGGTGTTTTTAATGCTGCTTCAACCACACTTGTGTTAACCACAGCTGTCATTATTTAGTTTCCGCAGCTGTTTTTGCATCAGCAATAACATTGATATTTGCTTTAACGCTAGTATCAACTTCCATTACTTCCCAGCTCAGGCCAATACGTGGCATAAGATCTAAGAAATCATCAGGGTTTAGCTGCTCAACGTTAAACAGACCTGTTTCACTCCATTTGTTTTGGAAGTAAAGCAGCGCTGCTGTAATAGCTGGAACGCCCGTTGTGTATGAAATCGCTTGATGTTCAACTTCTTGATACGCTTCAGCATGGTCGCAAATGTTATAAACAAATACGCTACGCGCCTTACCGTCTTTTTTACCTTGTACCCAAGTACCGATACAGGTTTTGCCTGTATAACCTGGAGCAAGTGATGTTGGATCTGGTAAGATCGCCTTTAGTACTTTTAACGGCTCAACAGTAATACCGTCTGACGTCGTTACTGGTACTTGGCTCAGTAAACCAATATCGCGCATTACGTTGAAGTAGTTCAGGTAGCTATCGCCAAAGCCCATCCAGAATTCAATACGTTTAGCAGGTAAGTATTCCGCCATTGAACGCACTTCATCGTGCGCCATAGAGTAGACTTTTTGCTTACCAACCACTGGAAAATCAAATTCCATCATGCGGCTGTGGCAAGGTACTTGATGCCAATTCTTATCTTCGTAGTAGAAAGAATCACCTTGAATTTCAAGCATGTTTGTTTCTGGGTCGAAGTTAGTCGCAAATTTACGGCCGTGATCACCGGCGTTAACATCCATTACATCAATGCTGTCGATTTCATCAAATAAATGTTTATGTGCATATGTTGCAAATACACTTACAACACCTGGATCAAAACCAGTACCTAAGATGCCGGTAATGCCCGCTTTTTCGAAATCTTCACGTAATGCCCATTGTGGATCATACGCTTCAGGCACTTGCTGACCTTCACTGCATAGGTCTGTCGCAACAGATGTATCAAGATATGCCGTCTTAGTCGCAACACAGGCTTTCATGATGCCAACGTTAACCCACGGTGGTCCCGCATTAATAACAAGATCCGGTTGCACTTCTTCAATTAAAGCAACCAGTGCTTCATGGCTGTCTGCATTCACTTCACGAGAAACCAATGCTTTACTTTTATCTTTCAAATTATCGCGTTTTGCTACGCTAGCAATGATCTTGTCACACTTAGCAACAGTACGAGAAGCAATAGTAATATCGCCAAATACATCGTTGTTTTGCGCGCATTTATGAGCAATAACCCAACCAACACCACCAGCACCAATTTGTAATACAGACATAAAAATTCCTTAAAAATAAAATTCAAAAGCGGTCTTTCTGTAAACCACTCTTTATTAATTAATCACATCGTTGCGATGCGCTCTTAAATATCAATTCGAACACCCAAACTTCGCAATCCAAATGATAGTCGGTGTTAAACAGTTTTAATCAAACACATAACTTTGCTTTGCCGCAAAACCAGTGATATCGCTAAATAATTTTTCAAAATCAGCTAATTGTAAACACGGGTTTAGAATGGTTAATTTTAAGCATGTGCCACCGTTGATCTTGGTTTCACCCAATACAGCAACCCCCGCCGTTAATAAGTCCAGACGTAAGCGTTGGTTGATCATGCTTAAATCTGCATTTTCAGCATGATTAAAACGGAACAAGACTGTGCTTAATTGCGGCTGCGCAAGTAACTCTAACTTATCTGTCTTACGAACCAATGCCGCCACATCTTGAGTTAAGCGAATAAGGTGGTCATACATAGCACCGTATTTATCTGTGCCTAGCGCTTGCATTGACATCAACAGTTTCAACGCATCAAAACGTTTAGTCGTTGCAATCGATTTATCGACTAGGTTTGGCAGTTCATCGGTTTCACGATTTAAGTAATCGGCATGATGCAATAAGTACTTAAAGTTGCTGTTATCGCGAATTAATAGTGCACCGCAACTGATTGGCTGAAAGAACAGTTTGTGAAAGTCAGTACTGATCGAATCAGCAAGCTCAATACCCGCTAAACGCCCTTTATGTGAACTTAAGATCAATGCACCGCCATAAGCGCCATCAACATGGAACCAAAGATGCTGCTGCTGAGCAATTTTGGCAATGGCTTGCAAGTCATCAATGGCGCCTAAATCTGTCGTTCCCGCAGTACCAACAACACAGAACGGCAATAAATCTTGGCTTTGTAATTCGAGAATTGTGTCATTTAAAGCGGTTATATCTAAGCAACCATTTTCATCTGTCGCTACAGTCACAACAGCGCGTTCACCCAGTCCCATTAATGAAGCTGATTTCTGTACGGTGAAATGACTAGTTTGCGAACATAAGATACGTAACTTTTTCGCATAACTTGGTAAGCCGTCTTTTTGTACGCTCTCGCCCGACATTTGTTCAACAGCGCGATCACGTGCTAGTAATAAGCCCATCAAATTACTTTGCGTGCCGCCACTGGTGAATACACCATCAGCGAGTTCATGGCCGCCATTCACAGCATAACCAAATAACTCACATAACCAATCCGTCATCTTCTGCTCAACATAAGTCGCTGAAGAGGCTTGATCCCATGAATCCATAGATTGATTCAATGCTGAAATAATTGACTCAGCAGCTAATGCTGGGATTAATGGCGGCGTATGCAGATGCGCAATACAGTTTGGGTGTTGCACTATGATTGAATTTTTCGCCACAACATCGATATTTTTATCAATAACCTGCTGTAACGACCCCATCGCCGTAGGATTAATCGCCATGTCGGCAATCTGCTGTTTTAATAGCGCAGGTTCCATGCCTGAATACGGTTTATCAATATCATGAAACATCGCAGCTAATGCCGCCGTGGTATGATTGATCGCTGTTGCGTAGTTTGATACTAGATCATCTTGCACATGCATAAAATCAGCATGCCAAGCAGGTTTATTACTCATTTTAGAATTGGTTTTTGTCATGATTAATTCAAGCTAAAAGTTAAGGGCTGTAAAAACTAAAATTTATGGATAAATTTTTTGCACAAATACAACAATCACCAATACAAAAGACCACCAATATGAGTTGCTGAATAGAAGTACGGTTGTCATATAACAAATTGAAATTTATGGATAAATTCTAATAATTAAAATACAAAGTGACGGTACGCCACAATCTCTGCAAAGGCTGCAGATCAAAAATAGGGTAAGGAAATCTGAAATGTATGATTAATGCACTCTAGCACGATAGTGAACACCTAATTAACATTGAAATGAATGATTAAAAATAAGAGCGCAAATGTAATTTAAAACCAAATCAGATGCAAGTCTTTATATTGCCAATAATAATATTTTTATAGCGTCAGTATAGTTTATGCCAGTCGACATCACTGTTCAGCTGTTGAGTTCAATACATAAAAATTAACTACGATCAACATTTGTAGCGTTAACCGTTTGTTTGATGCAGGAAACAAACCAACCGATAATGCTATAGTCATACTTAAATTAGGTTTATTGACCACCTACAAATAAATAAAAACCTACCAATCTCAGTATTAAAGTGAAAAACGCTACATTACAGCTTGCAAAGTATCGGTGTTTTAATCTAAGGTCAGTCCTTAAGTCGCAATCAAGCCAGCGTTATGGCGCAGTAGATATTACTTACACCAGCATGTATAACTCAGCGGTATTGAGGGACAATCAATGATTTAAAAAACCAAGGCCCTTTAGCCGCAATTACTCGCGCAGCATTTAAAGTTCGCGGTCATGACGTCAATATATTGTTCATGCCATGGAAACGTGCATTAAAGGAGGTTGAATACGGCCGTTTTGATATGGTATTGGGTGCATTCGATACCGAAGAACGTCGTAGACACTTCTTCTATACCGAACAGATATATTCTGTCGATGAGTATGTCATCGGTCTTACATCTGTAGGCATCAGCTCATTTAAAAACACCCTCAATAAAAGCAGCAATAGTATTTATAACCTTGTTTCTCGCAGGGTGAGTGATTCCGCGCAGATCTTAACTGATTTCAAGTTAGGTATGCGTACCATCAAAGAAAACGGCACTTATGATGCCATCATTGCGGACTCCGATTTTGAGACAAAACCGTTTTTAAACGCGGCTAACTTAGACAAGCTGTTTAGTTCTTGAGTTTCATCGACAGCAGCTTCAGGTTTAGCTTTGAATGTCTGCCAGCCTACGTAAATCAAATACGCCGCACCTAAGTATTTAATAATCGAAAATAGCACGACTGAATTAGCAATAATCACAGCTAAACCAGCAATTGAATAAGCCACATGCACCCAAATCGGTGCCAGTCTCAATTAATAGGATAAAATTGCACTGCAATAAATTAATGATGAATGTCTAAACGCTTTATTAAGCGATAGAAATTACTGCGATTAACCCCAAGCTCTCTTGCTGCTTGAGCTAAGTTACCATCATTTTGATTAATAACTTGTTGGATTAATTCAGTTTGAAAATCATCAATTGCCGATTTTAACGACTCAACTTTATCCGGCAGTACAAATACATTGCCTTGCGGTACAACTTGGCTGGTGAGCATATCACCTATAGCGGTTTGATTGACGTTTTCAACAGTACCAAAATTATCACTATGTCCTGTCGAGCTGATATCAAAGTGACTTATATTCAGTTCTACTGCACGCTGATTACGCCCTTGTTCAGAAATAGCCTTCAATGCAGCGCGGCTTAACACATGCTCAAGTTCACGCACATTACCCGGCCAAGGGTAATTTAGTAGCGTCGCCTTCGCGCTATCACCTAATCGCAGACCTTGTACACCTAGACGCTTCTGATTTATTTCCATGAAATAACCAGCAAGTTGTAAAATATCGCGTCCACGCTCTCGCAATGAAGGCACTTTAATTGGATAAACACTCAAACGATGATAAAGGTCAGAGCGAAAACGCCCTTCAGCTACTTCACGTTGTAAATTCCGGTTAGTCGCAGCAACGACTCGAACATTACTTTGAATGAACTTGTCTGTACCTACTCGCTGAATTTCGCCATTTTGTAAACTGCGTAATATCTTTGCTTGGATAAGTAATGGCAACTCACCAATTTCATCAAGAAATAAAGTACCGCCATTAGCAATTTCAAATTTGCCCGCGCGATCGTTAACAGCACCAGTAAAGGCGCCTTTAACATGACCAAATAATTCACTCTCCGCAATACTTTCGGGCAGCGCTGCACAGTTAACGTAGACCAACGGACCTTTGGCAATGTTTGATGATGTATGGATCTTACGCGCCACCAACTCTTTACCAACACCGGTTTCACCTTCAACTAATACGGTAAGGTGCGACTGAGCAACGATACTGATTTCATTTCTTAGTTTCTCCATTACGCCACTACTGCCGATAATGTCGGATTTACTGCCGTCTGAAGCGAGGGTTTGGTTCACGAGTTGCTGTTGTTTATTAAGATCGGTAATGGCTTGAATACTTTCAGCAGCCTTTACTGTTGCTTCCGTTAAGCTGATAAAAGTACGCAGCATCTTCATGTCGATACGATCAAACGTGCCCGGTTCCATCGCATCGAGAGTTAAAACGCCCCATGCATGACCATCAATATTAATCGAGATGCCCATGCAATCGTGCACATGGAAATCATCACTTGGTACATCGACTAAGCCATCGTATGGATCGGGTAAACCTGAATCTGACGCAAAACGCATCGGCTGTGGATCATCCAAAATCATCGCTAAGCGCGGATGCTCTGTTACATCAAATCTACGCCCAAAAGTGTCATCACTTAAACCGTAAATAGCTAATGGTTTTAAAACACCCGCATCCAACTGCAAAACAGCCGCCGCATCGAAGGGAAATATACGGTGCATAGTTAATAACAAACGTTCGTATCGCTGCGGTGCAGGTAAGTCTTTTGGTAGATCTGCAACGATAGATGTGATGCCTTCGTTAAAGGCCATTTCTGATGTCATTTAGACTCCTTGTTGTCATAATGATATCTTAACATAGATGTCACCATGACAACAATAAATTTAAAACCCATATAAAATCAACAACTTAAAAAGTGGCACGCTATTTGTAAAGATATGTAATGGAAACAACTAAAACTATAATAATTATTTCAAAACCAGGAGGAATCAATGGCAGAGAACTTCACCAAAGGGATGGCTAGGAACATCTACTACGGTGGTAGTGTATTTTTCTTTCTACTTCTTATGGGACTGACATTTGACACTATGTTAGAACTACCGAAGCGGGATCATCGAGAAAACATTACTGAAGCTGTAGCTGAAGGTAAAGCGCTGTGGGAAAACAACAACTGTATCGGTTGCCACAGTTTGATGGGTGAAGGCGCATATTTTGCACCTGAGCTTGGCAATGTCTATGTACGTTACGGTGCCGGCAGCGAAGAAAACTTCGAAGCATTCATGCAAAGTTGGATGGCTATGCAGCCACTTAACGTGCCAGACCGTCGTAAGATGCCGCAATTCAACTTGAGCGAAGAAGATGTTCATAACATTTCTCAGTTCTTGATTTGGACTTCGCGCATTGATAACAACAACTGGCCGCCAAACAAGCAGGGATAGGATAAATTATGAAATTTGAATCTCAAAGCGTTGCGAAGCCGTATTTCATCTTCGCGCTGATCCTATTTGCAGTCCAAATTGTATTTGGTTTGTTGATGGGTACACAATATATCTTCGGTGATTTTCTTACCGAATGGATCCCATTCAACGTAGCTCGAATGGTGCATACAAACGCACTTATCTTATGGCTACTGTTCGGTTTCATGGGTGCTTCTTACTATATGGTACCAGAGGAATCTGATACTGAGTTGTATAGTCCGTTACTTGCTAAGGTCCTATTCTGGGTATTTGCAGTGGCGAGTTTAGCGACAGCAGCAAGTTACTTATTAGTGCCTTATGCAAAACTAGCTGAGCTAACGTTCAATGAACTACTGCCTACGATGGGGCGTGAATTCCTTGAGCAACCGACTATCACCAAAATTGGTATCGTGATTGTTTGCCTAGGCTTTATCTTTAACTTAGGTATGACAATTCTGAAAGGTCGTAAAACCGTTATTAACCTTGTGTTAATCACCGGCTTAATCGGTCTAGCAGTATTCTTCCTGTTCTCTTTCTACAACCCTGATAACCTAGCGCTAGATAAATACTTCTGGTGGTTTGTTGTTCATCTATGGGTAGAAGGTGTTTGGGAACTAATCCTTGGTGCAATCTTAGCGTTTACCTTAATTAAAGTGACTGGTGTTGACCGTGAAATCATTGAAAAATGGTTATATGTAATCATCGCAATGGCATTAATCTCTGGTCTAATCGGTATGGGTCATCACTACTTCTGGATTGGCCCTGGCGAATACTGGTTGTGGTTAGGTTCTATCTTCTCAGCACTAGAACCAATTCCATTCTTCATGATGGTACTGTTTGCCTTTAAAATGGTTAAACAACGTCGCGTTGAACACGGTAACCAAATCGCACTTACATGGGCACTTGGTACTGCAGTAATGTCTTTCTTAGGCGCAGGCGTATGGGGTTTCCTACACACACTAGCTCCAGTGAACTACTTTACGCACGGTACCCAAATTACTGCAGCGCATGGTCACTTAGCATTCTTCGGCGCTTATGCGATGATCGTATTAACTATCATCTCTTATGCAATGCCTATTATGCGTGGTCGTCCACAAGGTAATCCACCAGCAGCACAACGTTTAGAGCGTTTTTCTTTCTGGGCAATGTGTATCAGTATGCTAGGCATTACTATTGCACTGACTATTGCGGGTGCTTGGTCTATCGCACTGCAGCGTCTACCAGATGATGCTAATGCGCTTAGCTTCATGGCAACACAGGACGCGATTGTGTCAATGTTCTGGGTTCGTTTAGTATTTGGTGTAACATTCCTAGTTGGCCTTGTTGCTTACTTCGCTAGCTTCTTCGTAGGCTATGCAGAAGAAAAAGTATCAAAACCTGTAACAGCATAATATTAATTAATATTTATATGATTAGCGTACAGCACTCGCTGTACGCTCTATCCCTACGCAGAGGTTAGTATGGAAGAATGGGTAGGTGAAATTTGGCATAATATGATAACCCGTCGTGCCAATACCGAATACACAGAAGCACAAATTCAACTTTCAGAGATAAGTAATCAACTCGCGCCCTACTTTCGTGCATTAGGCGGCGAACATCATAAGTCTCTTGAAGCAGCACCGAGTCTAAAAATCAATTTCAAACGCAGCTTAGTACAACGTATCGCCGGCACTCATCAAAGTACTGAACTTTGTTGGCAAGATGACCGCAGCGTCCGTATGCCAAGCAGCATCGCGATATTCCCGCGACCAGAATTAAACATTACTTGTTACTTTTGGCTTGCCGCATTATCAGCAGAATTACCCCGAATCAAACACTGGTTTGTTGATAACCAACAGGCCACATTAACCCTCATTAATAAGCGCCCAGGGTTAAAGCGTATGTACAGAAATCTGGTTGAAGCGTACATAGCAACGCGCCCAGAACTTGATACTTACAAAGACGCACAGTTAATTCAAGAACAAGCAATCCGTCAGGCGTTATTAGATCCTGGTAGCGTAGAGCAATTACCTTGCGCACCAAAAGACCCATTCCCCGTTATTTTATGGATCTACCCGGCGCCATTATCTGCGGTTAATGTGGCCTCTGATGATAACGATATTACTGAAGAAGCTGACACATCAGGAAATAAAGCTGAAAAAATCAAAGGCATGACCAAACGCGCACAACGTGTTGATGACGCCAAAGAAACGGACGGACTATTAATTTTCATGGCCGAAAGTTTAGCCAGCTGGACAGAACAGATTGAACTGGATCGCCCGCAAGAAGAAGAGCTTGATCAAGACTTAGCCAAAGCCGCTGATGATTTAGATTTTATTTCGGTGGCTAAACAGCGCCGCGCTAGTTCGGCCAAACTCAAGTTTGACTTAGATTTACCAGCGCCGTACAGCGATGATCTGGCCTTAGGTAACGGTATTAAATTACCTGAGTGGGATTATCGTAAAAACCGCTTAATCAAAGATTACTGCTTATTGCAGCCAATGCTTGCTGATGACGCGTTGCCGTTACCAGTGCCAAGCGAATTGCAAAGTACGGTGCGTAAATTACGTAATCGCTTTAGTGCGCTACGTCCGCAACAGCGTTGGTTACAACGTCAACCTTTCGGCACTGAATTAGATATTAATGCGTGGATGGAAAACGCCGCGGATCCAAACAAGAACAACCGTAGCCAAGATTTCTATATCAATCGTAGTAACGTCAGCCGTGATTTATCATGCTTGTTACTGGCTGATTTATCTATGTCGACAGATTCGGCATTGAACGCTGACCAACGCGTGATTGATGTTATCCGTGACAGTATTTTAATGTTTGCCGAAGCCCTTGATAGTGCAGGAGATCCGTTTGCCATTTATGGATTCTCTTCTATTAAAAACAAACAGGTTCGCTTTAACCTATTAAAGAACTTTACCGAAAAATACAGCAATGCAGCCCGTGGCAGGATCTTAGCCGTGAAACCAGGGTTCTATACGCGTATGGGTGCCGGTATTCGCCAAGCAGCAGATGTATTGTCTACGCAAAAATCTGAACAGCGCTTACTGCTACTTATTTCAGACGGTAAACCCAATGATATCGACCAATATGAAGGTCGTTATGGTATCGAAGATACCCGCCAAGCAATTTTAGCGGCGAAAAAACTCGGTATTCAACCGTTCTGCATCACTATCGATGAAGAAGCTAATGATTACGTGAACAAGGCTTTGCTGTTATCAGCGATATAACCAAACTGCCCAGCATTTTGCCAAAACTATATTTAAACCTGACCGGTTTATCTTAGGGCTATTTACCCTAGGTACTATTTTTCCTAGGTACTATTTTCCAAGGTTAATAAGAAATAACGAGGAATAACATGACAAAAAGCAAACCGAACTATTTAGCCCAAGGTGCTGAAGTTGAAATTTTCAACCATGCAGCTGCCAACAAATTACCGGTCTTATTAAAAGGTCCAACTGGCTGTGGTAAAACCCATTTTGTCGAGCACATGGCAGAGCAACTTGGACGTCCACTTTACACGATTGCCTGTCACGATGACTTAACGGCAACCGATCTTGTTGGCCGCCATTTGATTGGTGAAAACGGTACTTACTGGCAAGACGGCCCACTGACTCGCGCAGTTCGTGAGGGCGGTATTTGTTATCTTGATGAAGTGGTTGAAGCGCGTAAAGATACCACGGTTGTATTGCATCCATTATCAGATCACCGCCGTATTTTACCAATCGATCGTACTGGTGAAATTATCGAAGCACATCCTGATTTCATGTTGGTGATTTCGTATAACCCAGGCTATCAAAATCTAATGAAGGGTCTAAAACCAAGCACTCGTCAGCGTTTTGTTGCAATGGAGTTTGACTACCCAACACCAGAACATGAAGTTGTTGTTGTGATCCAAGAAACGGGCTTAGACAAACAAACAGCACAACAGCTTATCGCACTCGGCGCAGATCTACGCCGTATGCAGGATCATGATTTGGAAGAAGCTGCATCAACGCGTCTATTAATCTACACAGCAATGATGATTAAAAGTGGCTTAAATGCAAAACAAGCTTGTATTAGCTGCCTTGCTCAACCACTCACAGATGAGCCTGAAACATTAAGTGCGATCAAACGCCTAATCGACAGCCATTTTTAAATAATTAACTGAATAACTTTTGCAAGGTCGTGGCTCACATCCGCGACTTTGCTCTCTTTGTGCCGTGATCGCTGGCGCTAAAGGCTGGTTCGATATTAGAGAGTACATTCAAGGCCATCACAATTGGTTTCAGCTGAATGGAATGTTTATCAATGAAATTCCTGCTGATGATACTATTGCTCGTATCATATCAACTATAGAGCCAGAGCAGTTTCACGAATGTTTTTTGAGCTGGATGCAGTCGGTACATACCCTGACAGAAGGCAGAGCCAGTACCATCCATATGGTCAGTGCTTACGCCTCTTCGAATAAATTGGTACTTGGGCAAATAAAAACAGATCAAAAGAGCAATGAAATTACCGCCATCCATAAATTTGTTGCCATTACTGACGAAGGCATCAATAACATGCATAAAACCATTACCTTTTTCATTTTCACCTATAAAGTTATAAATACAATGTAAATTGTTTATGGATTTCACAAAAATTAACAGCACTATAATTTAAAATTGATCTTTAAATCAATATTTTACTCTCAAATTTTAGAGGTTAATCACCCAGCGCCAGCTTATCCAACCAGAATAGTTATGTTGACATTTAGTTTTTTTAACGTACTAGCTGTCTGATAATTTATTTTTGATTATATTTTTATCTAAAACCAATGATGTGTACTAAAAGTACATAAGATAATTAAAAATAAAGTGCATAAAAAAATCAAATGTAAGATAATTAGCTGTAGTATTTTATTTCGTTTTACGTATATTTTATAAATAATAATAAGGTTTTTAATATGTATTTTTATGCTGCGAGACAACCTATTTTAGACAAACATAAGAACCTGTTTGCCTATGAATTACTCTTTCGCAATAGCATTGATAATATATTTCCTGACGTTGATGCAGACGAGGCGACAACTCGTATGGTTGAAGCAAGTAATTTCAATATCAACTTGAATCAATTTACTGCGAATAAGCCAGCCTTTATTAACTTCACTTTGGAAACCTTATCTAAAGGTTATCCAGAAACGCTTGCCAATACCGATGTCGTCATCGAAATCCTAGAAACTGTTGAGCCAGATGAGCAGCTATTAGCTATTTGTCAAAATCTGCATGCTAAGGGCTATACAATAGCTCTCGATGATTATATCCATCAAGAGGCTTGGCTGGCTTTTTTTCCTTATATCAAGATCATTAAAGTTGATTGGCGAGACACATCTATCGACACCATTTTCAAGATAAAAAAATCTATCGTTGACTATCCGCATATTCAATTACTTGCAGAAAAAGTTGAAACTTACGAAGAGTACGATCGCGCATTAACCCTGGGGTTTGAATTATTCCAAGGTTTCTTCTTTTCACGGCCAGAAATGGTAAAAGCTAAAACGCTTTCACCATCACAATTAACATTGACTGAGCTATTAAATGAAACATCTAAAGATGAACTCGACATTGCCAAAATCACAATAATTTTTGAACGTGATGTCACTTTATCCTACAAATTACTGCGTTATGTAAACTCTCCTATTTTCAAACGTAGAAATGAAGTTTCATCTATAAAACAAGCCCTTGTACTACTTGGAACTAATGAATCCAAGCGTTTTTTAGGTTTAATTTTTGCAGCTCAAATTAACCCGAATAAACCATCAGAATTATTTACAACAACCATGATACGGGCAAAATTTTGTGAATTATCTGCGGCAGATTTAACTTGTCAAGATGATGTATCTCAAGCATTTCTAACTGGTTTACTGTCTTTAATTGACGCGATTGTAGATGAAGATTTAGAACATATTCTTGATAAATTACCTTTAGCACCGCAAATCAAAGAGCCGTTGTTAAATGGCAAAGGCACGCTGGCAAGTTTATTACGCTTGGTTGAAAGTATAGAACATGCCGACTGGCAAGAAGCCACTTCGATAATGAGTAAACTTGGCCTGAAAAAAAACCAAGTTTTAGATAACTATAACCGGGCGATTACTTGGACTGATCTACAGTCACCTGCTGCTCAGACCGCATAAAAAGAACAGATATCACGACCTTAGCCTGCTGTTGTCACCAACACTTGATTCGGGATCTCCGATTGTGCATAAAGCCCATTAATATCCATAATACGTATTACGCCGCGGTTTTCTTCTATCAAGCCTTCTTTAGTCATCTTTTTAAGTAAGCGAGAGAAGGTTTCAGGCTGAATAGATAATAATGAGGCCAACATACGCTTAGGTATATCAAGGTCAATGACGCCTTCGTTACCCTGCTTATTTTTGACATTTTGTAGTAGGAATAACAGCAATCTGTTTTTAGCGTTCTCTACTGACAACATTTCAATCTCAGTGAGGTCATTGTGTAAACGAATACTCATGTTCGCCATAATGGCAATACCAGCCTTAGGGTTTGAACTTAAGATCTTAAGGTAAGTTTCATTATCAAACCCAATCAGATGACAATTAGAAACTGCCTGCGCTGACACTGGATAGAAAGGCTTTTGTTTAAACATTAATGCTTCAGCAAACGTATTACCTTTGCGCACTACTTCTATGACCTTTTCTTGGCCATTGGTCGTCATGCGATACAATTTCAAATGCCCATCGAGCATTAAATAGAACCGCCCTGCACTTTCACCTTGGTGAAACACATTCTCTAAAGCGGATATTTTAACTTGCTGCGCAGTACTGAATAACCATTTAAATTCATCCTCAGTCAGGGCTGAGAATAAGTGGTGTTCTAATACAGTATCAATAATGCTCTGTTCTGAAATCATATGTTACGTTCCAAAATAAAAAATAGGTAAATTACTCGTTTTAAAACCACAAAAACAGCCCCCGAGAGGACTGTTTTTATTATTTACTCAACACCATCTGCTCGGATTTAAGTTACTGTTTGATTGCATTTATTTCTGCGTCTGCATTATCAAAACCAATTTTGTAACCTAGTGATACGTGGTGATAGCGTGATTTAGTGTAATCATCATGGATTGCAAAACCTAGGTTATAAGTTTGCGTTTTATCCAGACTCACATCACCAGGGCTAGTAGAAGCTAATTTACGTTTGAAGATCACAGTGCGAACACCGCCAACGAAAGTAGATTCGACTGTCGCGCCTTGACCACCGTGCATATTACGGTCTTGCATGATGCTGCCATCTTCCACTTGTTTAGTACCAGCACTGTAACGGATCAAATCCATGTAAGTACCTTGCTTCTCAAGTGCCGCAACTTCATCTTCACCTTTCAATTTGTCCCAACCACCGAGTTTTTTACCACGGCGACCTTTCATTTCTACTTTGGTGCGACTTTCTTTGATGTATTTAGTTACTGCGCCTTTGATTGCTGCGCGGTTAGCTAATTCACTGCCTGCGAAGACTTTCGCATCTGGTGCGCCCGGCATGCTATCAGCATCGACGTGACATGTGCCCCAACAACCTGCTCGATCAGCGTATTCAACATCGTCAGTGGCAAACATTACCGCAATTTTCACTGCATTTTCAGGGTCCATTTTACCGCCTTCAACAAACGGTGCAGGCGTATGTTCACCTTCGTCCCACATAAAGCGCATGTAGAGAAATTCATCATCATAACTTGCATCTACCGTTACGGGGATAGAACCACGTTTACCTGGAATGATGTTTGGCTCTAGGTCTTTTTCACTTTCACCAGAGGCAATTGCAGCGCCCATTTCAGCCACTTCGCTGTCATGGCAATCGACACAACGTTCACCTTTAGTGAATGCGCGTTTACCACCATGATTACGACTGTGGATCCATTCGATTGAAGCTGTACCTGGATAAAATACGGTTACTTCGCGAGTCCCGGCTTTTTTCCAATCAACGTTAATATCTGATTTAACCGCTTTAGCCGCAGGCTTAGCTTTGCTGTCATTGGCAGCCGCTTGCTCAGCAAGAGCTTTAGCAACAGCGCTATCGATACGTTGTTGTTCCGCGTCTTTAGCTTTTTTCTTCGCAGCCAGTTTCGCTATCGCATTAGCTTTTTCTGTTTCTTCAATGCGCAGTAGACCTGCTTTATACATTTCAGGCACAGCACGGATGTAATCAGGGTTAGGCTTTTCTAATTCTTCTAATTCATCGTCAGCTAACATATGGCGAACATTTTTGTGCGCAATACCTTTATGACAGTCAATACAAGTTTGACCGACTTTAAAAGCATTTAAATGTTGTTTACGAGCACGTGGTTTTTGGAACTCAGGGTTCATTGACTCTAAGTTGTGACAGTTACGACACTCACGTGAGTCGGTATCTTTCATCACATTCCAGACACTTTTAGCCATAGTTAAGCGATGTTCATCAAATTTTTCTGGTGTATCAATTTTACCTGTTAACCAAGAAAACACTTCTTTAGACGCTTGAATTTTTCGTACGACTTTATGTATCCAAGGTTTTGGTACGTGGCAATCAGGACAACCTGCACGGACACCGGTACGGTTAGCGTAGTGAATAGTTGGTTTATATTCCTGATAGACATTGGCTTCCATTTCATGGCAACCGATACAGAATTCCAATTTATTGGTTTCTTCCATCGCGGTATTGAAACCACCCCAAAAAATAATACCAGCAAGAAATAACAGTATCGCACTCGAAATTGAGGTTCCGAGTATGACTTTTTTATTCCAGAATCCGGCTTTTGTTGTATTAGCTGTTTTCATATTGACTCCCTTGGGTGTCATCCTTCATGCGTTAAAAACTGAGCTTGGCAAATCAACAGGGTTAAGTTGTAGTTAATATAAAATTGATGCTTTCAATTAAACCAAGATTTTCAATTCATTTAAAAAAAAGCAAGCCAGTAAACTGGCTTGCTTGGGGACTTAATCGTTATTAAGTTTTGTGGTTCACGCGGTTGAACACGTTAAACTTACCTGTTGGCGTTGTGAGGCCTTTAATGCGCGTTTTCTCTTCAAGCGTTTTCGCATCATAAACCACGATTTCACCAGTAGGGTTCTTCGCATCTTTACGGTTCCAAACTGAAACCCAAACTTCTGTGCCGTCATCGTTGAATTCCATGTGAAGCGCAGCTTTACCTTCTTCTTCAGTTACACGGATAGTTTTAACGATTTCATGCGTATCTTTATCAAATACTTGCACTGATTGTTGTACTTCTGGTTCAGGGTGCTTCAGCTGATCAGCCCAAACATATTGTGATTTCTCATGGGTACGGATAAATGCACCTGCACCATCAGTTTCAACTTCATAACAAAGTTTCCATGCTTGATCTGGATGACCGATTGGATCGTTACCCCAAACAGATACTAAACCAGTACCTAAATGAGTTGTGCCGCCTACAGGACCACATTCTTTATCAATCCAGTTAGCGCCAGGACCAGGATGTGGCAGTGTATCAACATCAATCATTGCTTCTAGCTTACGTTTCTTCGTATCAACAACGACCATCTTGTTTGATGCGTTTGCTGCGATTTGGAAGTAACGACCAGTTGGGTCAAAGAAGCCATCATGCAAGAATTCAGATGATGCGATGCTAGTAATTGTTAGATTGTCTAAATCTTTGTAATCAACTTGCAGCATCTGACCTGTTTCTTTCACAGCAACAATAAATGAAGACGTTTTCGGTGCTGTGTAGATAGCCGCAACGCGTGCTTCATTAATGAACTCGCCTTTAGTGTTGTAACCACGAGTCGATACAACTTTAAGCGGGTTTAGCGTTACTGCATCCATGATAACGAAATGCGCAGGCCAGTAACCACCGGCGATAACGTATTTACCGTCACCTGATACCGCGATATCACGTGCGTCATATGCCATTTTAGTTTCAGCAACTAACATTTTCTCAGGTGTTTGCCATAAATCGATTTTGTTAACTTTACCGTCACGACCAATGGTGTACCAGAAACGACCTACATCTTCCGCAGTATCAATCTTGTGGTTTTCAGTGCCTTTAATTACGTGTACTGCATAACCAGTGTTGATATGGGTTATGATTTTCTTGGTATCGCCATCGATGATAGCTGCAGTGCCTGCATCACGTTCGATAACAACAAAGAAGTTTTTCCAATTTAAACCGTGCATCGGCTTAGTTGGGTAATCTTTAGGTGCTACGTATTCTTTGGTATGCGAACGCATTTGCTCTAAAGACATTTCCGGTGGTACTGGTGGAGTCATTTGGATAAACGTTGCAAGATCGCTGATATCTTTCTTGCTAAAGATATCATCAAAATTGTTCATGCCGCCTTCAGTACCGTAAGAGATGATTTTCTCTAGACGTTTCTGACCTTTTTTCAACGTATTTTTTGGCTCAAGGTTTTTACCTGTAGCACCTTTACGTAGAACACCATGACAACCAGCACAACGTTGGAAGTATTGTAGCTGTGCTTTTTCGAAATCAGCTTCTGATAATGTCGGCGTGCTTTGAGCAAACGCTGACATACTCATTGCAGATGCGGCAATACCGACTGCAATGCTGAGTGCTGACAATCCAAACTTAATTTTTTTCATATTGACATCCCTAACACTTTTCTTTGAAAGATTTAGTTGTAAGTCGCAAACCAATAAAGATATGAACAAATAGTTTTTATAGTGAGCACATCTGCGCTAGTTCACACTTTTCTCACTTGGTTAACATTCCTAGCTGGGCAACTATCTACCACTAATGGGGATGGCAAAATGACCAATGTCAATTTGACCTGACGTTTCTTTACAATTACTCACACAATTGATCGAGCACAACATTTAGTCACTATCCAATTGATTTAAAGCTGCCACAAAGGAAAAATAGAGGTATAAAATTATTTTATGCCGATTTAACCACTCTTTTTAGGTATAACAAAAGGGGGGTTATCGGGAAATATTAGTGAGGTGGCATGATATGTATGCCAATAAAGTAATAAAAAAATTACCGAGCAAAATGCTATTCATCACTACGGCATTGTTAACAAACTCATCTTTTAACAATTCCGCAACAGCCGCGACCAGCAGTGCTATCGCGGCTAATATCGCGGCCAATGGCACTATCATAAGTGTGGTTAATAGCCCTGCTATATCTGTCAATTCAGAACGCCAACAAGAACTACTGCACCTATTAAGACAAGACTGCGGCTCTTGCCATGGCATGACACTTAAAGGCGGCCTCGGCCCCGCATTATTACCAGCTGACTTAGCGAATAAACCAGCTGAATTCCTCGCAGTTACCATATTACAAGGTCGGCCAGGCACAGCTATGCCACCTTGGAATGCCTTTCTTTCCCCAATTGAAGCACGCTGGTTAGCGCAGCAGCTGTTGGATGGAGTATCAAAATGAAAATGAAAAATAAACTAATTCTAGCGCTGGCTTTTACTGCACTTTCTGGTTGTAGTATGTACAGCAATAATACGCCGTTACGCCCAACCGGTGATTTGGGAGTTATCATCGAGCGTGCAACTGGCCAAGTACAAGTGGTAAACCACACCAACAATGAACGATTGAGCGAAATTGATGGTTTAGGCGACCTTTCTCATGCATCGATTGTATTTTCTCGTGACGAACGTTTTGCTTATGTTTTCGGTCGCGATGGTGGCTTAACCAAGATTGACGTTTTAAAAGACAAGATCGAAAAACGCATTATTCAATCAGGTAACAGTATTGGTGGCGCAATCAGCCAAGACGGAAAACTAGTTGCCGTATCAAACTACACGCCAGGTGGCGTTAAGGTGTTCAACAGCGAAACGCTCGAATTAGTTGCGAATATCCCCGCTTCTATTATTGAAAGTAAAAAACCTTTAGCGGATGGTTCTCCAGCGCGATCTAAAGTTGTCGGCTTAGTGGATGCCCCAGGACAGAAATTTGTTTTCAGTTTATTTGATAGTAATGAAATATGGGTTGCAGATTTTTCTGAAGAAGAGATGCAGCTAAGCAAATATGAAAACATCGGTTCATTCCCGTACGACGCGTTAATCAGCCCTGATGGTCGCTATTATATCGCCGGCTTGTTTGGTGAAGACGGAATGGCATTACTCGACCTGTGGCATCCAGAAAAAGGCGTGAAACGTATTTTAGATAACTACGGTAAAGGCGAAAAAAAATTACCTGTTTATAAAATGCCACATTTAGAAGGGTGGGCAATTGCCGGTGACTACGCATTTGTACCCGCAGTTGGCCAACATAAAGTCTTGATCATCAGCACAGATACGTGGCAACAAGTGGGTGAAATACCTGCACACGGCCAGCCTATCTTTGTGATGGCACAACCAGATAATCGTCAAATTTGGGTTAACTTCGCCTTCCCACGTAACGACACCATTCAAATATTTAATACTGAAACGTTTGATCTGGTTAAAACGCTTAAACCAGGGCCTGCTGTTTTACACATGGAATTCACTCCACGTGGTGAAAACGTGTGGATGTCTGTACGCGACAGTAACGAAGTACAAATTTATGATACCCAAGAACAGCAATTACTGAAAACTTTACCAGCCACCAGCCCGAGCGGTATTTTCTTTACCAATCGCGCACATCAAATTGGCCTGTAGGGAATAATGATGCTGAACATAACGCCATTACAGCAAGCGCTGATAAACCAATATCAAAAAGGTTTTCCGCTCAGCGCGCGTCCGTATCTTGAAGTCGCACAGCAGCTAAATGAGCTAGACAGTAGTTTCGATTGCAGCGAACAAGATGTGATTGATGCGCTGCAACAACTAGATAATAACAATGTGCTATCGCGTGTTGGTCCAGTGTTTGATCATAAGAAAGCGGGTGCAAGCACCCTTGCCGCTGTTGCTGTCCCCGAGGCAGAAATGGATCGCATCGCCGCTATCATTAATCAGTTTGATTCAGTTAATCATAATTATGCTCGCACTCATGACTTCAACTTATGGTTTGTAGTCACAGCGCCAACCGGCGAAGCGTTAAATCAAGAGTTAGCTCAGATAGAGACCTTAACGGGCTATCCAGTCTTGATTCTGCCGATGGAAACTGAATATCACATCGATTTATCGTTCCACATTAATTTCAATGAATTGCCAGCAGTTATATCTCAGGCGAATAAACACTTAAAAAATATGGCTGGAGCATCAATATGAATATTGCCGTTTTATCCTTAGATTTAAACGCAGATCAAAAACATCAACTGCGCGCAATTTTAGAACAAGGTTTACCGTTTGTTGCTCAGCCTTATTTGCAGATCGCCCAGCAGATCGATGCTTCAGAACGCCAAGTAATTGAGCAAATTCATGATTGGCAAATACAAGGTCTCATTCGTCGTTATGGCTTAGTGGTTAAACATCGTCAACTTGGTTATGTTGCCAATGCGATGGTGGTTTGGGATATCACTAAAGAAGAAATGGACAGCGTTGCTAAAGTATTATCACAACGCAATGAGATTTCATTGTGTTATCGACGTCCACGCCAACTGCCGCATTGGCCGTACAACTTGTTTTGCATGATCCACGGTAAATCAACGACTGAAGTGGAAGCGCAGATCGAAACCATTACCGAAACCTTGGGATTAGGTCATATCAATAAAGCGGTGCTGTTTAGCTCTAAAGCTTACAAACAACAAGGTGCACGTTACCGCTCAGCAAAACAAGGAGCAAACAGTCATGACAAGTAAGCCCCAAACCTTATCTGAACTAGATAAGTTATTGATCAACAATTTGCAAAAAGGCCTGCCGATTAGCGAACGCCCTTTTGCCGATATCGCCAAGCAATTCAATCAACTCCCGAGTGGATCATCAAAAGCGCCGACTCAATTCAGTGAAGATGACATTATCGAACGCCTTAATCACCTTCTCGATACTGGCATTCTGACTCGCTTTGGCCCTATGTTTGATGCGGCATGTTTAGGTGGTGCTTTTACATTAGCGGCAATAGCCGTACCCGAAGCTCGCTTTGATGATGTGGCGACAACAGTCAATAGCTTTGAACAAGTCGCGCATAACTACGCACGTGCCCATGAACTCAATATGTGGTTTGTGGTTGGGGCAGAGTCACAACAAGAAGTAGAGCAAGTCATCGCTGATATCGAAACACAAACCAGTTTAGCTGTGCTAAACGTGCCAAAGTTGGAGGAGTTTTATGTCGGACTATATTTCCCAGTCTAGTGTCACTGAGCAGTCATTCTCGCAACCTGAAGATGCCAATAAGCAAACTCAAGAGACTGATGCACAAAACCTCACAGACATAGAGCGTCAATATATTTTGTTGACACAAAAAGGCTTGCCAATCGTTGCGAAGCCCTATCATTGGCTTGCTGAGCAGCTCTCTACGCAAATAGAGAATGATATTAGCGTCGAAGAAGTTCTCGCTTTAACACACGATCTGAAGGCACGTGGTGTAATTCGTCGTATTGCTGCTGTGCCGAACCACTACAAACTCGGTTATAACCAAAACGGCATGACAGTCTGGGATGTTGAAGATTGCCACGCTAGCCGTTTGGGTAAAATTATCGGCGCACTGCCTTTCGTGAGTCATTGCTACTTACGCCCCCGCCACTTACCAACGTGGTCATTTAACCTATTTGCTATGGTGCACGGTAAAACCCCGGAAGATATTAACTATTACCGCCAACAAATAGAAAATATTTTAGCCTCAAGTCTACGCGAGCATAACATGCTTAAAAGCACCAAGATTTTGAAGAAAACCGGCTTACGCTTACAAGCGAAAAAAAATAACACCAGTGGAGTGTCTCATGTTTAGAATTTCTCAATTACTCACAACTTTAACTCATGATAAACCCGTTCCAGCAAAGGTGAAAATGCCCGGACCTGTGGTTATTTGGAACTTGATCCGCCGCTGTAACCTAAGCTGCCGTCACTGTTATTCAACCTCTTTGGATATCGACTTTAAAGATGAGTTATCGACAGAGCAAATTAAAGCCACTATTGATGACTTAAAAGTTGCTCATGTACCTGTGATCATTTTTTCAGGTGGCGAACCATTACTCCGACCTGATATTTTCGAGATCACCGCTTACGCTAAAGCAAAAGGTTTCTACGTTGCCCTTTCGACCAACGGCACCTTGATCAATGAAGATAACATCGAACAAATCAAAGCAGCAGACTATCAATACGTTGGTATTAGTATTGACGGATTAGAGGAGTTTCATGACCATTTCCGCCGTAAAAAAGGCAGTTTCAAAACTTCCATGCACGCTATCAAGCTGTGCAAAGCAGCGGGGATTAAAGTTGGTATGCGTCTTTGCTTAACTCAAGGCAATGCTAACGACTTACCTGCAATGCTCGATCTAATGGAAGAGTATGAAGTAGATAAATTCTATCTTTCTCATCTGAATTATTCTGGTCGTGGTAAACGTAGTGCAGAAAGTGATGCCATGTTCCAGATGACCAAAAATGCTATGGTTCTGCTCTTTGAACGCTCATGGCAGCACATTACCTCTGGTCGTAATACTGACTTTGTAACAGGAAATAACGACGCAGATGGGCCGTTTATGCTGCAATGGGCTACAGATAAATTTAATTTAGAACATCCGCAACGCGTGGCTAATTTACATCGCCGCTTAGTTAATTGGGGGGGGAATGCTTCCGGTATTAACGTCGCTAATATCGACAACACAGGCACCATTCACCCAGATAGTTATTGGTGGGATCACGCTATCGGTAATGTTAAAACTGAAAAATTCTCTGATGTTTGGCGTGATAGCCAAGATCCCTTAATGCTTGGTTTCCGTACTCACCCGCGCCCAGTAAAAGGTCGCTGTCAACATTGCGACCACTTAAATATCTGCGGTGGTAATACCCGCACCCGTGCATTTGCTCAAAGTGGCGACGTATGGGCAGAAGATCCAGGTTGCTACTTAGAAGACCATGAGATCGGTTTAGTCGCTTCAGCACAACAAGCGACGAGCATTCCAATCGCCCAAGTTTAAAGAATATGAATTCATAGTTATTGAAAAATATTAAAGATTATCAAAGACAAAAATGATAACGATAAAACGTTTATAAAAGTGAGCAAATCATGATTAAAAAAACAATTTTAAACGCTGGTGAAGTAGCATTGGTAGGCAGCGGCCCTGGCGATGTAGAATTATTAACATTACGTGCATTTCACTTCATCGAACAAGCAGAAGTGGTTGTTTATGACCGTCTCGTCAGCGAAGAGATCATGGCGTTATTGCCAAAAAACTGTAAACAAATCTATGTCGGTAAAGCGCAAGCTCAACACAGCGTGCCGCAAGAGCGCATTAATGAAATATTAGCCGAAGAAGCGCTAATGAATAAGAAAGTACTCCGCCTTAAAGGCGGTGATCCATTTGTATTTGGACGCGGTGGCGAAGAAGCTGAATACCTATTACAGCAAGGCGTTAACTGCCACCTTTGCCCGGGCATTACTGCGGCATCAGGTTGTACAACCTATGCAGGTATACCACTGACTCACCGCGGTGTGGCGCTAGGTTGTTCCTTTATAACAGGTCATTTACAGAATAACGGTCAGCTCAACCTGCCTTGGCAAACATTACAAGAAAAAACGCAAACAGTGGTTTTTTACATGGGTCTAAATACTCTGCCTATTATTGCAGAAAAACTCATTGAACACGGCCGAGATAGTGATACACCTGCAGCATTAATTCGCAGTGGCACTCAGTCAGATCAACAAGTATTCCGCGGTAAGCTAAGCGAATTACCTGCATTAGTGGCAAAACACAACATTACCCCGCCAACACTGATTGTCGTTGGTGATGTCGTTAACCAATTAACCACTGAATCAATGTCTAAACCAGGCACGCTAATTGCGCCAGTGAATCACAGCAAAAACACAGCGAAAAAAGCTCCCGTAGAAGCCGTTTAATGATGGTAATGAATAAAGGTACTTCAATGAAAAAATCAATCATCACCAGCGCAATTATGCTGACCAGTAGCTTATTCCTAGCCACTGGCGTCCTAGCTGCAAATAACGATTCAACAAAAACACCTAAAACGAGTGTTACCGCAAAGCAGCTGTATAAAGATAACTGTGAAACTTGCCACGGCGTTGACCGCATGGGCGCTATGGGACCCGCATTATTCCCAGAAAATCTATCTCGCTTACGCAAACATAAAGCGATTAATGTCATCAAAGATGGCCGCTTAGCAACGCAAATGCCAGCATTCTCGCAAACCTTAAATGAGGCTGAAATAGCAAGCTTAGTTGATTATATTTATACTCCAGCGGCCACGTTACCAGAATGGCCATTAGCCCAAATCAATGCCAGCCGTGTCGAACATTTTGAGCAAAAATTACTGCCGAATACCCCACAATTTGAAGCTGACTTGATGAATTTATTCATTGTCGTGGAATTAGCTGACCACTCAGCAACACTATTAAACGGTGATACTTTCGAACCAATAACGCGTTTTAAAACCCGTTTTGCCCTACATGGCGGGCCTAAATACTCTCCAGATGGACGCTTCGTTTACTTCGCTTCTCGTGATGGTTGGATCAGTAAATACGATATTTACAACATGAAAACCGTTGTCGAAATTCGCGCAGGTATTAATACCCGTAACTTGGCTGTTTCATCTGACGGTAAATACGCAATTGTCGGTAACTACTTGCCACATAATGTGGTTATCCTTGATACTGAAACGCTAAAACCAATTCAAATCATGCCAACAGCAGATAAAAATGGCAAAAGCTCTCGCGTGAGTGCGGTATATAATGCGCCGCCAAGACACAGCTTTATCGTGGCGTTAAAAGACGTCAAAGAAGTCTGGGAAATCCCTTACAGTGATAAAGACGCTGTTGAAGACTGGAAATCAGAAGATAAGTTCCCTATTCGCCGTATTACTACCGCAGATTATTTAGATGACTTCTTTTTCGATCCTGATTACGTGAACTTGATTGGCGCATCTCGCGATAGCCAAAACGGTCAAGTCATCAACCTTGACGCGAAAAAGAAAATAGCCACCATTGAAATGTCAGGTATGCCGCATTTAGGTTCGGGTATTACTTGGGAGTATCAAGGTAAACAAGTATTTGCCTCACCAAACATCAAAGATGGTCGTGTGACTGTGATTGATATGAATAACTGGCAAGTAATTAAAGAAATCAAAACTGATGGTCCCGGCTTCTTTATGCGCAGCCACAGCAAATCTAAATACGCTTGGGTTGATGTGTTCTTTGGTCCAAATAAAGAACGTGTACACATTATCGATAAATCAACGCTAGAGATTGTTAAAACCATAGCCCCGGCCAAAGGTAAAACTGCCGCACACGTTGAATTCACCAAAGACGGGCAGTATGTATTGTTGAGTATTTGGGATAATGACGGCGCTGTCATTGTCTATGACGCCAATACGTTAGAAGAGATTAAGCGTTTGCCAATGAAAAAACCGTCTGGTAAGTATAACGTTTATAACAAGATTAATTATGAGAAAGGCACGAGTCATTAATATTTATCATAAATAATTCTATCTAATTAAAAAATAAGGCCCTTATATATTATATATAAGGGCCTTATTTCATTTTACGCTAAACCAAACGCACAACTTACTTCATAGCTAATCGCTGGCTTAGCTCTA
>Ga0209396_1001266_pt1 | contig 28504 bp, 27 predicted proteins | sample GOMGulsemesocosm_6_FD_184638 | JGI IMG/M metagenome (GOLD analysis project Ga0209396, IMG submission 184638) | Methane-oxidizing microbial communities from mesocosms in the Gulf of Mexico - GOM8C Gulf of Mexico (SPAdes) (version 2) | ecosystem: Environmental > Aquatic > Marine > Cold seeps... | reverse complement strand
TGTTATCATTGCCGCACTTTTTTGGGTGGTCCACAAAAACACTCTTTTTATAAGGTATTAAGATGAAAATTATTGAAGGTAATCTGTCGGTTACAAACGCTAAAGTTGCCATTGTTGTATCACGTTTCAACAGCTTTATTGTTGACTCATTGGTAGAAGGCGCACTTGATGTATTAAAGCGTACTGGCGGTATGGCAGATAATGACATCACTATCGTTCGTGTACCTGGTGCTGTTGAACTTCCATTGGCAACACAAAAAGTAGCTGCAAAAAAAGAGTTTGACGCCATCATTACACTTGGCGCAGTGATTCGTGGTGGTACGCCACATTTTGATTTTGTTGCGGGCGAATGTAATAAAGGATTATCTCAAGTTGCTATGCAATATAGTGTGCCAGTCGCCTTTGGCGTATTGACCACTGATTCAATTGAACAAGCTATCGAACGTGCTGGTACCAAAATGGGTAACAAAGGCGGCGAAGCAGCACTTAGTGCACTAGAAATGATCAACGTGATGCGTGCGTTAGACGCTTAATTAAATTATTAGAGAATAATCTCAGTATTATTCTCTTTGCATCACCAAAGAAATCCACAGGAAATAAAATAGCTATGAAACCATCTGAACGTCGTAAAGCCCGTCGTCTTGCACTGCAAGCAATCTATTCTTGGCAGTTGTCTGGCAACAGTGTTGCTGAAATTGAGCTTGAATGTTTGACTAACCAAGAAACTAAAGGGGTTGATATTGCGTACTTTAGAGCATTACTGTCAGGCGTTGTAACGTCAGTTGACGAAATTGATGACGCGTACCGTCCATATTTAGCACGTAATGCTTCAGATGTTGATCATATCGATCGTGCTGTACTTCGTTTAGCGACTTACGAATTAAAGTATGAAAAAGATACGCCTTATAAAGTTATTATTAATGAAGCCATTGAACTCGCAAAAGCGTTTGCAGCCGATGATAGCCATAAATTCGTTAATGGTGTTTTAGATAAAACAGTTGCACGTTTACGTAATGTAAAATAGGTTTATTTTTAATGGCGTGTGGTGAATTTGATTTAATTCATCGATACTTTACAGCGCGACAAACTCAACGTCGTGATGTAATTAAAAGTATTGGTGATGATTGTGCATTGTTAAAACCAATAAACGATCAATTACTTGCGGTATCAACTGATACCTTAGTTTGTGATGTCCATTTTTTTGCAGATATCCCACCTCATGCGTTAGGTTATAAAGCCCTTGCTGTGAATCTTAGTGATTTAGCGGCGATGGGTGCCACCCCTAGTTGGGTTTCAATGGCTTTGACCATTCCCACGATTGATGAACAATGGATTAGTGATTTTAGTGATGGTTTTTTCCAAGCAGCTGATTACTATGGTATTGAACTTATTGGTGGCGATATGTCCAAAGGGCCGCTCAGTGTAACGTTGACGGTGCAAGGGCAAGTGAGCCAAGAGCAACAACTACTGCGCAGTACTGCACGTATTGGAGATTGGATTTGTGTCACTGGCAACCTTGGTGATTCAGCGTTAGCGCTTGAAAGCTTATACAATCGCATAGATTTATCTGAAGACGATAAAAATGTGGTTATTAAGAAACACTATTATCCAACGCCACGTTTATTGGCTGGGCAGACTCTGCGAAATATTGCGAGTGCGGCCATCGATATATCTGACGGTTTAGCTTCAGATCTCGTTCATATTGCAAATCAATCAGGCTGTATGGCTGTCATTGATATTGATTCCTTACCCCTGTCAGATGTTCTTTTACGAAATACATCCCTTGAAAAAGCGCATGAACTTGCCTTAACAGGTGGGGAAGATTATGAGTTATGTTTTACTGTTTCTCCACAGGCGTTGGGCAGTGTTGAAAGTGCATTAAAACATACCAACACACCTTTTGCGTGTATTGGTCAGATGCAAAGTGGTGAAGGTATTATATTCAAACGTGATAACCAACCACTTGAAATGAACTTTAAAGGCTTTGAACACTTTTGAAACATCGAGATCCCGCATTAGCTAAATTATCACTTAAAAATCCAATACACTTTCTGGCATTGGGTTTTGGTTCTGGTTTAGCCCCTAAAGCACCTGGAACGTTCGGAACGCTAGCTGCATTGCCACTGTATTTCCTAATGATGAATCTGTCATTGCCTGTTTTTGTTGCAATCACGTTGTTCATAACGGTCGTTGGATTTTGGATTTGTGACCGAGCCGCAAACGATATGCAAGTGCATGATCATGGCGCTATTGTATGGGATGAGGTCGCTGGCATGTTAATTACCATGATTGCGGCACCAGTTGGCGTATTACCTTTAGTCATCGGTTTTGCCCTATTTAGATTTTTCGACATCTTAAAACCTTGGCCAATTAAGTTACTAGATCGCCATGTTAAAGGTGGTTTTGGTATTATGATTGACGATGTACTCGCCGGTATATTTTCGGCTATCTGCTTGCAAGCTATCCATCATTTTTGGCCGTTAGTGTAATTTTATGTCACGTCCAATCACCCATTATTTGTTTATTGCTTTGTCACTTTTTTTTATTGGTTTGATTGTTTTTTCATCGTTGCCATTTCCTATCTTAATTGGACTGTACCTAATATGCTGGTGCGGCTTAGCATTGATAGTGATGTTGTGGCAGCGGATACAAAAAAATAACAGAACATAATTACCCTCTCTGCTACTTTTTTATTTCATCGTTTACCTCTAAAATTTATAACTATAAGTTAATGTCTCTAAATCTGCGGCAACTGTCGTTACTTCTTGACTCGAATCACTCGATTTTTGGGCATGAAGTGAGGCTTCTTTTGTTATTTCATTAATGCTATTGATATTGTCATTTAAAATATTTGTGATGTTTTCTTGGGAAGCACAGGCATTTGTCATTTGTGTATTTTGTTCAAATATTTTTTCTACTTCTTCGCTAATTTTGTTAAAGCCCTTTTGCGCTAAATGTATATTGACAGAAGCATGATTTGCGCCCTTAAATCCTTGTTTAACATGTTCGACAGTCATTTGGATGTTGGTTTGAAATGCATTAACTAAATTTTGTATTTGCTGTGTTGATTCTTGGGTACGCATAGCTAAAGAGCGAACTTCTCCAGCAACCACAGCAAAACCTCGGCCGTTATCACCAGCACGAGCCGCTTCAATTGCCGCGTTTAAAGCTAATAGGTTAGTTTGATCAGCAATGGATTTTATAATATCGAGCACGGAGCTTATATCATGGCTATTAAGCGCTAGATTTTTGGTTACGTTTTCAGATTGCTCCATGTTATTTATCAAGTTAAGCATTGAGTTGCTGGCTGATAACATGGCTTCTTGTCCTTCTTGTGCATCCTCTTTAGCTTGTGCAGCATAGGTCGTTGTCTGTCGGATGTTAGCGCTAATACCTTGATTTATCATTATCATCGAATTCATTGATTGAGCTAATATGCATGATTTTTCTTGTTGTGCTGTAAAGAGCTGTTGAGTTTGTTCAGACACTTTTAAGTTTTTACTCGCGGCCTGTTGCAAATTTTTTGAGAAATTGGGCATCTGTTCAAAGGTGCCTTTGAGTGAATTTGCAAAAGTGTTGAATAGAGCACCTATACCAGATATTTCATCGTTACCAGCAATGATTATCGATTGAGATAGATCACCGGTATTGATGGTGATTTCTTGAAGATATTTAGATAAGTAATTCAAACGTGAAATGATGGAAAACGAAATTAATAGCAGTGCGGCAATAACCATAATTAATAAAGCTGCAGTGTATGCCAGTAGGGTAGATTGTATTTGTTTATTCTCAGTAGTAATTTGTTGCGTCAGTAAGTTACTGACTTCTTCAAATATTGATTCTGCATTATGTACAGCAATGCGCATGGCACCTTGCAGACCAGACTTTTTGTTTAGCCCTATTGTTAGGTGAGCATTGACTAGTTGAGTAAATTTACTGTGATAGATGTTTAATTTATTCGTAATGTGATTTATTTTTGATGTTTGCAATTGGGTTTTAGATAAATGGTCTGTAAAGACAGTCAGATTCTTTTCAAGCTTTAATAGGTACTTCTCATCTTTTCTAATAATGAAGTCTTTTTCATTACGTCTAAGCATCAACATATCTGCGGTGAGCTGAATCAAGTTTTCTTCTTTTAATATGGCTTCAATTTCATGCACGGCTTTACGTAACTCTCCTCTAAGACCTGTTGTGGGGCTTAAGCCAACGGTTTGATACGCTGTAGATAGTTGTGTAAATAAATTATGGTATTGTTTGATGCTGCTTTTAATCGCAATAAATTTTTTACGGGGAATAATGTTAATCGCTTCATTCATTTTGTCATTTACGGAAAGTTCTGATGATAAACGAATGTAATTTTTTCTAAATTTAATCAAATATTTGGCATCTAAACGCATAATGAAATCTTTTTCATTGCGTCTCAGTAGTAGCATACTAATATTACTTTGTTTACTAACCGATAATATTTTATTCAATGTTTCAATCTGTTGGTAAGAGATAAAGACAATGGATGAGAATGCCAAAAAGCCGATGCTAACCATCAGAATCAAAGCATGTAATTTATTTTTAATGGTAAGGGAAAACACAAGATATCCTTTCGCGATATTATAATTAGGTATTATTTATGGGCGTACTACGAGGCATAGCTCAGTCAAATAACAAATTATGAAACCCGTTAACCACTTAACCTCAATGGCCGATAAGATAGTTGATATTTATGTCATGTTAATGACAGTAGAAGATAAAATTACGTAGATGAAGTGATTAATGAAGTCTGTGATAAATTGAGGGGGAGCAGCTTTATAACTGGGGCGAAGTTACCCCCAGCTATTTTAATGGATTATGATATTGGTTGTTTAAGATTTACCTTCATCAGGTAATGACTTATCGAGAGCTTTTAATGAGCGTAAGAATAAGCCCAGGCCGCCGATAGCAAGAACAAGAATAACGATTAAATCAAATGAAGTCATTGTGCGCATTGAAAAGCGAATTGATGTTATAACTCCAAATATTAATGCAGTAATTGAACCTAGGGCTAATATCCAGCCTAACCAATTTCGACCATTATAAAAAATAAGCCCGATACCGAACATAAACGGAATCATTATCATGCCTGAAGTGACATTATACATTGAGCCCATGGCTGAAAATCCGTATAAGCGCATACCCATACCAAACGATGAAGTGACGGTAATCGCGTTAAGTAGTAGATAAAAACCACCACACATCATGATTACCCCAATGAAAAATTGGCCTAAGCCACCTGATGTTCCACCTGCACCTTTCATTATTTATTATCCCCCAGTGCTATATTACTGATGCGACCTTTAGGGCCCGCTAACCAAGCTGTGCCATTATGATCAAATTCTACGACCCAAAAGGATTCATTACTTAAACGTTGCCAATGTTTACCATTATCTTTACTAAGCGCTGCACCATCAGGATTTACAACAACGATGTTATTTTTAAAACTGTCACTGCCGTAAATGGCACCCTTTAAGCCTATGTTACTCGTGGCTTTCCACTGTTGATTAGACAATTGATAACCGGTTACTACAGGTGTATCCATCCGACCACCGAAGGTCCAGTTCGAATCTGGAATAGCGGAAAATATACCGGCAGTGGCTCCAGTTGGATAGGGTAATGGCGTACTACTCCAAGACTGACCATAGTTTTGCGAACGTAACAACCTTGCATGTTTTGTAGCGCCAGTAGAGACCCAAACTTGTTCATCATTGCCGATGCGTACACAACTGCCACTAGCAGAAAAACCACCTTCGCCGCCTTCTTGGGCTTGAGGTGCTGAATTTAATCGTAACCAGTTTTTGCCACCATCGGTTGTATGTAACATAAAGACTTTGTCATCAATGGTATCGCCAAAGACAATGCCATTATCTTTATCCCAAAAATCAAAACAGTTAATAAATCCCTTTGGGTTTTGCATTGTATATTGCAATGTCCAATTATCACCATTGTCATCACTACGATACAAGCGAGATTTTTCTCCCTCGCCGGCAGCCAACAAAAAAACGGTATTGCCATTAGCCCAAATATCTCTAAATTGCAGTGTTTCACTGTGCGGAACTTGTTTTTCTTGCCATGATTTTCCATTATCGAAGCTAACAACAACCTTACCTTTTGTACCACTGGCCCAAATCGTATTGTTTTGAGTGACGACTAAGGACTGTAATCTAGGCGCGCCATCTTTCGCTTCTCGCTGTTCTACTAAGGTTGTTGCGGCTTGTACGTTAACTGATAGAGATAAAATTGAACTGCTTAACAATAAAACAAGTGTGTTATTCATTGAATTTTTCCGTTTGAATAGAGCATGAGAAAATATAACTTAAAAGTAACATTTAAGCAGCGCGCACTCAATCAACTCTTTTATTAATTGATTTTTAATGGGTATTTGTTAGTTTATGGTTGAATTTAAATTCATCACCTTCGAGGTTTATTGTGACAACGACTCAAAAAACACTCAAACATTTATTGTTAATCGCGACCCTATTTTCTTTACTGGTTATTGCATTGGGCGCTTACACACGACTTGTTCATGCGGGACTTGGCTGTCCTGATTGGCCGCTTTGTTATGGACATGCATGGGCACCTTCGACGGGGAACGATATAGCAACGGCTAATATAAAATTTCCTGAAATTCCTGTTAATTTAGCTAAAACCTGGCCTGAAATGACACATAGATATTTGGCGACTGGTCTTGGTGCATTATGTATTGCTATCGTATTTTTAGGGATAAGAGTACGTCGTCAATCGATGGGTTTTCCCATAAAACACAGTGTGTTTTTATTGGGCTTTATTATCTTGCAGGGACTGTTTGGTATGTGGACAGTAACCCTTAAGCTCTGGCCACAAGTAGTGACATTGCATTTACTGGGGGGATTTACGACTTTGTGCTTATTGCTCTTATTATATCTGCGAAGCTTTCCGGTGGTTAATGTGTTCTCCAATATAATTAAACGCACATCAGACAGCTTGCAGCCATCATTATCACTGAAAACACTCGCTATAATTTCTCTTTTTATTGTTGTCTTACAAATTGCATTAGGCGGCTGGACCACGTCAAACTATGCTGCCCTTGCCTGTGTAGATTTACCCTGGTGTGATACTTCTGCTGTTACATTTAAGGATACACTAATCGCTTTTAATATCTCGCAAGAAATAGGACCTAACTATCTTGGTGGACAACTTGACGCTGGGGCGCGCGTTGTCATTCATTTAAGCCATAGAGTAGGGGCGTTTTTAGTCACTGTTAGCTTGATATCACTTATCATGTTGTTGATTAAGCATGGACTCAGACGGATTGCGCTATTGATAGGGATTGTTTTAACTACTCAGATATTACTAGGTGTGAGTAATATATATTTCCATCTACCATTATTAAATGCGGTTGCACATAATGTGGTTGGGGCGTTATTAGTGGGGAGTGTTGTTTTAACAAATTGGGTTGTAATAAAGGAAAGAGCTAAATAAATAGTTGTATTGAGTCAAAAAAAGGCTGCCTGAAAGATCAGAAAAGAGGCAGCCGCGAGAGCAAGAAACTTTGATATTAAAGAGATTAAAAAGCGCTACAAATGAGCGCATATAACTTAACGATTAACTTAAGATATTAATTTACAAAGGCTGGACCTATGCCTGAACTCCAAGCAAAGACTGTCATACCAAGCATACTGACTAAAAAGACTAAGCCAACGGTTACTAAGCTACTAGCATAAATAAACCCTTGATCTTCATGAATCCCCATTACAATAGGTACGCCGGTATAGAGCATATAAACCGCATAAGCGATGCCCAATAAACCTACGCACATGACAAACCACAATTCGGGGTAGAGTGTCGCAAAACCGACCATATACAGCGGTGTAGCTGTGTAAGCTGAAACTTCAATAGATTGAACATGAGAGGGGGTCGAACCAAAATTATGTGCCATCCAGTGGGCCATTAACCCTAACGCTATGACACCGCCAACCAAACCACCAAACATTAAAATAGCCATGGCTAGAGCACTGGAATGGGTGAGAAAAATAGGGTCACCAGCGCCAATACTCCATCCGATATGAACGGATGAGTAATAAGCACAGATGGCTGGAATTAGAGAAATGAAAACTGTGTGAGAAAGAGAATTTACAAAGGATTCATGCTTGTCAGCAATCGTTTGCCATTCTTGTTTCGGATGTGTATAGATACCCCAAATGTGCGATAGAATCATATTGTCACCTTTATATTATGGCGGCTATTTTTGATGCCGCTCGTTATTGTTACTTTTTGTTTACTACATCTTCATAAACTGTACTTACTTCTTAAATATATTCGTTACATTTATTTATCGAACAAATACCAATCAATTGCAAGCCTTTAATGGCTATTTGACTAATTATTTATTGACATTGTTGTTTTTGCTCGATTTTTTATGTTGATAAAATGTTCTATTGGGGTTGCGTAAATTTTAAAATCAGTCATATTAAAAAGGCCTTAGGGCAAGAAAGACGATCCTGTGGTAGTGAGAGTCGATGTTGATTATATAGTTAGACTCATAGTACCCGTTGTAATATCAATGAATGTAGGGTGAGTTTGTGCATAAAAAAATAATAATAAGCGCAATGCTGGGGCTGATCTCCAGCTCAGTTTTTGCAACAAGTAGTTTGAACATGACAAAAGGGGTAACGGATATTAGTCAGCGTGTATATGATTTACACATGACTATTCTAATCATCTGTTGCGTAATTGGTGTGGTGGTCTTTGGCGCAATGTTTTACGCCATTATCAAGCACCGTAAATCTCAAGGTGCAGTTGCTGCACAATTTCATGAAAGTACCAAGGTTGAAGTAATTTGGACGATAATTCCTTTTATCATTCTCATTGGTATGGCAATTCCAGCCACTAAAACATTAATTGAAATGGAAGATAATTCAGAAGCTGACATCACTATTAAAGTAACTGGTTCTCAGTGGAAATGGCATTATCAATATTTTGATCATGACTTTGGTTTTTATAGTTTATTGTCTACTCCCCGTGAGCAATATGAAAACCAGAATGGCAAGAATGCAGATGTTGTTAAAGGCGAGAATTACTTGCTGGAAGTTGATAGACATTTGGTCCTGCCTATTGGTAAGAAAGTTAGGTTCTTAATAACCGCTGACGATGTAATTCACTCTTGGTGGGTACCAGCGTTTGCTGTTAAGCAAGATGCTAACCCTGGATTTATTAACGAAGCGTGGACCATCATCAACAAGCCGGGAATTTATCGTGGTCAGTGTGCAGAGCTGTGCGGTAAAGATCACGGATTCATGCCTATTGTCGTTGAAGCGTTATCGCAAGCTGATTATGACGTGTGGTTAGCTGGTCAGAAACAAGATATCGCTAAAGCTGAAGTTGCGGCTAAGCAAGCACTTGCATCAACGTTGACTATGGACGATTCCATGGCATTAGGTGAAACCGTTTATATGACTCGGTGTGCGGCTTGTCATCAAGCAAATGGTGCAGGTATTCCTGGTGCATTCCCTGCTATTAAAGGGAGTCCAATTGCCTTGGGCGACATTGGTGCTCACATAGATATTGTGGTCAATGGTAAAGCAGGTACAGCAATGCAAGCCTTTAGCGGACAGTTAACAGCGAAAGAGCTAGCTGCCGTTATTACATATGAGCGCAATGCATGGGATAACAATACCGGTGATGTTGTACAAGTGAGTGAAGTCAACGCTAAGGGGGCTAAATAATGAGTACATTATCAGCAATAGACGAACATAACGACCATCATGATCATAAACCTAAAGGTATGATGCGGTGGATACTAACGACTAATCACAAAGATATTGGCACCATGTATCTTATTTTTAGTTTCTTGATGTTTTTGATTGGCGGCGCGATGGCTATGATCATCCGAGCCGAGTTATATCAGCCAGGATTACAGATAGTTGAGCCTAATTTTTTCAATCAAATGACAACGGTTCATGGACTTATCATGGTGTTTGGCGCAGTTATGCCAGCGTTTACTGGCTTGGCTAACTGGTTAATCCCCATGATGATTGGAGCGCCAGATATGGCGCTACCACGGATGAATAACTGGAGTTTTTGGATCTTGCCAATGGCATTTGCCATCTTACTGTCTTCATTGTTTATGGAAGGTGGTGGCCCTAACTTCGGATGGACGTTCTACGCGCCATTATCCACAACTTATGCTCCAGACAGTACAGCGTTATTTGTATTTTCAATACATATCATGGGTATATCATCCATTCTTGGGGCGATTAATGTGGTGGTAACCATCATTAATATGCGTGCGCCGGGCATGAGTTATATGAAAATGCCATTGTTTGTTTGGACTTGGTTAATTACAGCATTTTTACTCATTGCAGTGATGCCCGTGTTAGCGGCCACAGTGACGATGGTCTTAACTGATAAGTATTTTGGGACCAGTTTCTTTGCCGCTGCTGGTGGGGGAGATCCCGTGCTGTTCCAGCATATATTTTGGTTCTTTGGTCATCCTGAAGTCTATATTATGATTTTACCGTCCTTTGGTATTATTTCAGCCATTGTGCCAGCCTTTTCTCGCAAGAAACTATTTGGCTATTCGTCGATGGTGTATGCGACAGCTTCTATCGCCTTATTGTCCTTTGTTGTGTGGGCACATCATATGTTCACCACGGGCATGCCTGTGGCAGCTGAGCTGTTCTTTATGTATTGCACCATGCTTATTTCGGTGCCAACAGGGGTCAAAGTATTTAATTGGGTGGCGACCATGTGGCGTGGGTCTCTGACTTTTGAAACCCCTATGTTATTTGCCATTGCGTTCATTGTGCTATTTACCATTGGTGGGTTCTCAGGATTAATGTTGGCCATAACGCCGGCAGACTTTCAATATCATGATACTTACTTTGTTGTTGCGCATTTCCATTATGTGTTGGTCACTGGTGCCATATTCTCCATTATGGCTGCGGCTTATTATTGGTTGCCTAAATGGACAGGCAATATGTATAACGAGTCGCTAGGTAAGTTGCATTTTTGGGCATCGCTTATTTCGGTCAATGTACTCTTTTTCCCGATGCACTTTTTGGGGTTAGCAGGGATGCCGCGCCGTGTACCTGATTATGCGCTGCAATTTGCTGACTTTAATCAGCTCGTAAGTATTGGTGGTTTTGCGTTCGGTTTATCGCAGCTTATTTTTCTTGTTGTTGTGATTAAATGTGCACGTGGCGGGGAAAAAGCACCTGCTAAGCCGTGGGAAGGCGCTGAAGGGTTGGAGTGGGATATGCCTTCACCCGCACCGTATCATAGCCATACAACACCACCAGTGATTAAATAAATATCATGAGTGACGAAAAGAAAAGCCGCGACGCAAGTACTGGCGCGGCGCTTAAAAGTAAAAACTCTGTGCTGATGGCCAAGCTATTTTCTGCCATCGTGCTGATGTTTGGTTTTGGCTACGCTCTGGTGCCGCTTTACGATGTTTTGTGCGAAGTTACAGGCATCAATGGCCGCTTGGTCAATGACAATCGTGAAGCTAGCACCGCCGTTGATGAAAGTCGGATGGTTAGATTGCAGTTTACGACGTCGGTAGCGCCGGGCATGCCTTGGCAATTTAAGCCAAAGGTCAATTACGTTGATGTACATCCTGGGGAAAATACGGTGGTATATTTCAAGGCAACCAATCAAAGTAATTTGGCGGTGACTGGGCAAGCTGTGCCGTCAGTGTCACCCGGTATTGCATCACTTTATTTGAATAAAACAGAATGTTTTTGCTTTGAGCAACAGATACTTAATTCGGGAGAGTCGGTAGATATGGGCTTGGTATTTTTCATCTCACCCGAGATCCCACAAGATATTCGAACGCTAACCTTATCTTATACATTATTTAATGTGACGCAGCCTATCTCCAAGCCATCGGGTGATCTACAAGCCGCGTTATAGAAACTTAATCATAAAGAAGCAGCATAAAAAGAAATTAGGGGCAAGGTATGACAGAGCAAACAACAAATTATTACGTACCGTCGCAAAGTTATTGGCCTATTGTGGGCGCCATTGGATTGTTATTTATTGCCATTGGCGCAGGCACTAGCGTGCAGCAAATGCATACAGAAGCAAGTAGTGGAAGTTGGTTATTATTCATTGGTATCGCCATTATTATAGCCATGATGTTTGGCTGGTTTAATGATGTGATTAAAGAGTCTGATCAAGGACTCTATAGTGCACAAATGGATAGATCTTTTAGACAAGGAATGAGTTGGTTTATTTTTTCTGAAGTGATGTTCTTTTTTGCTTTTTTTGGCGCCTTATTTTATGTGCGAACCATTTCTGTACCTTGGCTAGGCGGCGCATCAAACAATGCGATGACTGGTGAGGTTTTATGGCCTGCCTTTGAAGCTATATGGCCGTTAACAACAACGCCGAACGGTGATACGACAGAGGCTATGGGCTGGCAAGGGCTGCCACTGTATAACACGCTCATTTTATTGACGTCGTCTGTGACTTTACATTTTGCTCATGTCGGATTAGAGCAAGGTAAACGAAAGCAACTCATTGGATTGTTGTCAGTTACCGTATTGTTAGGTGTTGCTTTCTTAATATTACAAGCCGAAGAATATGTTCATGCCTATCGTGAAATGGGTCTAACGCTCAGCGCGGGAGTCTATGGTAATACGTTCTTTTTACTCACTGGTTTTCATGGTTTACATGTAACTATTGGCACCATTATGCTGTTTGTGATGCTAGTACGCGTGATAAAAGGCCATTTTTTACCAGAACGCCATTTTGCCTTTCAGGCAACAAGTTGGTATTGGCATTTTGTAGACGTTGTATGGCTAGGGTTGTTCTTCTTCGTTTATATTTTATAGTACAAAATAAAAGTATCTGAACATGCGCCACAAAATCGCCGTAGATATGTCCCTATAGGCTAAATTTATCATCCCTGATAAATAAGTTTTGTTCTACATATTTCAGATACTTTTAAATATAAACGGCGGCGTGTGGAGTTATTTTAATAAGGGCGTGGGTTTGGGGTGATAAATCCGAAAGCGATGGCCAGAAGAATTAAGATGACTAAGGCGACTGTAAATAGAAGCCGGCGGCCGATAAATTTTGTCATTGAAAATTGAGGTTGTTCTTTTCGCATCATGTTTAATGCTTGGAATAAACTCAATAAAATAAAGATGAAAAACGCGATAAACAGTAATTTAACAGGCCACATAGTTACTCAATTAATTTTAATAACAAGAGAATGAGGTTATTTACGATATATGAGTTTGAAGCGCTTAGCAATTAATAGCCTTGCAGTGGTTTTTCTGATGATGATGTTTGTCATATTGATAAAACTTGGCTTTTGGCAGTTGGAAAGGGCTGAGAACAAAGTGATGCAAATAGAGGCTAGACAACATTCGTTAAATACATTGAGTTATAAATTGCCTGAGCAAGCTGAAGTTGAACAACATAATGCGCAATTAATTAAACTTACTGGTCGTTTAGATTTTTCTAAAACGTTATTACTCGATAATAAAGTGAATAATGGTGTCGTAGGTTATGAAGTGCTGGTGCCCCTTAAGTTACATAAGCAGGGCCAAGGGATAAAAGAAACATCAATTTTAATTAACCTAGGTTGGATTGCAGGAACAAGTAGACGTGACCAGCTACCTAATTTAAAGACGTGGCCAGCAATGACTGAGTTAAGTGGCTACCTGCATATACCTAGTCACAATCCGTTTGCAAATACTGTCATTGATGTGAAGGGAGGTGTGCACACTATTGGCTATCCGTTGGTTATTCCTGCGGTGGATTTCAATCAATTTTCTACCCAACTTAATCAAACGTTTTACCCTGCTGTTGTTCGGTTAAAAGAGAATAGTCAGTGGGGATATCAGAAACAGTGGCGTTGGAATAACAAAATGACGCCTCAAAAGCACCAAGGGTATGCAATACAGTGGTTCGCTTTAGCGCTAACCTTATTTTTATTAAGTAGTTATTTCATCTGGCGGTTGAACGTAACCAAACCAGTGTTGAACATAAAAGCGCTCAGTGACACTGATTTAATCGACGGTAATTGAGTAAGTATTAAGGAATTATTTATGGATAATAAAGAAAACCGCGTAAAAAAGAACACTCAGCTTATATTAATGGTTTTGGCCTTTGTAGTGCCAATTGTCGCGGCAAAACTATTGTTAACCAATGACTTTAAAGGCAATGTAAAAACCCACGGCGGTGAGTTACTTAATTTATCGACAACCTACCAGCAAATAGTGACATCACCCAATGATGATAAATTGTGGAAGGTGATGTATTTAAGCAACAAGTCCTGCCAATCCCAGTGTAAAGAGCAGCTTTATTATGTGGCGCAAACATATAAAGCGCTCGGTCGCCTACAAGATAGAGTGACGATTGGCGCGATGATCCCTCAATTAATGACAAACCTTCCCGAAGAAATTGATCACACTAACTTTAAACAACATCAGTTAACAAAAACGCTCAATCAGCTTGAAGATAATATTGTGATTATTGATCCCATGGGTAATTTAGTGATGCGTTATCAGTTGTCTGGCGATAAACAACAACGCTTAAAAACTTCCCACGATATGTTACTTGATATTAAACAGTTACTTAAATTATCACGAATAGGGTAGGTGAATGTTATGGCTAAAACAACAATACTAACGCAGCCGACAAGAACGATAGAACATCACAATTTTTTATTGAGCTTAATAAAGCAGTGGCGTGCTTATTACGAATTGACCAAACCAAAAGTTATTATGTTGCTGCTATTAACGGCTATTGTAGGTATGTGCTTAAGTACGAAAAGCATACCTAATCTTTCGCTCATGTTTTGGGGCACAATTGGAATTGGTTTACTCTCAAGTGCTGGCGCTGTCTTTAATCACTGTATTGATCGCAATATTGACATCAAAATGGCAAGAACGCATCGCAGGCCTCTACCCACAGGGAAAGTTAGTCTGACACAAGCGTTAGCCTTTGGGGTCATCATTTCGTTACTTGGCATGGTTATCTTATGGTGGTTGGTTAATCCTTTAACAGCCGTTTTAACATTCATTAGCATGTTGGGATATGCCGTTGTTTACACCTTATGGTTAAAGCGCGCAACGCCGCAAAATATTGTTATTGGTGGCATTGCTGGAGCTGCACCGCCATTGCTTGGCTGGACGAGTATGACGGGTACTATTGATGGTAACGCGCTGTTATTAGTGATGATTATCTTCACGTGGACACCACCGCACTTTTGGGCGTTGGCGATTGACAGAGTCGATGACTATAAAAAAACAGGTTTACCTATGTTACCTGTAACTCATGGCGTTGATTTTACTAAGACAATGATCTTGCTGTACACCATATTATTAATGGCGGTTGGGTTATTGCCTTATTTAACAGGCATGTCAGGCTTACTCTATTTTGTTGGTTCAAGTATCATTAATTTTGGTTTTTTCTATGTGGCATGGCAATTAAAATTTACGCCAAAAAAACGCACCCCAATGGCTGTTTTTAAGTACTCTATTACTCATCTTATGTTATTGTTTATTTTAATATTAGTTGATCATTATTTAATGTGAGTACACGTGAAAAAATCCATTATTGGCGTTGCTGCCATTTGCTGTGTGGGGCTTGGTGTTGTAGCCAGTAACTATTTTAGTCAAGCTCAAGAATCGAATACTAGTCAGAGTACCGCTCAAATTGTTGATAAAGGCAATTATAGGCAGTTTATTCCTTCGAAAGTGGTTAATTCTTTTGTATTGCAATCGATAGATGGTGATTTTACAAATAAGGATTTGTTGGGAAAGTGGACCTTCGTTATCTTTGGCTACACCTATTGCCCCGATGTTTGCCCAACCACATTAACCCGGGCTAAAGGGGCTTTAAAATCGCTACAAGCCACAGCCGAGATCCAAATTGCCTTTGTCTCTGCTGATCCATTACGGGATACGCCCTCACGATTATCTCAATATGTTAATTACTTTGATGCGAGCTTTTTAGGGTTAACAACCACACACGATAAGTTATTTCCTTTCGCGCAAAACCTATATCTGCCCTATGGTATTGTGGCGGTGAAAAAGAGTGATGACTATGCGGTGAATCATAGTGCGTCAATTGCACTAATTAATCCACAAGGCGAGTATATGGTGCAATTTAAGCCCGAACACATTGCAGGTGAAGTCCCAACCGTTGATATGAAGAAAATGGCGAGCTCGTTTAAAACTATTGTTGAAAATAGCGAGTAACTGGCTAACTGTTCAGGGGAGAACGGAGTTAACGATTAAAACTAACCCGAATACCATTAACGTAACACCGATAATTCCCGCAATGATATAATGAACAATATTACCGCCTTGAAAGTCTCTTTGGCGGTTTTTGTCATTTTGAACCCCAAATAATGCCGCGCCGACACTCAGGGTAATTTGCCAAAAACTAGGCTTTAGCTTTTGTTTCTCGTTGTGTGAATTACTATCCATTAATGCTCTCCATAAATATCATCCATGAGTACGGTCTATAAAAGTTGTAATGACTAAGCCCTAAGACAAACTACGCTGCTTAATCTTATAGCCACAGTCACTTTCGACAAAATCTAATTGATGAGTTAGGCACGATAGTTGATCGCGACTGTCATGACTTACAAATAAGATATGTGTGTTGCTGTGTCTGGTAATGTAATCAATTAATGCCAATATTTGCATACGATGTTGATTGTCTAAACCCAAGCAAGGTTCATCAAGTATCAGTATTAAAGGGAGCTTAACCACAGCACGTGCAATTAATACTAACCGTTGCTCTCCATAAGATAACTGGGAAAACGGTTGTTTTGCAAGCGATGTTAGACCTAATAGTGATAACCATTGATGAGCAATGTCGATGTGAGTATCTGTTGGAGAATCGTATAGGCCAATTGTGTCGAAAAATCCCGAAATTATAGCGCCCAAAACACTGGTGCTGGCACGGTAATCTCGATGAAATTGCGCGCTTACTAAACCATAGTGTTTCTTGATGTCCCAGATGGTTTCACCACTGCCACGTTTGCGGCCAAATAAGGTGATATCTTGACCGTAAGCTTTTGGATTATCGCCATTAATTAAACTTAATAAGGTAGATTTACCGCAGCCATTTGGACCCGCTAGGCGCCAATGCTGCTTTGCCCGTAACTGCCAAGAAAACCCATCGAATACGACATTGTCATCATAGGATACCCGAACGTTATTTAACGTAAATAATGGCTGTCTTAAATCCAAATGTTCATAGTGATGACAATCTGGTAAATGGTGCGGTAACGTAACTGAAACCGCCGTATGTTTTTGCCAAATCGAAGACGATAATACCGCTGTCGTTTTATCAAATCTTGCCACTTTCCCCTGCGATAAAAGCAAAATATTATGAATATCCTTAGGTAGTTCATAATGGTAAAAATCAATGATAATAATACTCTGACCTTGCGCCATAAGCTGATTTAGCGTGTTGGTTAAATGTTGCTGAGATGCAATATCTAAACCTGCATAAGGTTCATCTAAAATGAGTAAACTGGGTTTGGCAGCAATCGCTTTTGCGAGTAATACCTTACGTACTTGACCGGTAGACAATATCTTAAACGGTTTATCGATGAGGTTTTCAATCGCTAATAACTTTATCGTTTGAAGCGCTAAATCGTGTTGACCAATGAGATCCTTTGCACTGCGACCCCAGTCGATCCCACCTTCAACATTTTCGCTATCGTCGTTATAACGATCAATCGCCAATATCGTATCTTCGACATCAAAACTCACTAACTCAATGTGCTTAGGACGCACAATATCAACTTTATCGTGAACCATTAAGGACATGGTATTTTGATCGGCAATGAGTTGACCCAGTAATGATTTTCCACTGGCGTTGTCACCACAAATCAGCATCGACTCGCCCACAGTAAGCGAAATATTATCAATGGATAATAAGAGGTCATTGTCTGGGGAAAGATCACTTGAAGCTACTTGGATATTTTTGATGTCGACTATTGAGTTCATGATAATTAATTAAGGTATTAAAAACGTGAGCATATCACTGAATAAATAGCGGGCTCAATAACCAAATGTCACTTTGAGTATTAACCAATAGTCGTAGTTTTTAGTTTATTGATAATTAAAACTTGACCACGAAAGGATTGTAATGATTTAATATGCGCAACCTTTCTTCAAATTGTTGTGTTTTAAAACATGGCAATGAAAGGCCAGAAGAGGAGCGTTAGCCAGGTAATTGCATTAAAAGGTCCAAACCTTAGTGATGTGCAACGATGGGGACTGACGCCGAGAGGTACTTATCGGTTTGGACGATAAATATTTCGGGCATTAAGGCTGAATCCTTAATGACTGTCACCTAATTATTGGTGGGGAGCTTCTGGTCTTTGTATAAGCCGTGGCGACTTGCTTTGCCGCGGCTTTGTCAAATTCCTTTAGTTCTCCGAACAAAACTTGTTCGAGAGACACATGCAATTATCACATTTCTTAAATACAGATTCATTTTGGCTGAGCGTCCGTTTTCGCTTAGGAAAATTTGCGTCTTGCGCTGGTCATAAACCCTGTTGTTCTCATTATTTTATTATACCAATCGTATTAACTTAATGACCTAATATCTATGAGAATAAATTATCAAGAGCAAGGCGTTTGATTGAGCAATAGCTGGCTATTGGGATTGAAAATAACGCAGTTATTGTGAAATTTAGGCCATTGAGATTGGTCACATATTTGATGTGATTGGTATTAATTGCCATTAATACCATTGAATCAACAGGAATCTATTATGAATTATATAGTCGCCAAATTTGGCGGAACAAGTTTAGCAAATTATCAAGCAATGAGCCGCTGTGCTGATATCGTTTTGGCGTCATCAAAAACACGTCTAGTCGTTGTTAGTGCCAGTAGTGGTGTTACTAATCTCTTAGTGAGCCTTGGCGCTGGAAAGCTTAGTGAGCAGGAGCGCGTTGATGCCATTGAGCAGATCAGGACTATTCAACAAGCCATCATTGAACAGTTATCACTATCTCAAACCCAGTTAGATCATATTGAAACATTGTTGGTTAAAATCGATGAACTCAGTGAAACAGCTATCAAAGCTCAATCTGAAAGTGATAAATCATTAAAATCATTAAATGATGAGATATTATCTTTTGGCGAGCAATTATCTTCATTACTGTTTACTCAAGTTTTAGTCGAACGTGGCGAGAAAGTATCTTGGTTTGATGTGCGTGAGGTGATGCGAACCTCGAGTGACTTTGGTAAAGCTCAATTGGATATTGACGAGATCAAGTCGTTAGTTAGTGCCAAGCTATTACCTAAACTTGCACAAGAAGTTGTTGTCACTCAGGGGTTTATTGGCGCTGATGCCCAGGGGCGTACAACCACGTTAGGGCGCGGTGGCAGTGATTACTCTGCGGCTCTACTTGGTGAGGCTGTTGCTGCAGAGCAAATTAATATTTGGACTGATGTCACGGGTATATTCACCACTGATCCTCGCATAACATCGCAAGCTTATGCGCTAGAAGAAATTAGCTTTAATGAAGCGGCCGAAATGGCAACATTTGGCGCAAAAGTATTGCACCCTTCAACGCTTATTCCAGCCATGCGTCAAAATATTCCCGTGTTTGTTGGATCTTCACGTGATCCTAGTGCTGGTGGCACTATGGTTAGAAATGAAACCCAATCAAAGCCAGTATATAGGGCCATTGCACTGCGCCGTGAACAAACGTTAGTCACCGTCACTAGTATGGACATGTTACATGCGCCGGGATTTTTAGCGCGAGTTTTTACCATCCTTGCAAAACATAATATCAGTATTGATTTAGTGACTACCTCTGAAGTGAGCGTAGCGTTAACACTTGACGACACTGGCTTTAATTCAAGTGGTCGAAGTCAGTTAAGTGAAGAATTAATCGATGAATTAAAACAAATTTGTCAGGTGAAAATTGAGCAAAACTTAGCGCTTATAGCCTTAATTGGTAATGCTATTGATAGTAGTTATGGGGTCGGTACACGCTTGTTTTCAACACTACACGATGTGAACGTCAGAATGATTTGCCAAGGTGCAAGTTCTCACAATCTTTGTTTCTTGGTCGAAGAAGCGCAAGCAATCGATGTTGTTAGCCGTCTGCATCAATCGATGTTTAAGCAAAATACACAAGGGGCAGCATGATGACTAATGCAAAATATGCAGTGAGTGATTACATACTATGGACTGCCTTAGTCACACCGTTTGATGCGCAAGGTAAAGTCGATTACTACACGCTGGCACAACTTGCCGATGAACAAGCGGCTGCGGGAAACGGCATTCTTTTATTAGGCAGTACGGGGGAGGGCTTAGCATTATGTGAAGCTGAGCAAGAAAAAGTGGTTCGCTTTGTTTGTCAGCATCAGCCGAGTGCGCCAATCATGGTCGCCGTTGGCGGTTATAACCTTCAAACCCAATTACGCTGGATTGAATTTTGTAATTCAATGCCTATTGATGCTTATTTGTTAGCGGCGCCGCTTTACGCGAAACCAGGCCCCTTGGGTCAAGAGCAATGGTTTCGATCGTTACTTAAAGCAACTAAGCTCCCATGCATGCTTTATAACGTGCCGTCACGAAGTGGGGTGGATTTAGCGCCTCAAGCGTTAGTTAATTTACTCGATGAAGATAATTTTTGGGCCGTGAAAGAAGCCAGTGGCAGCGCGGTTAAATTTAGCGAGTTTAAAAGAGCTTTGCCAGATATTGCTATTTATAGTGGCGACGATGCCTTGTTACCGAAATTTACACTTATTGGCGCGGCTGGACTCGTGTCTGTGTGTGCTAACGCATGGCCACAAGCAACGCAGCTTTATGTAACTCAGTGTTTGGCACAACCTAACAATACAGAATTTAATTTATGGAAGGGTGCTATTGAATCGTTATTTACGGTCGCAAATCCTATTCCTGTCAAAGTGTTAATGCATCAACGGTCACAAATTAATTCTCCAGTGCTGCGTTTACCACTAACCCATAATGAACTGTCGTGCCATGTGGCAATACAGCAAGCAAATACTACGATTACGCAGTGGCACAACAGTCACATTGCATAGTTTAAATAATGATTTAACAAGGTTATAAAAATGAATTGGCAACAAGTATTAGAACAATTAGAAAGCGGTGAATTACGCAGTGCAACTAAAGACGAAAATGGTGTTTGGCAGGCAAATGTCGAGGTTAAGAAAGCTATTTTGGCCGCCTTTAAAGCCGGCGAAAACGTTGAATTTGATGGCGCATATTCAGGGTTTGTTGATAAGAATAATTTAGCACCGCGTCAGTTTACAAAACAAGACAATGTGCGTTTAGTACCCGGCGGCTCGTCGGTAAGGCGCGGCGCTCATGTTGCTTCTGGCGTTATTATTATGCCACCCGCCTACATTAACATTGGTGCGTTTGTTGATAGCGGAACCATGGTTGACTCGCATGCCCTTGTCGGTTCATGTGCGCAAATTGGCAAAAATGTACATTTATCTGCTGGTGTTCAAATTGGCGGTGTACTTGAGCCTATCGGCGCTTCACCGGTTGTAGTTGAAGATAATGCATTCATTAGTGCCGGTTGTATTTTAGTGGAAGGGGTTGTTGTGCAAGAAGGCGCTGTATTGGCTCCTAGTGTTACATTATCGGCTTCAATTCCCGTTTATGATGCTGTTAACGAAGTGATGTTAGAAAAAGGAGCACCAATTCCTCCTAATGCCATTGTTATTCCGGGAACCAGGCCTTTAAATAGCGAGTGGGGCAAGAAACAAGGATTGTCTATGCAGTGTCCTATTATTATCAAATATCGCGACAGTCAAAGTGATGCCGCATTAGCGCTAGAGCAGGCGTTAAGATAATGTCGCACCAGCAGTCATTTATGAAAAAATATCAGCAGACGTTATCAACGTTTGCTGATACACAAATTGCGCCATTCTATGTTTATGATATTGACGGTTTGACATCACATATTAAAAGCTTAGTGAATGATGATATTAAATTATGGTTTGCGGTAAAAGCTAATCCGCTTTCGCGCATAATTCAAACCCTTGATAAGCAAGGCATGAACTTTGATGTTGCTAGTTCTGGGGAGCTAGAACAAGTGTTAGCACGAGGTATTAGCTGTGATCGCATTTTAAATACGGGGCCAGCTAAATCGATAAAGCAGATAAAACACTTTCTTAGCCAAGGGGTAAATACCTTTGTGGTGGAAAGTGAAAATCAGCTAACACTTATTAATCAACAAGCTAAAATTTTTGGTGTTCGGCCATCAATTTTATTGCGCGTGCAATTACGGTTTGAGCAAAGTGATGCAAATCCATTAGGCGGTAATGACTTGACCCCCTTTGGATTAGGCGCTGATGAATGGCGTGCTATTAATCTAGCCTCGTTTGAACATGTCGATGTTATAGGTCTTCATATTTTTCAATGGGGAAATATGCTTGAGTCAACACGGCTCATTTCTTTATGGCAGGCGATGATTGAGCCCCTAGTGACACTAGCGAGAGATATGGATTTTGAACTCAAGGTGCTTGATCTCGGTGGTGGTTTAGGTATCGCTTATGATGGTGATAATCGTAAACTCGATTGGCATGAGTTGAAGAAAGCCCTTAATGCTATCAAAAATTCAGCAGGTGTAGATGAGTTATGGTTAGAATTGGGGCGTTATGCGGTCGGTGAATTTGGCTATTACGTGGCTCAAGTCGTCGATGTTAAAGAAAATTATCAACAGAGCATCGCTGTTTTACAAGGGGGAATTAACCACTTGTTAAGACCCGCCATTACTGACCAACCGTTTCCTGTCTCATTAATGCGTGATAGCGGCGCAGCTGACCATAAATATCATGTCCATGGACCCTTGTGTACTAGTCTTGATAAGTTGGGCTATCTTGCATTGCCTAATGATTTAACCATTGGTGATAAGTTGATTTTTTCACAGTGTGGAGCCTATGGCTTTACAGAATCTATGCCTTTTTTCTTATGCCATGAATTACCGGCAGAAATAGTGATTGAGCAGGATAAGATAGAGATTATTCGACCTGCATTACCCGCTAGTAGCTATCTGTATTAATGCTGTTAAAGAATAAGATGAAAAGAAAAAACAATAGAAATTTAAAGAGAAATTATGTCAATAACTAACATTGAATCTTCAACTCTTGAAGTGGCGGTTGTCGCTACGGGTCAACCGCTGACGGTACCTGTGTATAAAATAAAAGGGTGCGGTGACGGCCCAAGCGTTTATATTCAAGCCAACATGCATGGCGCGGAAGTGCAGGGCAATGCTGTAATCTTTCAATTACTCGAACAACTTAAATCATTACCTTGCCTAGGTGACATCACGCTCGTACCACTGGCTAATCCAATTGGTTGTAATCAAAAAAGCGGTGAGTTTACATTGGGACGGTTTGATGCCATCACGGGTGAGAATTGGAATCGTGGCTATCATTTCAATGCACAGTTGCCTGTTGATTTTGCCATACAGCATCCCGATTTAGATGAAATTACCATTAATCAAAAATTTCGACAGTTGTTAATTGAAGATTTAGCGGCTCAGCGATTAAATAATCCTTATGGGGCTAAAACATCACAATTGTTATGCGCCCAGCTTCAACGTATGGCTTTTGACGCTGATATAGTATTGGACTTACACACGGGCCCAATATCATCACGACACCTGTATTGTCCTGAATATGCCAAAGACAAAGCAGAACTGTTTGATATTCCTCATGTGCTTTTTATTCCCAGTGATTTTGATGGTGCGATGGACGAAGCCACTTTTTGCCCTTGGTGGCACTTACAACAAGCTTATAACGCGCAAGGCAGAGATATTGATGTGCAAGTTGATGCGTTTACCTTAGAACTTGGCTCTCAAGAATGGCTGTCCCTTGAGGAAGCTAAAAAAGATAGCCATAGCATCTTGGCGTATCTACAATCGAGCGGCGTAATTAATACAACGCATTTCACGCCATCATCAATGACGCGTTATGCCTGTGATTTGAAAGATTATCGAGCGCTTTATGCCCCGCAAAGTGGCTTAGTTGAATATTTAGCATCGTTTGGCCAGCCGATGAAAAAGGGTGAACCATTAGTGCAAATGTTACATATGGAACGTTATGGTAATGATGATTGTGTAACATCGGTTAATGCACCAGATAATTGCATTCCAGTCCTACATTTCGCATCCGCTAGTGTGAATCAAGGCACAGAGCTTTATAAAGTAATGACAAATTATTTCACTTTGTAAGTTACAAATTCACATAAAATCGCTATGCTAGCGGCCATTACTATTGTATTTAAAGGTTCTTATTATGGTTATTGGACGTCGTAAAAAGCCAGCGGTTGAAACATCAGCGCCGCAAGCGACTATTGTTGAAGTGAATGTAGAGCCGATTGAGCTTTATAAGATACTAAAAATTGAGAACTTAGTCGAAGGTGGCGGCGAAGCTAAGGTTCGTATTGCTAACGGTGAAGTATTGCTTAATGGTTTGGTCGAAACGAGAAAGCGTAAAAAAGTTTATCATGACGATGAAGTTGAATACATGGGTGAATTGTTAAAAGTTCAGTACGTTGGCAACAGCGAAAAATAATGACTAAAGTTCCACTACCCGCATCAGGTTTCGCCCATTCTTTTAAACGAATGAGCTTATTAGTTGTCGGGTGGGTGGCTGTAACGTTAGGTATTATTGGTATTGTGTTACCTCTTTTACCGACAACCCCTTTTTTGCTACTCGCCGCATTTTGTTTCTCTCGCAGTTCCCCGCGTTTTCATCACTGGCTTATGAATCATCCGTGGTTCGGTGAGTATATAACTAACTTTCAAAGTGGTCGCGGCATGACAAAGTCTGCCAAAATAAGTACGGTGTTATTGATGTGGCTTTCTATTGGCGTCAGTGTGGTGTTTTTTGTCCCTATTTTTTGGGTGAAATTACTACTAGTGGTAATAGCATTTTGCGTTAGCGTATTTATTCTTTCACGCCCAACCTATCAAAATTTTGATAAACGTTAGTATATCTACAGATAATGAATTGGTTTTGATAAAGGCTGGCTAAATGTATTAGCCAGCCTTTAAGTCTCTGAAATGATTAAATCACTTGATTAATTTAATGGGCTTCTCGCCAATAATTCATTTTACTCGTGCGCTTAGGCAGTTCTTTACAATAAGTGCCGATACACACAATGCTCCCACTACCCTCTGTTGTATCCTCAGGATCATTAACATGTATCAATACCGGACTCGGTGGGATTGAGGCATTTTGCAATTCAACATATCGATCTGTAATGGTGCAGGTTGTGTTTTCACAACTTTTGGTTAGGTCAATTTTACCATCTACAACATCTGGGATCGCATCTTTATAGTTGGGTGTACCGTTTGATATATTGACGCGATATAAACGAGAAGTACCTCGTTTAACAATGCACCTGTTGGTGCCAATTGAAGGCTGGAATGTAGTGAACCACACTGCACTTTCAAAAGTTAAGCTTGATGCTAATACTTTTTCTCCGCCACTATTTAATGGTAAGTACCAGCCTTTTTTAACTGCTAATATTTCATTATCAATCGTTAAAGTTGCTTCCAGTAAATCAGATTGGGTAATAAGTGTCGCTGATTTAGGTTGTGCAAGCGGTTGCTTAAACATATAAAAATTGTCTTGTATAGCCGCGCTATTAGGGTGGGCATGAAAGCCAGACCCAATAGCTACGGCTAATTGAGAGCCTGCTGTGTGTGCTAGCACTGATACATCAGGGGCATGATAAAAGCGTCGATTATTCAGCTGGCCTGTACTGGAAATATTGGCAATCACATTGCCTTTTAGTGTGTTGGCACCATCTAAATCAAACCGTAATACTCGCCCCCCCATATCACCAACATAGATTTGATCAGTTGCGCCATCACCGTCTATATCGATGGTTTTTACGTCAGAGGGAATCGAGTAGCCGAGGTTTGTATTTTTGACAACGACACTGCCATCGCTGGCATCAACAATATATACCCCATCACCTTCATCATCGCCGGTACGTGTTGTGACTGAATCTTGCTTTACATCGTAACCACCACCGAATATTAAAACGCTTTTTGTGGAACTACCGCTTTTAACCTTGGTTTTGATGGGAGTTGACCATGTTTGCCCAAGTTCAGAAAAGCCATTTCTGTCTCTAGATATAGTCCATTTCAAAGTAGGTACAGTGCGGTTAGTTACATCAAGGGCATAATATCCCTTACCACCGCGGCGCATTCCGCTAACAATATATTTGCGGCCACTCTCAGTCCATTTAACTATTTTTCCATCCATACCGTAAGTATGATCTGCTGTTTTGGGGTTTAATCGAATTGTTGGTTGATTTTTTAGTAACTCTTTGGGTATAAATGCCCAAAGTTCATTGCCTGTTGCTGCATCAATGGCATGAATATATCCTTGATTATCACCAAAGTAGATCACTGAGCCATCTTCGCCATAGGATATTTCTATTGGCGCCGAATGAAGAGGGTCTGCAATAGCTTTGTTATTAAGCATCCATTGAATATGATCTTCTTTTTGATCGTCAGTTGTTAACGTAAAGTCAGCTGCTGTGACTGTCGTATTTGATGTGTCGTTTAGTTTAGTTAAGCCAGAACCTGCGTTGGTATATATGTTGCGAGTTACAGAGAGTAGTCTTTCTGCTGCGCCGCCACTGGTCACTTGGGCGCCATCAGCCGTTGCACTCCAAAAGCTTTGAGAGGTATCAATAAATAAACCCGTTGCTGGGTTAGTTGCTGCAACTCTATTAGCATCGACAACATTGCCACTTTTACTGAGCTTATAATGTTTGAGGTTACCGCGCCACGAGGTTAGTTCGTTAGGCGTAAATAATGCGTAATAAAGATTATCATTATGGTTTAACTGATTGGCACTGCTTAAAGTGACCGATGTATTTGAGAATGTGACGGCCTCCTTAATTATATCCCCTTGAATGTCTTTGAATGCCGTTAAAAGGTCCGCACTATTTGTGGCAGTCTTGTAACTCCCACCCCCAGCTGTCGCCATATCTTGCAGCCATGAATCTTGAACGTTGAAACCAACGGTATAGAGCTTGATTTTCTGTGGATCGGTTAAACCATTGACACTGATTCCACTTTTTATTTTCGCTGCTAGTTCAACGCCACACGTTGTCGCATAACCGCTACCCGAACTACCACTACGAGTACATGCACTGTTGGTATTATTGATTACTTGACTAATATCTTTAGTCATATTATTCCACCAATAGCCGCTATTATATGTATTTGAGGTATGAACGGCTTCGCCATCAGTTAACATAATAATACTGCCCTCTGCGTCTTCACAGGTATCTGTCAAAGGTGAAACATATTGTGGGTTTTGAGTGTTACTTGAGTTAATTTGTATTAATGGGCAGTGGCTATCATTTCGCCAACCTTCAACACAACCTGTTGGATAACTAACTACGCCATTAATGTAGCTTTCAGGATGTGCAATACGTTCAAAATATTTAAAATAGCTACTATATTCAAACCCACTGCGTGTTGTATTAAAGTCGGAGTTATGTGTGCTGGCAAGGTCTGACCCTGTCATATACTTCACTGCTTCAAACAGTCCGGGTACGGCAGGGGTATGTGATGACAATCGTTGGTTATCGAGTTCTTCTAATAATTTGTCACGTGTGCTGATTGTTCTTTCATAGGGAGTGACCTCAATAAATAAGGCACTACCATAAAAGGAGGCTGCATTAGATATGCCTCCAAGGGTTGAATCTGTAATAAAGGAAGTATCAAGAATAAAACTGAGTGCATTACCACTTTGCCATGTATTTTGGTTGACAATTTCTTGCACAATCGTTTGCAGTCCGCTTATGGTATAAGGAGGCGTAAACCCAGAACTTCCCCACGTATTCATATTCGCGGTTACTTGTGCTGTTGTTCGCACTCGATTGCTAATGTTGTTATTTACTTCAATAAACTGTGCTGAATTGGCGGTTTTCTCTCCCTTAATGTTAATGGAAAAATTGGCACAGGAGGATGAGTTGCACGATGCACTAGGTATCACTTGTAAATAAGCATTAGTGACTGTATGGCCTTTGGGGATAGTTATGTTAGAAAAGCGTAACCCAATTCTGCTACTTTCGCGAAAACTCAGCACTCTATTATGGCTATTGTTTGTTGGCTCATTTACATCAAGATGAACACTGCCGTCGCTTTTTTCATAAGAATTATTTCTATCATCTGTTAATGGGCGGTCAAAGCGCTGTAATGTTTCTGTTATTGAGGTATCTAAGCTAGCAACTGGATACACAACAGCACCAGTATGCTGATTGCTTCGCATGATACCTACATTAATCCCCTCTGCATTGGTAATGAAGTTTCTCATTGCTGATTGCATTAGTGTTAAACGGTTTTCATGATTGGCCACGTGATAACCCATTGATAAAGATGTATCTAATATCATCATAACTTTGGGCGTTACAGTATCACCCAAATAAAATATTTCAGTATCATCAGCATGCACTGTCGAAATTGAGGCTAAGGGCAATAAAA
>Ga0209396_1001259_pt1 | contig 28585 bp, 15 predicted proteins | sample GOMGulsemesocosm_6_FD_184638 | JGI IMG/M metagenome (GOLD analysis project Ga0209396, IMG submission 184638) | Methane-oxidizing microbial communities from mesocosms in the Gulf of Mexico - GOM8C Gulf of Mexico (SPAdes) (version 2) | ecosystem: Environmental > Aquatic > Marine > Cold seeps... | reverse complement strand
TTTTCTAGCAGCTGAGTATGCAACAGCAGATGATATAATACTCATTGAAAATGCACTTAAAAGAATGCATCAGGCGCATGAAGGTTATGATGATACCCATGAAGCCGATATTGATTTTCATAAAAGCATTTTAGTTGCCAGTAATAACCCTTTTTTTAGTCAGTTAACGCACTTTATAGAAATAGCGTTAAAAATTAATATACGCTTCACTAATAGATTAAGAGCTGTCACCGCACAAGAATATCAAACGCATGCTGATATTTTAAATCATATCAAAAATAAAAATGCACAAGCCGCTTTTGATTGTGCAACAAAAACTCAAAAAGAAACCATCGCACTCATCAACGAAAAAATAGCCCAACTAAAAGTAAAGGATTAATCATGATTGATTTTCGCTCTGATACAGTTACTAGACCTTGTAATACCATGAAGCAAGCGATGTTTGATGCCCAAGTGGGTGATGATGTATATGGCGACGACCCGACGGTTAACGCGTTAGAACGATGGGCAGCTGAAAGTCATGGATTTGAGTCAGCCATTTTTTGTAGTTCAGGTACTCAAGCCAATTTACTTGCATTAATGTCACATTGTGAACGTGGCGATGAATATTTATGTGGCCAACAAGCCCATAATTATAAATTTGAAGGCGGTGGTGCAGCAGTTTTAGGTTCAATTCAACCACAGCCCGTAGAAAATGAAAAAGACGGTACTTTATGTTTTAAAAAACTTGAAAGTTACATAAAACCCATTGATCCTCATTTTGCCAGAACCAAATTACTAAGTTTAGAAAATACCATAAACGGAAAAATACTCCCTCTTAGCTATTTAGCACAAGCACGTGAGTTTGCAAATAAGCATACGCTTCAACTTCATTTAGACGGCGCCAGAGTTTACAATGCAAAAGTTGCTTTAGATGTTGATATTACAGAAATATCTAAACATTTTGATTCTATGACTATTTGTTTATCTAAAGGGCTTGGTGCACCAATCGGTTCTTTATTATTAGGTTCTAAAGCACTAATAGCTAAAGCAAGACGTTGGAGAAAAGTTCTTGGTGGCGGTATGCGACAAGCTGGAATTTTAGCGGCTGCAGCAAAAATTGCGCTTACTGATAATGTAGAGAAATTGAAACAAGATCATGCTAATGCGCTATATTTAGCTCAATCACTGTGTGATATAAAAGGTGTAAGCGTTAACCCTGCATATGTGCAAACAAATATGATATTTTTTAAACTTGATGAACCAGCACATATAAATTCAATTGCTCAAGAACTAAAAGCAAAAGATATTTTAATCAGCCCCGGTAATCCAGTTCGCTTAGTAACGCATTTAGATATAACAAAACAGGATGTTGATGTTTTTATTAAAGAGTTCAAATCTGCTTTATCAAAATGTACTCTCTAAAAATTAGTTAAGCCTTTGCCAAGATCCTATCTAGGTTATTGGCAAAATTTTGTCTGTCTGTTTGACTAAGCGGTGCTTGTCCAGCTGTATGAATACCACTTGAACGCATGGTATCCATAAAATCACGAATATTTAATCTCTGCTTTATATTCTCGGTAGTATAAAGCTCGCCTCTTGGATTAAGTGCAATGCCCTCTTTTTCGATGACTTCGGCAGCTAATGGGATGTCACCTGTAATCACTAAGTCATTTGCTTGCATTCTTTTGACAATTTCATCATCGGCAACATCAAAACCTGAAGAAACTTGAATTTGATTAATAAAACGCGAAGGCGGTATTTTAATATATTGATTTGCAACTAAAGTGACTTGAATTTGTTTTCTGTCTGCGGCTCTAAATAAAATATCTTTTATCACCACAGGGCATGCATCTGCATCGACCCAAATTTTCATGTATTTACTCTACTTTTTACTTGACTATTTCTTTGTTAAATATCGTAAATTCGTTTTAAAGAATCAATTTTAAATTTAACAAAAAATTTATAATTATTGTTATCTCGAGGTGTTTTGCTCGCAGAGCTATCTTAAGTTTATGCTTTAAGTACAATTTAAAATAGATTCCCGATAAAAACACTACTGGAACGACGCATGATTTAGCTATTACGTTGAGCCATAATTGAGATTATATCACTAAAAATAAGCTTTACCATGCTTTGTAACGGTACAGTGATTTTGGTGTGAAAGAGTGAATAAATGAAGAGTGATTTTATAGATTCTATCATTAGATGGGTTTCGATTGACTCAACCCACCTAGATACAAAACACGTCTTTAAAAACTGGCAAACAAAAAATCAGCCTCGAAATGGCCTTAATAGAAATGCGAAGCAGATCTATTTTAAAAGTCACATTTTAAAATTTTCATCGGCTTATCAGCAGCTAAAACACAACCTCTGGCATCATCTGATGCGGCTTTACATTGTTTTAGCATTTTACTGTTACTAGGCGCTTGTGCACCTAATACTTTTTTGGCGTGACTGACAACTTTTTTACACTCACTTACGGGTACGGGATCGGCTTTGCTACAGGCCGTTATTGTTGCAATTGTAATAAATGCAATTGAAACTCTTATTAATGAAGCTTTTGTTTCTGAAACCATAAATCAATTCCTCTTTTAACATTATATTCTGAGCGCGTTTAATTAGCGTTCTGATTTTGATAATGTTTTTCAGTATAGTAGAGAATTAATTTTTTACAGTTTTCAATTGTGTTCTAGATACTCTACAGATTGCATTTCGGTCAATCGACTAAAAGTACGTTTAAACTCAAAGTTTAAAGCCCCTCCTCCATAAAGCTCATCTAATGGTACTTCGGCACTGATATATAGATTGCTATTTTGATCGTATAGTTCATCTACTAAGCTAATAAAACGTCTCGCTGCATCATCTTGAGTTGCATAGCTTAATTGCCTCTCTCCTGTAGCTATCGCTATTGCGCCATCTTCAGTCCCCCTAGCTTTGATCCAACTTCGACATTGTCCTCCGAGTAAAGGAACTTCACTTAAAAATAAAGTTTTATACCTTGATGCTATTTCTATGTAATCTAATTGTGATCTAGGGCCATTACACAGTGCATCAAAACTAAACCAAGCGGTATTACTTGCATGAGACTTAACTTCTATATTACGACCTAAAATATTAATTTTACTTTCTAACAGTTCATTTTTATCTATTGTTTGATAGTACTTATTTTTAAACTCATCAACATTCAAGAAATATGTTTGCGAAAACTCTAAATGTCTTAATCTGTGATCCTGTGCCCCATTTAAATGAAGCTCTGTTGTATATTGATTTAACAATGCAATTGTGGGTAAAAAACGTTCTCGTTGCAGTCCGTTTTCATAAAGGTTTACAATGGGAATATTTGATGTGGCAACTAAAGTGACACCTTGTTCAAAAAGTGCTTCAAATAAACGGCCTAAAATCATAGCATCGCCAATATCAGATACAAAAAACTCATCAAAGCATAAAACACGGCACTCTTTAGATATATCATTGGCGATGCGTTTTAAAGGATTTTTATGACCTGATTGTTGAAATAATGCTTTATGAATTTTAGCCATAAAGTGATGGAAATGTAATCGTAATTTTTTTTCGTTTTTTAAGCTATTAAAAAACATGTCCATTAAAAATGTTTTACCACGACCAACATCACCCCATATATAAATACCTTTCGCTTTCTCAATACGTGGATTCTGTAATTCTTGATATAACTGCTCTAACTTAGTGACAGCAATACTTTGCTGTTCGTCAGTTACATAATTTGGCTGCAGTAATTGTTGTTGATACTGTTGCTGTGGCGATAAAGACATAAAACTTTTTAATGAATAATAAAAAAGGGTGATAATATCACCCTTAATCTCAAAGAAAAATCTTTATTATTATTAACAAGCCTGACGTTGGGTTAATACATGTCATAGCTAACTTGCTAAAGCAGCTTTTACTTTATCCCGGTAACTACGGCTTACTTTTAATTCTTGACCATTTTCAAGTACTAACTGATATTCCCCGCTCACTTGAGTAACAAGTTTGCTAATTTGTTTTGTATTAACAATAGCACTTCTGTGCACGCGTACAAATAGTTTTGGATCTAGCTCAGCTTCAAGCTCTTTCATGGTTTTACGTAAAATATGTGTTTTACCATCATTAGTATGTAAACACATATAATCCCCTGCAGCATCCACCCACTGAATTGTACCCGTTGGAACTCGCACAATTTCCCCCTGCTCTTTAACTGCTATGGATTCAGGAAAACGTTTCTCTTCAATTTTTGCGCCAGTAGCAAGTTTCTCTAAGATCTCTTCATAATTATTACCGGTTAATCCGGCAACAAAATTTGCCAATTTATTTTTATGAACATTATCTTGCTGCGTTTTTAAAAAACTATGCACCTTATCTACCGCCTGTTTTAGTCTGTTATCATCCACGGGTTTTAATAGGTAATCTAAAGCATGATTTTCAAATGCATTAACTGCATATTGATCAAATGCCGTTACAAAAACGATTGCTGGCATCCTTGTAGAAAATTCCACTAAAGCTTTAACCACCTCAAAGCCATTTTTCCCGGGCATTTGAATATCTAAAAAAATCAAATCTACATGTTGTGATTGGCAAACTTCAATTGCTTCATTACCATTTTTACATAAACTGATTATGTCAATTTCGCTAAAATCTTTTAATCTTACCGCCAGCCCTTTACGTGCAAGTGGCTCATCATCAACAATGATTGTTTTGATACTATTCATTTGGCATTGCCTTTTTAGAAACTCTTTCATAAGGAATTCGGATATTAACTTTTAAACCTGAAGGTTCATTATTAGATAATACAAACGAATAGTTGTTCTCGTAAAGGGTCTTTAGTCGATCTTTTGTATTTGCTATGCCAACACCTGATATTTTAGCCAATTGTCCATCTTCAATTTCAGCACCTGGACCATTATCGACTACTTCCAATAACAGTTCATTTGCAAATATTTGTGCTTTAATTTCGATCGCGCCACCACTAATTGTATTTGCAATAGCATATTTGATAGAATTTTCAATAATCGGTTGCAAAATCATACTCGGAACCAAGGCATCTTTTGCAGCATCACTTATTTCAACATCAACTGAAAGCCGTTCTTCAAATCTCACCTCTTCTATTTCTAGGTAGAGTTTAAGTGCATAAAGTTCTTTTTCTAATGGCACTTTTTTAATAGGATCTGTATTTAAGGTATAACGTAAAAAATCACTTAATTTGGAAACCATTTGATTGGCATTTTTATTTTCTTCAATCAAAATTAAAGTTGAAATTGCATTAAGGGTATTAAATAAAAAATGAGGATTTAATTGATAACGCAGCATTTTTAATTGTGCTTCGTGCGCCATATTCATCGCTTTAAGCGATTTTTGCCTTTCACTTTGTAGAAGTTGGTAATATTTTATACCAAAGTATAAACCACTCCAACATAGAATGATGTATACCGAATCTAAACCTTGTTGAAAATAGTAAAACCATTCATCGGGTCTAAAACCATGTCGATATATTTCCCACAAATTAAATTTCTGTAAAACAGACCAAAGTGTCCCAGTCATATATGATGAAGTAAATACAACAGTAATGAGCACCCAAGGACCCGCATTCCATACTTTACGGTATAGATACCTTAATGGGATCGTCATTAGACAGCCTGCATACGCATTTAATATGATGACAAATATATATATATCACGCATCTCAAATACTTTTGAGCCTATGTAATTTAATAGGGCATATCCTATCCAACCAGATACTTGTAAAACCCAAAAAAATCGTTGTCGGTTATCGACTAATTGTTGCCAGTTCAAAATCTTAATTTAATTATTCCATTTATCACTATTATAAATTCAATAACCTAAAAAACACTGTCAGTTATCTTAGTTTTATTACGATTAATCGCATATTTATCTACATCAGATCTCAATAAAGGCCTTTCAAACATAATAAAAAGGCTTGAGGTCATTAAAACCTCAAGCCTTGTATAGTGTTTATTCGTTACAAAGTAGCTTTGAATAAAGCGACTTTTTAGGGTTATTAACCTAAACGATTATCAGCAACTTTATATTTAGGATCTTCAATAACATTTACTTCAACTAAATCAGCAGCTTTACTTAACAGCTCTTTACAATCTTCACTTAAATGACGTAAATGTAATGTTTTACCTTCTGCAGCATAACGTTCAACAAGTGTATCAATGGCTTCAATCGCACTATGATCTGTTACACGGCTATATTTAAATTCAATAATAATATCTTTTGGATCATTTTTCACATCAAACAATTCTAAGAAGTTATTTACTGAACCAAAAAAGATTGGACCATGCAATTCATATACTTTAGAGCTGTTTTCATCAATGTAAGAGTTTGTATAGATATGTTTTGCATGCTCCCATGCAAATACCAATGCAGATACAATGACACCCACACATACTGCAATTGCTAAATCTGTAGCGACTGTTACTCCAGAAACTAAAATAATTACAAAGGCATCAGATTTAGGTACTTTTTTCATTATGCGAAGGCTTGACCATTCGAACGTACCTAAAACAACCATAAACATAACACCCACTAAGGCAGCAAGCGGTATCATTTCAATTAAGCTAGAACCGACAAGAATGAATGCTAATAATATTAATGCTGCACTGATACCTGATAAACGACTACGGCCACCTGAATTTATATTGATCATTGATTGCCCTATCATTGCACAGCCACCCATAGCACCAAACATACCACACGTTACGTTAGCCGCACCTTGACCAATACACTCTCGATTGCCATGCCCACGAGTTTGTGTGATTTCATCAATCAGGGTCAAAGTCAATAATGATTCAATTAAACCAATTGCAGCTAAAATTAGCGCGTAAGGTAAAATGATATAAAGTGTTTCAAGGGTAAATGGTACTACTGGGAAATGGAAAGTTGGTAAACCACCTGCAATTGTTGCATCTAAATCGCCAGTCATATCTTTTAAGAAATCAAGTACAGTACGAGAATCAAGTTCTAAACCAACCACTAAGCCGGTAACAACAACAATTGCAACCAAAGTAGAAGGTATTGCTGTTGTTAATTTTGGTAAGAAATGAATAATAGCCATTGTTAATGCGATTAAAGCAAGCATTAAATATAAAGGAGTGCCCTGCATCCACTGTAACGTGCCAGTTTCATCCATTACTTTAAACTGCCCTAATTGGGCTAAAAAGATAACGATGGCTAAACCATTAACAAAGCCAAGCATCACAGGGTGCGGTACCATGCGAATAAACTTACCTAACTTAAATATACCCGCAAGTATTTGTAATAAGCCCATCAACAAGACGGTAGCAAATAGATATTCCACTCCGTGCACAGCAACTAAGCTCACCATAACAACTGCTAGAGCACCTGTAGCACCTGAAATCATACCTGGACGGCCGCCTACTATGGCAGCAATTAAACCTACGATAAACGCAGCATATAGACCTACTAAGGGTTCAACACCTGCAACAAAGGCAAAGGCAACAGCCTCTGGAACCAATGCTAGTGCTACAGTTAAGCCCGATAAAATATCGTTTTTAGCTGATTTTGGAGCTTTTGACAGCAAATTAAACATTTAAGTCCTCAAAGACATTAATAATTTATTACAAAAAAGGGCGCGAATTCTAACAAGTTAGCGACCTTTTCACAATTCATTTATGGTTTAGTACAAATAAAAAAAGCGCCTAAAGCGCTTTTATCATAGTACAATTTTCATAAATAGATCTTTATTAGAGTCCCTCATTTAGACAATAACAATGAAATTAATTTTGGATTTAGCGGGTCTATAACTACTTCATGAGCAATCAGCTCACAAATTTAATAAAAAACATTTCAAGAGTATTATTTTTATGAAAAATTTCAAAGTATTATTTGGATTTTATGTCAGCTTTTTTTTACTGAGCACGAGCGCAATTTCCCAACAAAAGAGTATTGAAGTAGGTCCAAGCATAGGCGAAAAATCACCTCGTTTAGTTGCCACTGATCACAATTCACAATATCAATCCATTTCACAGTTAAGCGGCGCCAAAGGTACTATCATTTTATTTTTTCGCTCAGCTGACTGGTGCCCTTTTTGTAAAAAACATTTAATTGAAATGAATAAACAAGCCCAAAACCTTAAAGATCTGGGTTATGGTCTTACAGCTATTTCTTATGATGATAATCAAGTTTTAAATGAATTTTCTTATAAACATCATATTAGCTACCCACTTTTATCGGATGTAAAAGCGCAAACAATGCTTAATTACGGTATTTTAAATACGCAGTATAAAGAAGGCAGTGAACATTACGGCATTCCATATCCAGGTGTTGTTGTGATTGATAAAAATGGAAATATAACACATAAGCATTTTTTTGAAGGATATAAAAAACGCGTGAAATTTACTGAACTATATCAAAAATTGAAGTCACTATAGATGAATAACTGAAATGGATATTAACAAGCGCAAAAACGCTTGTTAATTACTGCAGATTTATAACGGTAACGAAGTTGTACGTTTAACACATGTCATAGTGACATTTGAATGTACTTCTTGAACATAGTCTAAACATAATAAGTTATCGCGAACAAAATGCTCATAACCTTCAATGCCTTTTGAGATAATTCTAAGCATAAAGTCCATTGTACCGGCCATAGAATAACATTCGGTGACTTGTTCATAACTCATAATCAATCGCTCGAACTCGGCTAGTTTATCACTGCTATGATCCGACAAGCGTACATGCGCGTAAACTAGCATATCAAAACCAAGCATTTTAGGATCTAGCAAAGCGACTTTGCCATTGATATAACCTTCTTGCTCCAATCTTGAAATACGTCGCCAACATGGTGATTGGGATAAACCAACTTTATCTGCAATTTCAGCAGTTGATAAACTAGCATCTTGCTGTAATAAAGATAGAATTTGGCGATCAACTTGGTTTAATGACATTATTTTTTCTTATTTTCGCTTTTAATAGGTGAAATTATACATAACTTTAATCTTTATACCAGTATATGAAACACATTCAGCCTTGTATAAAGATTAAAATGTACCGATTCTATTTATATTCAATTAAAATTGGATATTTCAAATAACTTTTATCATAAAAAGGTGTTTGTTGATAAAGCCAATTAAGTCTCGCTTTCTCATTATTTTTGAAATCATTATCAATTGCCAGTTTTTGCTTAAACTCTTTTGCTAGAGCAGGATTGTTTTCCAACATTTCATTAGCAAAAGGCACTAATGCATAATTTTCAACATACTCAGTCCTTTGAAATATCGTATTAAATTCACCCCATTTAAAAAAGGAATCGATTGCCTCTGGCTGTAATAAATGAACAGCTAGCTTGCCAAGGACTTGTGATGTCTCAACCTTATACCAATTAGTTAACTGAGTTTGAGGTAGATCCGAGTAATCAAAACTTGCAGATACGCGCATTCTGCCTTCGAATGGCATTTTATCAAATTCAAAGTCAGTCACTATTCCTTGCTTTAAACTATTAAATTTCCCATTGACTTGTGTTACTTCAATACCTTGCAGTTTCAGATTTGATACAATATTCGAATATTGAGAAGGAATATAATATGCTTTTGGTACTTTTACTGTTGCCTTTACATCTTTTTGCCAAAAGATAGGCAAGTTATCGTATTGTATTTTTTCGCCTATATATCTTACTTCTTTATGATTACTGAGTTCACTGTGGAATGTTTCATATTTAATGCCTTTAAACGAAATTAAATCAGCTTGTTTACTATAACCTCTTTGAACAGCAAGCTCTTTAGGCAAGTGAGTCTGCTCATGCTTTACAGCACTTGAAAGCTCTGATTCATATTTTGACAGCGCATCTATTACGCCATCAATAAATACATATGTACCTAATACTCGTTGTTTGTATGGTTTAAGCGAATGATTTTCAACTAATATAGTTGGCAAGTTCCTTAAATCACCCCAGCCATTTGAGTATCTAGGTGTTGCAACCCAGCCCGCTAAACCTTGCTTAAAGTCGCGCTTATTCATAACAAAAACTAATGGCCCAGGAATGTGACCAGATTTGGCAAGTTTGTTATCTAATAAAGGCTTAAATTTATCGTCCAAAACTTTAGAGATTAATGGCGATTCACTGGCAAATACAGGCATGTATCCATAAGTAATGTCATACTGATAATCTGCACCATCGGTTACATGAATATCGATATATAAATCAGGGTTATATTTATTTACAACCGAAACAATTGCTTTAACACCCGGTGTATCTAATTTGGTGTAATCTCGATTAAGATTTAGATTATTAGCGTTAGTTCTAAAGCCCATTTCAATTGGGCCTCTTTGATTGATACGATTGAACTGACTACTGCGCTCGTGGCCGTCAACATTTAAGATTGGGATAAATAAAATATTAACACGTTTTAAAATATCATCTCTTTTTCCTTCACTAATATCTCTGAGCAACATAAAAGTAGCGTCTTTGCCATCAATTTCACCAGAGTGTATTCCTGCCTGAAATAATACAGTTGGTTTATTATTGCTCAGAGTACCCTTTTCACTTGCGATCAACATTTTAATGTCTCGACCTTGAGCGCTTTTACCAATTATTTTAATAGAAAACTGTTTATTATTACTCAAAGCAAGTTTATCTAAATACTCCATGGTATTTACATAATCAGGAGTCGCCTTACCTAAAGACTTTTCGAAATCAGTTAAAAGCGCTCCGCTTGTTGTCATCAACTTTTCGCTCTGGCCCTGCCATTTAATTAAAGGCGGTAAATGTGCATCTGTTGAAAAAGCACTTATAGCTGAGAAAGAAGTTATAAATGCAAATGTTGATAATAAAACTGAAGGTGCTCGTAACAAGGGTGAAAACATAAACTACTCTATATTTAATGCATTAGTGGCTTTCAATTCTCTTAATGCAAAATTGAATTTTTGCATTAAGTGAGCACAAGATACATATTGTTGGCTGCAAACCAAATAAATTGGTTGATTAGATAAATAATTAACATAACTTAATTTTATATTATCAACTTCATCAGAAAACCAGTCTGCAAGCAAACTTTTAGCGACTAATGGCTCAATTAGTAAGAGGTCTGTTTCTCCAGCTAATAATTTTTTAATGCCTTCATAATCAGAAATACTCGATACTAATTTTAGTTGTGGTTTATATTCATCAAAATAATCTCCATAACTATACCCTTTAGTAATGCCGATTGAATAACGTCGTAGTTGATCTATTCGTTCTAATTTTAATTGTGTATTTTTACGATACAGGAAACTTGTATTTAAAGAGGTAATAGGATCAGAGAAAATCCAATTTTTTGTTCTTTGCTCCGTTTTATACCACATAAAAGAAAAACTATTTCCTTCAGTTATCGCAACTTCTGTTTCTGGCCAACTCATAAATTGGTATTTAACGCCGTAACCCTGCATTTTAAATATATCAGTCACTACTTTAGCTAATTTACCTTTATTGTTTTTACGTGCATCAATATACGGAGGATAGTTATCAACGCTTAAAGTTATTTTATTTTTGGCATAAGCCAACTTAGAGAATAGAAAAAAGGATGAAATTAAAAAGATAACGCAAAAAAATCTTTTAAACATAAAAATAACCTAAGGTTTTTAATAAACTCACTATACCCAAATTAATTATGAATACGAATTTGTTTCTTACTTTTAGTATATTAGTATGCGTTTAAGCCTTTTGCAGAGACCATAGTTAAGGAAAGTATGAAAAAATCTATTTTAATCACAGGTTGCTCTTCAGGCATAGGTTTATATTGCACTCAATGGACTTCCCTGACCTTGCTAAACACTTAAAAGAGTTACATCTATACATCAAAACAAGAGAAGCGATTCTAACCCTTTATTAATAATACATCGAATACATAAAAAACACGGGGCAAGCCCCGTGACTTTCACAACTCACTCTAAAATATAATTTATAAACTGAATTGCTATTTTGATATATACAGTATGTACAACAACTTTTACCATTTCACTTTATTAGCGCTGTGTATTTTTTTAAAGTAATCTCTATAATGCTCTTTAACAGCATGAGCGCCAACTGAACGTCGCTTTTGTGATTCCTCTTCTTTTAATAATTTTAAATAGTTATCAAAATGTGATTGACTGATTACTTGGTCTGTAATAGCTCCTTGTATCGCACAACCAGGTTCAGATGTGTGGCCACAATCGCTATATTTACACTCTAATGCCAAGTCTATAATAGAGCTAAATGTTCTCTCTAGACCTTGTTCTGCATTATATAGCTGTAATTCTCTCATTCCAGGCGTATCTATAATAGCTACATGACTATCTGTGAAAAAAAGTTGTCTATGTGTGGTTGTGTGCTTACCGTGATCATCACTATCTCTAATTTCTTTTGTTGCTTGACCAGTATCAAATATTGCATTTATTAGGGTCGATTTACCAACTCCTGAGGACCCAACCAAGGCAATAGAGGTACCTTCATAAAGGTACTCTTCTAAAACTTGCAAACTATCAGGTTTATTAATACTTAAAGCATGGATATTAGGTATATTTAAATGCTCTATTGCAGATAAAAAACGCTCTAAATCATCGCAAACATCTATTTTTGTTATAACAACAACCGGAGTAATATCAAATTCAAATGCTAAAGATAAATATCGTTCAAGGCGTTTCACATTAAATTCATCATTAGCACTGGTTACAATCCATAAATAGTCTAGATTTGCGGCAATTACTTGCGGTAAACCATTTGAAATTCTACGTACCCTATTTTTTGGATCAAATATCTTACTGATACGGTAATGTTCACTAGTTAATTCAGCCAATACCCAATCACCTACAGCCAAATTTTGGCTAACAGGGTGGAACTCAGATCCACAGATAATAGAACTTTCACCATTGATACCCACTGCGGCAATTCTACTTCGATGTATTTCTGTAATACGAAAAACAAGATTACTCGTATTATCATCACAGATTTCATCATAACTTAGCTGTTGGAAAAAAAGATTAGACCAACCAAGTTTTTTTAGTTCTGAATAAGACATTTCCTTAGTCCTTTATTGTTTTTTATTTTATTTTATTTTGTTTTGTTTTGTTTTGTTTTTATATCTAAATACTTGTATTAATTAGCTACAAGCAAAATCAGAAACTGCAATACTTAAAGTATAAATAACCTTAAATCAACATTGCGCATTAAAAAACCACACGAAAACCATATCTAAACGGATTAAAATAACATCAAAAAATATGTGTTCCCTCAATGTTATCTTAACCCTATAGGTCTCTTTATACTACTGATTCAAGTTCTATTTTTTCTTTTAAAATTGAACTAGTTACAATCAAATCATTAATGTTAACACCTAGTTTTTCACACTCAATCTTTAATTGCAGATAAAAAGCACCTTTTTTATTTAAAAGATCAATAAAGGTACCTTGCTCTTTAACCTCCCCTTCTTTAAGGTACACTATCCAATCTGCATTAACGATATTCGTGATCCTGTGAGTAACAACTATAACGGTTTTCCCCTGAGTTAATGCCTCAACTCGAGTAAGTATTTCTTTTTCTGTCGCAATATCCAAAGCTGATGTTGCTTCATCCAGTAAAAATATATCACCATTTTTTAATAATGCTCTTGCCAAAGCGACTCTTTGTTTCTGGCCTCCAGAAATATTATCGCCACTTCCCCCTAATTGCTCATTTAAATTACGTTCTGAAGAATCCAGCCAATGATCTAACCCTCCAGCCCGTGCAGCATCGTTTATCTCGCTACCACTTGCTGACCAATTAGCGTAAGCAATATTGTCCGCAATACTGCCCTGGAAAAGATCTGCACTCTGAGAAACTACAGAAATATTCGAACGTAATGAATCAGATGTAACGTCTCGAATATCAATACCATTTACAAGCACTTCTCCAGAATCTTGAGCGTAGAAACGTAATAACAAATTCACTAATGTAGATTTACCAGCCCCACTTTCTCCAACAATTGCTACAGTTTGCCCCGAACGCACTTCAAAACTGACATTGTTTAATGTTTTATTTGATTTATTGGTTTCATAAGAGAAGGTAATATTTTTAAATTCTATACTAGGAATAGTCTGTTTTTTATATTCAATAGCATCTTTACTTTGATTTAGCCCAGAGTCAGAAGTCGTAAAGTCAATTATTTTTTCACACTCAATGGAATCGACATAAACTTGCTCTAATGCTTTTCCCATCATGCGTAAAGGAGCACTTAAAATACTGGCTAAGTAACCAGCTAACATTGCTTCTAATATGGTTAAACTTCCCGTTAAAAATCCATATGCTGCAAGCCCTGCAACAGCAATAATTGTAAAAATAGAAACGATATTATTTCTTAATCCAGAAAAAACATCTTGCCTATGAACACCCATAAAAGCATCTTTTTGAGTATTTAGAACTTCTCTCGCTTTCCCTATCTCATACTCGACATTACCAAATTGATGTGCAACTCTATATCTACCTATAGCAGCGAGTAACGCACCATAGGCACCATAAGATGCTGTCAAACGTTGTTTACTTGCTTTACCCATTCTCGCGGCATTGTAAGAGGATGACATGATATAGAGCACTAAGCCAAAAATTGCAGATAATCCGCAATATAAATCAATAAAAAATAAACCTGCAATAATCGCTATTAAATCTACCGTAGCTGGAAACAATTCGCCATGTAAGGTTGGTATCACTTTTTCAACATTACTGTAAACAGCTGTCAATAACTGAGGAAACCGCCCAGTTGGTGAAGAGATATGTTCATCTAATTTCATTCCATAAGTTGTGCGTAATAATCGCTCAAGAATAGAAGATTGAGTATTAGAGCGAACAGAAGAAAGTAGATAGCCACGAGCAATTGGCAAAATATTTATCGTTATGGCCATAACTAAGGCAACCACTATGATAAATGAATTAACAACAAACAAATCTTTGCCAGAACTAAGATTTAAAAGCTCTTGACCAATTAATAAAGCACCTCCGACTTTTACCGTAGAGTTAATAAAGTCGACCAAAATAGCCAAAATCAACTTTATATTATTTGATCCTCCTTGCCATAAACACAAACGAACAAAGTTGAATAGGTTTAACAATCGAAATAACATCATAAATCCTTGAAATTTAATATAATCCATACAAATAAAGCAAAATGCCTCATTTACAAATAAGTGACGACTATTAAAAATATAGCCGCCTTAATGGACTCTTATGCTTCTAGAGCCCATAAATGTTGAGCTATTAACTTATTAATAATACCCAATACTTCTTTTTCTTGAGATTCCACAAAAAAGTGATCCCCCGAAAAAGAATGAAACCTTACATTTTCTTCAGTTTCATTTTGCCAAGCTAAAATACCTTCTTGTGAAACTGATTTATCATTTTCGCCATGCATTACTGCAATTGGAAATTTCACAGGGCTAATTTCCTTATAAACATTAGATTCTGACAAGAAAATATCAGCTCTAAACCTTGGTGTAAGAAATTGAAGCAGTTCTTCACTGTTTAAAACTTCTTTACTTATTCCCCCATACTTTTTAGACATTTTTTGAACAAACTCAATGTCAGGTAGTTCGTGCAATTTATCAACTAATTCAACTCTTCGAGGTGCGGGATGAGCTGAAGAAATGAAAAAAGTTGGCTGTGGCTTTTGCATTTTGACCAACTCCCTTGCAAGCATAAAACCAACTAACGCCCCTAAGCTGTGTCCGAAAATGATATAAGGCTTATCTGTAAACACTGCATCATATTTAACAAGCTCAGAAACAATTTCATCAATACTTGTTGAAAAACCTTCCCCATACCTAGACTCTCGACCAGGTAGTTGAATAGAAATAACATTCACCATCGTCGTTAAATGTTTTGGCCACTGGCTATAAAAACCAGCACTCCCTCCCGCATGATGAAAGCAAAATAAGTTTATCTTTGCGGCTCGTGACAATGAATGGGGTACAAACCATTTAGAATTTTCAATCCTACGCATCTTAAATATCCTCCAATTTTTCATGCTTTATTAAAACATGATGCTGCTTTGTCTTAACCATAACGTCCCTAATATACTTAAATGCATTTAAAATATTATTGTGATGATATCCACCTAAATTAATTACTTTCAATTGCTTTGATTGCTCAGCCAATAGCGTATCCACATTACTTTTGGCCACCTTTTGCGCGTATAAAGAAGTTTCAACTAATTGAGGGTCTTGCATAGATTCATCAACTTCCATTGCTTTGATTAACAATACATCTGCATAATTTAGTACTTTTGACAATTTTGTGCCCTCAAACTTTATCGCCAATGCAATATTTGGCAATCTACGTTGAATATGCTCTTCAAAGAAACCCTGTACAGTCATATATTCAGCATAATCATGTTCAAGTTTTTTCACATAAGTTGCTGTTTTTTTGATATCAGAGAGATATTGATCATCAATTATCGTATCCAATAAATACACTTTGATATTACTATGACCTCGTAACTCAAGTTGCGCTGCAACCTCTAGTGCAATAGTCCCTCCTAATGACCATCCAAACAGATGATATGCCTTATCTTGATCGGGTTTTAAAACCAGATCTATTTGTGATAGATAGTACGCAGCTAACCCATTCAACGTTGGAATTTTTTCATCATGATATAAGTTATATGAATCAACTCCGTAACAATGAAATTCTTTACTAAGACTATCTGCTAATGTGCCATAGACCTCACAGCCTCCAATACCAGGATGAAACATAAACATAGGTTCATGAGCTGTCGCACTATTTAAATCAACCAAAGCTCTGTAACCAAGATTTTGAGTATCAATGTAATTAGCCAATAATCGAATAGAATAATGTTGGTTTAACGCTATTAATGAAATATCTGCATTAAATATGTTTTGTAGTAAAGAGGTCAGTTGCAAAGCTGACAAGCTATTGCCACCTAAATCAAAGAAACTATCATCAACTCCCATTTCATCATTACCTAAAATACTAAAGAAAGCCTGAGCAACTTTCTTTTCAGTATCCATCGCAATTAATTCATTAATTTTACTATTAGATAGCTCTTTGCTCCGCATACTGCTTGTCGGTAAGTAACTAGACTGACTAATTGGTAATGGTAACCAACAACTCGTTGAGTTAAATTGGTATGTTGGTAAATTTGCAAGTGGCAGTACGTTTGATACATCTAAACCCGTCATCTTAAACTCTGATGTTTGACCTAAACTCCAAAATTTTCCAATCGCTTCATAGAAGTACTTATCAGCATCAATTTCTGATGCTCGTTTAATATCCGGTAACGTATTTATATATTTTATAGCTTCATTCCCATTACTTTGCTCTAATGCGAATGTCGATAAAATTCTGCCTGGTCCAACTTCAATGAAAATAGGATTATGATGCTTTTCAATTAATGTTTTTAACCCTCTCTCAAATTGAACTGGTTTTCTTAGGTGATCAATCCAATACTGTTTAGAAGTTACTTGCTGAGCTGTTACTTCCTTACCAGTTACATTAGATATAAACGGCTTTGTAGGTGCATGTAATTTAATTGAACCAAGTAATACGCCAAATTGTTCTGAAGCTTCATCCATTAATGAACAATGGAACGCATGTGAAGTATGAAGATCAACAAAGTGGAGTGAGCTAGTTAATAGCTTGGCTTTTAGTAACGCTATTTTGTCAGAGCTTCCCGACACAACAATATGACTTGGAGAGTTGTACAATGATATAGAGACATCATCAGATAACAAAGGTGACACTAAGTCACTAGAAGCATTAATTGCAAGCATTTTACCTTCTGGCATTCTCTGCATGTATTCACCTCGTTTGGCTACAATGAATAATGCATCTTCTAAAGTAAAAACCTCAGCTAATGTCGCTGCAACATATTCCCCTATGCTATGGCCAATCATGCCATCAGATTTAATACCATTACTTTCTAAAAGCTTCGCTAAAGCATATTCAATAGTAAATAATGCTGGTTGACTCCACTTAGTCTCTTTCAATAAATCTAAATTTGCTTCTTTTTGTGAAAACAAAACATTTTTGAAGTTAGTTTTTGTTATTGCAGATAATATTGTACAACAATAATCCACAATCTCTTTAAATATTGGCTCAGCTAAATATAATGAATAACCCATATCAACATACTGACTTCCTTGACCTGAGAACATAAATATAAACTCACCCGGTTTACTAATGGCCATAGCAGGTTCAGTACAGTTACGTAATGAAGATAACAGGGTTTGTTTGTTTTTTGCGCAAAAAACCAACCTGTTGCTAAAATGTTCTCTACGATGTTGCAAGGTATAAGCAACATTAGCCAACGACACATCATTTTCATCTAAATAACGAGCTAAAGCTTGACAATATCGTTTCACACCACATTGACTCTTTGCTGAAATAGGAAATGCCATAAACTGCTCACCATCATCGCCAAGATCTTGGTTATCTAGATTATTGACATATTCTTCCAGTATGACATGTGCATTTGTTCCCCCAAAACCAAAAGAACTAATGCCAGCACGGCGAGCTCTGTTAGTTTCAACTTCCCAAGGTTTGCTCTTTAGAGGAATATTAAAATGCATTTTATCTAATTGAATAACAGGGTTGATCGACTCAAAATTTATCTGCTCTGGAATAATTTGGTTTTTCAACATGCCACACACTTTAATAAAACCTGCAACACCAGCAGCGCTAGCTGCATGACCAATATTGGCCTTAACCGCACCCAAGTCACATTTATAATCGCCTGTTGCAGTATTTGTAGAAAAAGCGTCATGAAGTGCAGCTATTTCGATTGGATCACCTAATTTAGTTCCTGTTCCATGACATTCAACATAATCAATCGTATCTGATGTAATATTAGCTCTTCTTTGTGCATCTAAAATACATTTGGTTTGTCCAATAATACTTGGTGCCATATACCCCGCTTTTTGATCGCCATCATTATTCACAGCATATCCTTTGACAACAGCGATAATGTTATCTTTATCACGTTCAGCATCACTTAAACGTTTTAAAACAACGACGCCAACACCAGCTCCCCCAACTGTGCCACTGGCATTTTCATCAAACGTTTTACACTGCCCACTTTTGGAGAAAATACCGCCAGTTTGATGAATATAACCATGGTTTTCAGGCATAGGTAACGATACCCCTCCAGCTAAGGCTACATCACACTCACCAAATGATAAGTTTTTACATGCTTCAGCAATTGCCACAAGGGATGTAGAACATGCAGTGTTAACATTAAGAGAAGGACCCGTTAAACCCAATAAATAGCTAACTCGGGTTGTTAAATAATCTTTTTCATTTAAGTGTGCTGTACCAAATGTCATGAGACTGTCATTCATTGCACTATTACCTTGGATCCTGCTCTCACTATATTTGCTTTCGCTCATACCTGCATATACACCAACAGAAATATCTTTGCGTTTTACAATTTGCCCTGACATTTCCATTGCTTGCCAAGAACATTCAAGGAATTTTCTTATCTGAGGATCAATCAACTTGGCATCATTCATTGATAAATTCCAAAAATTGGGATCAAACAGATCAATATCAGTTACTCTAGCTCCTACAGGCATGTAATCTTGATGATCCCTAAAACTTTTAGGTACACCATCTACTTCGCATCTTGTAAGGTCGAGTGTTTCTATACTTTCTGTACCACCAAAAATATTCTTCCAAAAATCAGATACATTATTTGCTTCTGGGAACATGCCGCTCACAGCAATAACTGCAATGTCCCGCTCACATTCACCCTTTAAACCTGAATCATTAGAGGAACTATTAGCCTCATGCAATATTGATTTATCTTGTGCTTCACTTGTGTATAAAAACTCAGCAAGTAAGCTAATACTTGGATACTTAAACAGATCTGTTAATTCAAAATCTTCTTTTTGAAGAAGTGATCCCACCCTTGATTTAATCCGAATCATTAATATTGAATTACCACCAAGGTCAAAAAAGTTATCTTCTATACCGATTAATTTTTCTTCTATTCCTAAAATTTCACTCCAAATCGAACATATACTGCTTTCAAATTCGTTTCTTGGTTTGATATAACTTATTTTACTCTTCGTCATGGCAGGTAAATTAGCAACATCCACTTTACCATTTGCTGTCAAAGGTAAAGCCGTCAAATGTATCCATACTGCTGGAAGCATATATTCTGGTAGCTCTTGCTTTAACTTTTCTTGTAATACGCTCTCGTCTATCGCTTCATTTGCGACGTAATACGCAACCAAGTATTTATTACCTAATACTTCGTCTTCTTGTGCTAATACAAGCGCTTGCTTTACTTCTTCAATTTGGTTAACTGCATGCTCTATTTCTCCCAGTTCAACTCTATACCCCCTTAGTTTCAACTGGTTGTCTTTTCTCCCCACAAACTCGATGTAACCCTCTTTATGCCAACGTCCTAAATCACCTGTCTTATATAAACGACCTAATTCTTGATGCACAAAGAAACTTTCTGCTGTCCGCTCTGGATCTTCCCAATAATTTAACGCAACCCCTTCACCACCAATATGGATCTCTCCTATCACACCCACTGGACTATGTTCTGAGTCTGAATTCAATACGTACATTTTCTGATTCGGCATCGCGACACCGTAAGGTATGCTGCTCCAATGACTTGGAACTGGCGTTGATATTTTATGCCAAATTGACCAAATACTACCTTCTGTTGCCCCTCCTAACCCCATGACCTCAACATCTGAACTTAACGCGGTTAAATTATCTGCAAGCCCTGTTGGGATCCAATCCCCACTTAATAAAACCATACGTAACGAAGCAATGGAAACGGTGCTGTGCTGTGCTGCATCTACCAACAAATCAGCTAATTGCGGTACTGTATTCCATACGCTTATCTGATGTGCTTGGATGAGACTGAGCCAATGCGCTGGATCTTTCGTTTTATTTTGCGCTGGAAACACAATACTGCCCCCAACCGCGAGTAAACCAAATATATCGTATACCGATAAATCAAAACTTAATTCCGATAACGCAAGTACTCGATCATTCTGGCTGACACTGAATTTTTCGTTTACCGCATCAATGGTATTTAATGCCCCTTGATGACTAATGCTGACACCTTTTGGCAATCCTGTAGAGCCAGAAGTGAAAATAACATACGCCAAGTCATTACTAGCGACATCAGGTAAAACGGAATTGTGCCATGCGCCTGTTGTATCGTTAGATAACGTTTCTAGTAATTCATCAATCACTAATAATTGATATTTTCCTGCTAATCGCGCTTGGATCTCTTTACAGGCAAACTGCTTTGCAGATACCAATAAAGTACGCACTTTACCTTGTTGTAATACAGTATCTAATCGGCCTGTTGGCCACTCAACATGTAATGGTAAATAACCCAGCCCTGACTTCATGACTCCAAGACTAGCCACAACTTGCGCATAGCCTTTTTCTGCCAATATTCCAATAAGTTTACCGTGCGACTCTTCATTTTCTGTCACAGCTGTATTAACAAAATACTTGGCAAGTCGCAGACTATCTGTCATTAGCTGTTCATAGCTAAACTGCGTACCAGTCTCACCGTTAATAACGGCAATACGCTCAACCCAACCTTTATTTTTAACTTGCTGTTCATAACGACCAAAGAGCGTATCGCGGCTTTGCGTTTGCGTCGCGTTATTTGCATGCTTGATCAACTGCTGATCAGCATCAGGTAACTGAAAAATATCGACTGATTGTTCCCATTCATTATCAGCAAGATGAGTAATTAACGCACAATACATATTATTCAACTCTGCCATGTATTGTGGACTAAATAGTTGTTCTACATATAACCACTTGCTCATGAAACGGCCATTCACTTCTATCGCTTGTAAATCAATCCATGCTTGTGAAGTTTGACCACTCCAAAAACGTTCTCCTGTTCTCTCACTTTCTTCTAAATATTTATTGTTTTCTAAATCATCAAATAAACTACCGACAAGTCCAGTGAAAACAATTGGTGATACAGCTTTACTAATATCTAACTTTTTATTCTTTGACAATTCACGTTGGACATCCATCCCGGTAAACAAAGAATGACCAATATCAGCCCACATTTCTTTATGAGTATTAAGAAGTGTTTGAATGACATTTTTACCAAAATCTTTGTAATGAAAAAGATTGGTTGAAGTAAAATCTCCCCATAATTCATTCACTTCAGGATGAATTTCATATCTATTAAACAAGGTCATTGTTATTAAAAACTCTTTATGACCTGAGAAATAAGACAAAACTGCACCGTATAAGCCTAATAAAACCGATGAATATGACACATCATAATGCCTGGCTCTGTCTTTAAATTTTTCCCATATTGGAGATTCGATGTATAAGGTATGCTCTGTAAACCTAGGATATTCAATTGTTTCTGGATCAACCAAAAAAGGTAATTCAGGACGTAAAGGCATATCAGGTATCTTGTTGAACCAATATTTCTTATCTTGTCTATACCAATCAGACTGTCTGAGCAATTGGTAATATTTTTGATAATCTGAAAAAGTAATTGATGGAGTTTTAAAAATGAAACTTGGCTCTCGATATGCTTGATCTACAACTTCAAATAATGCCTGTCTACTATGAGCATCAAGTAAAATCAAATCTGTACTGATATGTAATACTGCGCCATTTTTAAAATTCGATACTTCATAACTAAATAAAGCGAATTTTTCAGGATCATAAACCTTGTGAGATAACCTAGAGCGAACAGATTCGATATCCTTATCATTGATATTACGATCAAGGAAATTATGCGACTTTATGTGGTAGTAAGGAACGCTTGAAACACACATAAACCTTTGCTGAAGCCTTTCATAAGAAAATACGGTTCTAAGCACTGGATAAACTTCAATTGCTTTATTAACAACCGACTCAAGTAATCTAGTATCTAATTCATCATAATAATATTCATGATAAACGTGGTTAGAAACATTGCCTATTTCATAATTAGCTAAACGACCTAGAAGATACACTTTTTGAATCTCAGTCATTTCAAACCACTGCTCTTGTGAACTCTCACATGGCAATAAAGGCATACTTTGCAAATCCGCTTCACTGCTTACCGCAGAGAAATCACTTACCGTATATTCAGGTACAGATTTTTGTGTGCAATGGCGTACTATATCAATTAATGCTGTTTTATATGAGTTTATAAATAGCGTCAAATTGTCATTACTAACACATGTATTAATTTCTAATTGTAATACCCCATTAATCACCGCCCCACCGATATCCATGATATTTGTTAATTGATTATCTGACGGTGACATTTCTCCGCTACGGTCCATTTCAATTGGCCATTGTGAAGTGCTAATTTTATCGCTCAATTGACCTAAGTAATTAAACCGTATTTCAGGTGTTTCTTGCCCTTTATATCCAATTAACGTTCCGTAATGGAGACCTTTATTAGGGATTTTTCTCAATCCTTCCTTAATTATTTTAATGGTATCAGCTAAAGAGCTATCGACAGTTAAACCAACCGGATAAAGCGTAGCAAACCAGCCTAAGGTTCTACTAATATCTATACTATTATCAATATGTTCCCGACCATGCCCCTCCAACATTACATGGTGATTATTCTGCCCTGTCATAGCTTTTAATGCATAAGCTAAAGCAGTTAACAGTAAATCATTTATTTGTGTGTGATAAGCCTGGTTTGTTTGTGTAATTAATTGCTGAGTAAATACGCTATCAAACTCAAATGTGATTACTTTGTACTCTGAGCTTTGCACTAACTTTTTTAAAGGCTGCAATTTAAAATTATTTTGCATTGTCTGCCAAAATACTTTTTCTTCATGTGCACTCTCTGATATAGCATCAATACCATTAACCCATTGACGATAACTACTCAATTTCGGTTGTAAGGCATTCCCTTCATATAAAGATTGCAGGTCTTCAGCCAATATTCTCCAACTTACTGTGTCTATTACTAAGTGATGAAGTGCAAAAAATACTCGCGCACTCCCATCAACAAAACCATGTAAATACCCAATACTATAAATTGGTCCATGCTCAATATCAAAACCACTTTGCCATCTTGTCAGTGTGTCTTGTAAAGCAGCATCAAATGCTTCACTGCCTTCATCACCTAATGTACTGACATCCAGTATTCTTAATGTCTCTAGTTGCGCATTTGCATCATAACATTGCTGTTCTTCGCTAAATCGTAGATTAAATGCATCATGCTGTTCTACTAATGTTTTTAGGCTATCGCGTAATCGTTCCGGCTCCAATATTGGAGTGCGCAATAAAAATGCTTGGTTCCAATGATGCTCAGCTACAAAGTTATTTTCAAAGAACCAAGACTGAATCGGTAATAACCCAAAGCGACCTTCTAAGCGACCTTTTTCCGTTTTCAACTCTAGTGTATCGTTTTCACTTTTTATCAAAATTTCTTTACACAACCCTTCAATCGTTTTGTGCGTAAAGATGTCTTGAATGGTTAACGCTACTCCTAATTGCTGTCTTAATTTACTGCTGAGCTGGATGCTAATGATACTGTCGCCACCCAAATTAAAGAACTCATCTTGAACCCCTACTTGCTCTAACGGCAAGCCTAATGCTTGAGCCCATAATGCCGTGACTGTTTTTTCTAATTCATTACGTGGTGCAATATACTCATGTGATGTTAAATGATCAGAACTTGGTAAATTAGCAACATCCACTTTACCATTTGCTGTCAAAGGTAAAGCCGTCAAATGTATCCATACCGCTGGAAGCATATACTCTGGTAGCTCTTGCTTTAACTTTTCTTGTAATACGCTCTCGTCTATCGCTTCATTTGCGACGTAATACGCAACCAAGTATTTATTACCTAATACTTCGTCTTCTTGTGCTAATACAAGCGCTTGCTTTACTTCTTCAATTTGGTTAACTGCATGCTCTATTTCTCCCAGTTCAACTCTATACCCCCTTAGTTTCAACTGGTTGTCTTTTCTCCCCACAAACTCGATGTAACCCTCTTTATGCCAACGTCCTAAATCACCTGTCTTATATAAACGACCTAATTCTTGATGCACAAAGAAACTTTCTGCTGTCCGCTCTGGATCTTCCCAATAATTTAACGCAACCCCTTCACCACCAATATGGATCTCTCCTATCACACCCACTGGACTATGTTCTGAGTCTGAATTCAATACGTACATTTTCTGATTCGGCATCGCGACACCGTAAGGTATGCTGCTCCAATGACTTGGAACTGGCGTTGATATTTTATGCCAAATTGACCAAATACTACCTTCTGTTGCCCCTCCTAACCCCATGACCTCAACATCTGAACTTAACGCGGTTAAATTATCTGCAAGCCCTGTTGGGATCCAATCCCCACTTAATAAAACCATACGTAACGAAGCAATGGAAACGGTGCTGTGCTGTGCTGCATCTACCAACAAATCAGCTAATTGCGGTACTGTATTCCATACGCTTATCTGATGTGCTTGGATGAGACTGAGCCAATGCGCTGGATCTTTCGTTTTATTTTGCGCTGGAAACACAATACTGCCCCCAACCGCGAGTAAACCAAATATATCGTATACCGATAAATCAAAACTTAATTCCGATAACGCAAGTACTCGATCATTCTGGCTGACACTGAATTTTTCGTTTACCGCATCAATGGTATTTAATGCCCCTTGATGACTAATGCTGACACCTTTTGGCAATCCTGTAGAGCCAGAAGTGAAAATAACATACGCCAAGTCATTACTAGCGACATCAGGTAAAACGGAATTGTGCCATGCGCCTGTTGTATCGTTAGATAACGTTTCTAGTAATTCATCAATCACTAATAATTGATATTTTCCTGCTAATCGCGCTTGGATCTCTTTACAGGCAAACTGCTTTGCAGATACCAATAAAGTACGCACTTTACCTTGTTGTAATACAGTATCTAATCGGCCTGTTGGCCACTCAACATGTAATGGTAAATAACCCAGCCCTGACTTCATGACTCCAAGACTAGCCACAACTTGCGCATAGCCTTTTTCTGCCAATATTCCAATAAGTTTACCGTGCGACTCTTCATTTTCTGTCACAGCTGTATTAACAAAATACTTGGCAAGTCGCAGACTATCTGTCATTAGCTGTTCATAGCTAAACTGCGTACCAGTCTCACCGTTAATAACGGCAATACGCTCAACCCAACCTTTATTTTTAACTTGCTGTTCATAACGACCAAAGAGCGTATCGCGGCTTTGCGTTTGCGTCGCGTTATTTGCATGCTTGATCAACTGCTGATCAGCATCAGGTAACTGAAAAATATCGACTGATTGTTCCCATTCATTATCAGCAAGATGAGTAATTAACGCACAATACATATTATTCAACTCTGCCATGTATTGTGGACTAAATAGTTGTTCTACATATAACCACTTGCTCATGAAACGGCCATTCACTTCTATCGCTTGTAAATCAATCCATGCTTGTGAAGTTTGACCACTCCAAAAACGTTCTCCTGTTCTCTCACTTTCTTCTAAATATTTATTGTTTTCTAAATCATCAAATAAACTACCGACAAGTCCAGTGAAAACAATTGGTGATACAGCTTTACTAATATCTAACTTTTTATTCTTTGACAATTCACGTTGGACATCCATCCCGGTAAACAAAGAATGACCAATATCAGCCCACATTTCTTTATGAGTATTAAGAAGTGTTTGAATGACATTTTTACCAAAATCTTTGTAATGAAAAAGATTGGTTGAAGTAAAATCTCCCCATAATTCATTCACTTCAGGATGAATTTCATATCTATTAAACAAGGTCATTGTTATTAAAAACTCTTTATGACCTGAGAAATAAGACAAAACTGCACCGTATAAGCCTAATAAAACCGATGAATATGACACATCATAATGCCTGGCTCTGTCTTTAAATTTTTCCCATATTGGAGATTCGATGTATAAGGTATGCTCTGTAAACCTAGGATATTCAATTGTTTCTGGATCAACCAAAAAAGGTAATTCAGGACGTAAAGGCATATCAGGTATCTTGTTGAACCAATATTTCTTATCTTGTCTATACCAATCAGACTGTCTGAGCAATTGGTAATATTTTTGATAATCTGAAAAAGTAATTGATGGAGTTTTAAAAATGAAACTTGGCTCTCGATATGCTTGATCTACAACTTCAAATAATGCCTGTCTACTATGAGCATCAAGTAAAATCAAATCTGTACTGATATGTAATACTGCGCCATTTTTAAAATTCGATACTTCATAACTAAATAAAGCGAATTTTTCAGGATCATAAACCTTGTGAGATAACCTAGAGCGAACAGATTCGATATCCTTATCATTGATATTACGATCAAGGAAATTATGCGACTTTATGTGGTAGTAAGGAACGCTTGAAACACACATAAACCTTTGCTGAAGCCTTTCATAAGAAAATACGGTTCTAAGCACTGGATAAACTTCAATTGCTTTATTAACAACCGACTCAAGTAATCTAGTATCTAATTCATCATAATAATATTCATGATAAACGTGGTTAGAAACATTGCCTATTTCATAATTAGCTAAACGACCTAGAAGATACACTTTTTGAATCTCAGTCATTTCAAACCACTGCTCTTGTGAACTCTCACATGGCAATAAAGGCATACTTTGCAAATCCGCTTCACTGCTTACCGCAGAGAAATCACTTACCGTATATTCAGGTACAGATTTTTGTGTGCAATGGCGTACTATATCAATTAATGCTGTTTTATATGAGTTTATAAATAGCGTCAAATTGTCATTACTAACACATGTATTAATTTCTAATTGTAATACCCCATTAATCACCGCCCCACCGATATCCATGATATTTGTTAATTGATTATCTGACGGTGACATTTCTCCGCTACGGTCCATTTCAATTGGCCATTGTGAAGTGCTAATTTTATCGCTCAATTGACCTAAGTAATTAAACCGTATTTCAGGTGTTTCTTGCCCTTTATATCCAATTAACGTTCCGTAATGGAGACCTTTATTAGGGATTTTTCTCAATCCTTCCTTAATTATTTTAATGGTATCAGCTAAAGAGCTATCGACAGTTAAACCAACCGGATAAAGCGTAGCAAACCAGCCTAAGGTTCTACTAATATCTATACTATTATCAATATGTTCCCGACCATGCCCCTCCAACATTACATGGTGATTATTCTGCCCTGTCATAGCTTTTAATGCATAAGCTAAAGCAGTTAACAGTAAATCATTTATTTGTGTGTGATAAGCCTGGTTTGTTTGTGTAATTAATTGCTGAGTAAATACGCTATCAAACTCAAATGTGATTACTTTGTACTCTGAGCTTTGCACTAACTTTTTTAAAGGCTGCAATTTAAAATTATTTTGCATTGTCTGCCAAAATACTTTTTCTTCATGTGCACTCTCTGATATAGCATCAATACCATTAACCCATTGACGATAACTACTCAATTTCGGTTGTAAGGCATTCCCTTCATATAAAGATTGCAGGTCTTCAGCCAATATTCTCCAACTTACAGTGTCTATTACTAAGTGATGAAGTGCAAAAAATACTCGCGCACTCCCATCAACAAAACCATGTAAATACCCAATACTATAAATTGGTCCATGCTCAATATCAAAACCACTTTGCCATCTTGTCAGT
>Ga0209396_1001255_pt1 | contig 28596 bp, 44 predicted proteins | sample GOMGulsemesocosm_6_FD_184638 | JGI IMG/M metagenome (GOLD analysis project Ga0209396, IMG submission 184638) | Methane-oxidizing microbial communities from mesocosms in the Gulf of Mexico - GOM8C Gulf of Mexico (SPAdes) (version 2) | ecosystem: Environmental > Aquatic > Marine > Cold seeps... | reverse complement strand
GAAAGGAATTTTTTAAATATCGGGTTGGTGAATAGTGATAGCATATTATTTTGTTTTAGGTTTTTTGATCCAGCTTTCAATTATCATAGAAAACCATTCTTTAATATTTCCAGCTACTTCTTCCAGTTCATCAAGGATTATTTCGGAAAACATACCTGATAAAGAACAAAAAGCATAAATAACCTGATTAGGAATTTCTAGCCAATATTGAAGCGATACACCTAAACACCATGCTAAAAATGCGCTTATTAAAACTTGATTAACAACTCTTTTAAAAGTCATTTTTCCTTTTCTTAATCGGTTGATTATTGCGCCAACTGCTCCAGCAATTAAAAATGGGGCGTATTTTTCGGTTAAGGCTAATAAATAAGGTGGTATTGTCATTGTTGGTTAGTTTTTAAGGGGTTGGTTAATTAATTATTTTGGTAAATAGCATGGAATTTTATCAGCTATAAATGTTCGTTTAAGTTTATGGCGAAACTTGTTTAGCCATGTCCATTGCATCCATTTGCAACGCTCAAAAATGATGTTTTCAGAATAATCAAGCTGGATCATTATTTTAATAAAATATAGATCAACTTTTTTTCCTACATAACCAATCATATTTAACCAGTCATGAATAAAGGAAGCTACTTCCCAAAACTTATCGTTATGCTCCTGTACAAAGGTTGCACCATCATATTTAAAGCATCCTTTACCGAAATCAATCCATGCTTTAGTAAAAGCATCTTCTATCCACGCAATACCGTTACATTGGCTGTGCATTTCCCAATAAATAGTATTGCGTTCATCTTGGGTTAAGTTGGCATAATAAAGTGCTATCATACTACTGTAAATTATCTAATATTAATTGCTTAACTGTTATTTCAGTACCGTAAACTGTATTGTTAAATACATCATTAATTTCAGCGTTTTGCTCGTTGTTAATTGCGGTAACTAATGCGGTTTTATCTCCAGTACGTAAATAACTTTCGTATTGGCTATAACTGTTATACAACAATGAATATAAACTAGGGTTTTGGGCTTGCAAATAATCATCAGCGTTGTATCGTTCGGCTTTTAATATTTGCCTTAATTTAGGACTTGAAAACCCTGTTACGGTTTCGGTACCATCACCAACAAATACAGGTTGTAAATTAAAGTGATAGGGTTGTTTTTTCTTTTCATAACCTACCTTACCAGCCCAATCCATAAACTGTATTGATTTTTGTAAGCCGATAAATGTATTAGGATAATCAACACCTTTAAAAGTATGTGTTCCTGTTAATTTTGAATACACAATTTTAACGGCTTCTTTGCCTTTTTGGGTGTAGTATGATTTTGAAACTTTTTCGCCTTTCATGTTCATTACTGGCTCTTGGGTAGTAAGGAACGGTAAAATTGAAAAATCAACATCTACCAACGTATTAGCAGATGTTTTAAGTTTATTAAAAAGTACATGAAGTACTAACTGTACGTTGCTCATAATTTGGAATTTTAACTGGCTAATTCAATGTATTTTATATCTACTAAATCAAAACTTTTTAGTTTTATTTTTAGCTTTAAATTTTCTGTTAAAGTATCAGTATGTGTTCTCTCTAAAACTCCATGAACATAATAATACATAACTCCAGATACAAAACGCCATTCAAAAACATTTGATTCAAAAACATTATAATTAGCGTCATCTGCTGGAGATAAATAATATGGATTAGTCCATCCGTCAGCTAAAGAATATGTTTCGTTTTTTATAAGAGAAGCACTTTCGTTTTTTACATTCCATCCAAAAAGAGCAGAGCTATCAGATGTTTTTAACAGCCCTAGATGTATATCTCGATGCTCAATTAAACTAGTAGGATCACCCAATGGACTTCTTTTAAATTTAAACTTTACTGCAAAATCTTTAGTGTAGTCAAATTCTTGACTCCACTCCGCATAACCGAAAGAGTTCCATGTTTCAATGGTTACATCATCATCAATAACTCCTATTGGCTCCGTTAGTGTCCATTCATTCGTTTTCGGCTTAAATACTTCACCTAATACAATTAATAGCGCATCTGTAAAAACGGATTGAGTACCGTTGTTTAAGGTTACATCAAAATATCCCTCCGCTGCTCCTTTATCGGCATTTACATGAATTTCCTGAGAGTTTATATATGTTGCGTAATTAATGGTTTGCCCTTCAATAATTATTGCATTTGGGTTATTTACTCTATCACACATTTCTTTTGTATAATAACTCCCTTTTAAAATAAAGTTACCTGTAGTACTTGGTAAAGAACTATCAGGAATTAAATTTTCTAAATGAGGTGGTGGAAATGGCACTAAACCAGTAATATCACTCGTACTATGGGTATGTATGGCTTGTCCTAAAGTTGCATCGGTTACTTCAGCATTTAATAATGCTAACGTACTTATATCAAGCTGTTTTGCTTTCTTTTTTACTCCTATTTGACTCATGAGTTGTTGTTGTTTCTAATTAAAAAAAAAAGACTGGTAGCGACAATCGCTACCGTCAAAAAACCCAAGCCCACAGGCTTTGCGTATTTTGCAGCTAAATAAGCCGCTTCATCTTTCCAATGGGATAAACGTACTAACCACCCATCTGTATAATCAGGATCGTTTAAATCAGTATAGTATTCTTGTCGTTTAAGAAACACCGCATCAAATAATTTTGAGGGGTTTACACTATTTATAGCTGCTACGGTTAAATTACCTATAGCACTATCAACTGTTAAGCGTTTTCCAAACTTTTCATTTAGGGCTTCTTGAGTAATTTTTGCTGCTCTTCCTGGTCCAGCATTAACCGCATGGTCAATAATCAATTCGGCAAGTTCCTGTACTTCAATTTCAGGAGCTTTTAAACCGTTCCAAAACACTCTTTCATAAATATTAATAGCTTCATCCTTAGTTATTGACTTCATATCAATAATAGTTGGAGGTCTGCCAATAATATCTTCATACAATACAGCAGAAATACCATAATTAGTTCCTACATATTGTCCTAATGAATTTTTGTTTCCGTGGTCAGTAAGTTGGTTTTGATAACCACCTTCTAATTTTATCAGCTTTGGTATAAATAATTTAAACTTTGCCATAATTATAAGTGTATTGGTTGGGCTTTTTCTTCATTCATAGCTTTTGCTACAGTATAAACTACACCAGTAAGGCATACACCTATTACCGAAATAGCAAACCAATTGGTTTTACTTTTTGGCTTTCCGTTTATATAAACTGTATCAAGTTGGTGTGTTAACATTTCATCAGTAAATACTACTTGTGCTGGTAGTTCCGATACTTTTAATATTATTTCTGCTCCAGCAAAGTTTATTTGCACACTATGATTACGGTCTACTTGTTCTAAAGAAACTTGTCCGTTATCATTTGATGTACTATGCTTACTATGATCCTCAACTACTATTATTGTAGCATTAGGCAATGGTAAATTATCCTGATCGACAATTACTGTTGAAACATTCGTAAAAGGATTAACAATACCACCAGTAGCATTAGGATCAGTATCTCTGGAAACTTGGATTGTTTTGGCGTATGGGTTGACATCTGTTATAAAACTCATATTATGATTTATCGGGGTTTATTAATATGCGAATCCAGCACTTTCAATTACTGACTTAACAAGCGTATAAACTGGCTCACCTTGACTATCATCCAATTCCGATTTTAACCAATGAACAAGATTTCGCTTTTCATAACTATCTAGCGCACTAAATATACCTGTTGGAGGAGAATTATATCCGTTATAATCTTTCAATCCAAAGGCGTGAAAAACCTTAATAAAATCGTCGGGGTGTTTGAATTTTTTAAACACCGATAAAATGAGTTCATCGTCAGTACCATACATAGGAAACATACTATTACACGCATCTAATAACTGCTGTGCGTAATTGTTTGCTTGCGTATTTGTAATGGTAGCTTTAGGATAATCGCCACCTGTTCCTCCTACATTATCATCAATATCATCACCTGTAATTTTATTAGTGATTGATTTAACTACTTTATAACCACCGTATAGTAAAACACAACCTAATGCTACTTTTAAAAACAATGGATTAGTAACTACGTTTCCTGTTTTTTCAATTGCCTTTTTAGCACTATCACTTTTAGCAATTTTGGTAATTTTATTTTTTGTTTTGGTTACTATTTCACTCATTGGGTTGGTTTATTTTGGGGTTAAAGGGGTTAAGAGGATTACAATTTCATTTTAATTAAAAGCCAATTATTTACTAGCAAGTTTTTTGCTTTAGGACTTGTTAAAATTTGCTTTACTTTGTCTGCTGTTACTGCATCAGCGTTCATAATTGCTTCAATTGCTGCTCTTTTATCTTGTAATTCGTAAGCAGTTTTGTATGGTATTTTTAAATCGTTTAATGAGGAAGTTGCCATTTTAATTTTTTTTTAAGTTGTTTGTGCTAATTCTTTTATTTTTTCAAAGTCTTCAGGGCTTTCAATTGATTTGTTATTTATATCAAGGAGTAATTGACAATGACCATCCGTAAAACGTTCATCTTTTATTAAACCTAACAAAGCTGTTTTGATTTCTGAAAATTGCTCCTGTGGTGGTTGTGCTACTCCATTTAATGCCGCTGCTCCTGATTTAGCAGATAGCACTTCCAAAATTTGCCCTAATATTGGCGCACCCTGTTTTACAACTTCATCAGAAAAAACTTTTTTCGGTTTGGCTCTTTCATCAGCTAAATCCTTTTCAAGTGTTTTTATTTGAAAATCCTTTTGTAGTGCAGCCAGTTCTAAACGATTGACTGTAGCTACTAAAGTTTCATTTGTTAATTCAGTTTTTTGTAATCGTTGTACTGTTGGTTCAAGTTGTTGGGCTTTTGAATAATTTTCAACTACAGCCATATTTAAACCTCCATTTAACATGCCTTGTAATCCATTTGGTTGTTCTTGGTTCGGAGCCATATTTGGTTGTGATGTTGGTGGTTGTTGGCTTAATGTAGCAGCATCAACGCTATTAACTGCCGATGCTTGAACTACATTTTGGCTAACTTCCACGTTAGTATTATTAAGCGGTTTTAATATCGCCTTTATTGGTTGTTTGGCTACATCTTTTCTGAAGTCAGTAGATGAACCGTTTTTACGCTTTAAATACAACGTAAGCTCGTTACGTGTGTTACTAATAATATCCGACAACTTAGCTTCAACAGAATCAATACCTTGTGCTTTAAGGTCTGAAAACGTTGCAAAATTAACTTCCCATTCTCCTGAAAAGTTATTTTTAACTGCAATACCGTTTTTGGCTTTTGTAGTTACTTCGTGTATGATATATTTTAGCGTATGATCCATTTTAGTTGTTGCAGTTAGTTGGTGTATTGTTTGCTTTAGGAAGTATTACTTTTTTATAAATAATATTCACTTTGTTATTAGCTGGCGTTCCGTTTGGAAATTCAATTTCAGCTAATTCAAAATCGGAATACGTACCATCACTAGGAACAACAAAAGGATTATCGTCAGGTGTTACAGTTCTACCCATAATAACAACATCTACTTCACCGTCATTATAAATAGTAATCTGCGTAACTTGTTCCAAAACATCCTGTGAAGGTTTGTTTAAAGGCTTCTTTTTTAAAGTAGACTTATACATTAGGACAATCTTTTCTTTCATGCGTTAAAACAAGATCCATTACAACGTCGACAGCTGGTGCAGTATCGGTTGTAAGTTTAAATTCTAACACTTTGTCCTCAATACGTAAAGGAGAAATCATGCTACCGATTGTAGTACCACCTGATCTACGTTCGTATTCCTTTACATCTAAAGCGGAAATAAGGTCATTTCCGTTACTATCTTTTAAAGTACCTCTAACTAAGGCTGCTGGTAATTTTGTTTTATCAGCAAAACTTATAAAAGCACCTACCACAACACCTTTACTGTTGTTTATTGCAATATCTATAAGTTCAGATGTACTACCCGTAGGTAACGTTATATTTGTTGTTGTAAATTCCATTATGAAATGAGTTTTTTAATTAAAAAAGCCTTTCCTTAAACTGGAAAGGCTTTTTAAAATTTGTACTAAATACTATTGCGTTTTAGTTTGCTAAGAAGTAACCTCTTAAAAGTACTTTAGCATAGTGATCTGAACCACCAGCCAAAGTAGCTGGTAATTCAGCTGTCATTTCTAACGTATCTTCAGCTTTTAATACTGGATAACTGTTTACTTTAAACTCTCTGTCTAAAGTTGTGTTAGTTGGATTAGGGTTGTGCATTACATCCAACGGTAATTCCAATACGGTTGGTCTACCATCTTGTTCAATTTTAAAATCTCCGTTAATTAATGCTTCAGGAGCAGCTGTATCAAAATCAACTATTGCTGAATCATCATTAGCAGTTGGTGTACCTATAACTCCATATAACAATGCTACTGAAGCAATGATAAACGGCTTTCCTTTTGCTAATCCGTTTTTATCAAACGACTGCATACCTACTTTTTTAGCTTTATTGTCGATAAACTTTACCGTTTTACCTTCAATTTTAGCAGTTACATAATGCACAAAAGGCACTAACCTTGGAGGGTTATTACCCTTAAAGTTTAAATCTAAATGACTTACAGATTTTTCATTCAAATTTTTAATTATTGCTGCTGCTACTACTTCTCTTTCTGTTTCTTGCATTGTATTTTTTTTAAATTTTTTTAATTTTTTTTTGAAATATTTTTTTACTCTCTTATTTTTATAATAAAGATGCTGCACTAAATGAATTTGATGCAGTTTCAACCATGTTGATTGTTTGCCTTGCGCGAATTGGACGAACTGCATAGTTTAATGATGCAATACGTTGTGCTGGTGCTGTAGTGCATCCACAATCACCTTTTAAGCCTAAAGCTTCTTGCGCGAATTTCACCATTGGCTTATCCGTTGAATCTTCAGTTGCTAAATCTGTTGTTTTTGCAAAATCTTGGATTGCTCCAATAGCTTTTTCAGCTCCAATTCCTAAAAGCCCACCTTTTAAAGCTTGACTTCCAACATCGTTTGTTGAAATTGCTGATACAGCAATAAATGCTGCCGCTGCAATAGCAACCTTAGACGCCATTTTTGCGGATTTTCCTTCTGGTAAATAGCTGTTCACTCCCTTAGACAATGAACCGCCAACTACTGCACCACCTCCTAATGCTAAGGCACTGGTTGCGGTTTTTGTGTTTGGTTTTTTGAACTTCATTTATTTATATTTAATTATTAATTACTTACTAGATTTCCCAGTTGATTTTGCAATTGCAAAACTTATCCCAGCAACGGCTAATAGCTTCCAAAAAATATTGCTACTGCTTTTTGCTGGTGGTTGACTGTTGGCTGACTGTTGGTTAGTGTTGGTTGTTGTTGTTGTACCTCCCGTAGCTGTTTCTATAGCATCAATTACAGTATCAGGGATTACTATTTCAACAGGATCAGAAGACAAATCCTCTACTATGGTTGCTTCATCTAATTTTGCATAGGTTGTTGTAATACCTCTTGTAGACCATGTATATTCCATACCAAAAGTTTCTCTTTCAGAATCGATATATACAACTTGCTTTGTTGGTAATGCTGTTACGTTTCTAGATGCTAAATAATCGGTGATTGCATTATCTAAAATCTCTAATTGTTCGTGTATAAAACTGTTACGAGCAATAGCCATATTTGAAGTAAAACCTATGGGGCGGTGTTGGGTTGTGTCTGCCAACCACACTTTAAGTATTGCAATTTGCTTACGTACTTGGTTTACATTTATAATTACTGGGCTTGCTAGTACGGTACCTCTTTGCGTTTGCGAAACGATAGCACCATCGACCATAGTCAATAGTTGCTCATAAAAAGGAAGGAATTTAGTATCGATAAAACGGTCTAATTTTGTTTCCTCATCTCCTGTTAAAGCTACTTCATAGGTTCTGTTCATTCCGCCTTCAGATAAAAGCGCACCACCTAATGCAATTAATCCTGCAATAGGCCCTCCAGCAATAGTAGCAGCAACTATACCTAATATTTTATTTCGGTTTCTGCAAAACCAATTACATCGCATTTGTGTTGTAGATATTGTACTCATAATTACTTTGTCTTATTTTTAGGGGTTGTTGTATTCTTTTTTTGTTTGTCCATGTATGCTTTTACGCCTACACCTACTGCTGTAGCTACTAATAAACCGATAACTATTTTACCTGTATTACTTTCTTTTTTAGGCGGATCATTGTCCTGTTGTCCTGTTGGTGAAGTTGTACCTGTTGTAGTTCCTGTTGTAGTGTTTGAACCTGTATTTTCAAAAGGAATTAAGGTAACTTTCATGGTTTCCAGTTCATACGCACCAGGGAAAATAGCATCGTGATACGTACCTGTTTCTAGGCTTTCTGTCATTCGCATAACAGGGTTTAACTGTAAACTAATTCCTTTGGCTTGTAGTTTTGTATTTATTTGAGCAAACCAATTTGGCAACTCCTGATTTACTATACTATCACCAAAAGTTGCTGCTAATGGTGCTGCACATTCTACCAATGCAAACGACCATTTACGGTAAAATGAAAAGTTGACTATTCTGAAATATAGCTCAGTTAGTACTTGAGAGGATTGATTTAAGGAATTAGAAACTGCTAATTGTGCCACGGCTTCTTCAATCCATAGTTTTATATCGTTTGTTTCTTTTTCGGCTACTGTTGCATCGTAAATACATGGGTTTCCACCACCTCCGAAAATTCCGCTTACAAAACTGCTAAAATCTATATCCTTAAAATAATCTTTTACACTACCCCAAGTGTCGCTTAACCAACCGCTATCTTCAGTAGTTTCTGTGGTTTCTGTTCCTTCAATTTCAATAATATCATCGTTTATTCCGTCGGTCATTCCTGAACCGTTTAGTCCATAGTGGCGCATTTTATTCATAAGTATATCATCTGTTTTTAAATATGCTGGCTCGTGCATTGTTGGTAGTGTACCATCTATAGTATAATAGCCTTTTGATAAATCGGCATTTAGCTGATCGAACGGCACTATAACATATACATGCGTGTATTGTGTTGGGTTAAAATGGGGTTGTTGAATCCTACGTAAGTAATGGACTATATTATTTTTTAACAGCAAAATTGAAGCTATGATAGAATAACTTTTACAGTCTATCCCCTCATAGCGTTGTTGCCATGCGCAATTAGGTGATCGTAAGTTTTGATTGTAACCATCCGCATTGTACTGAAAATGATTAAAAACGAAACTTTTAACGGTATTTATTGTTGCTTTTTGTGTTGGTTTACCGAATAGCTGTTGTACTTTTTTAGTATCTAGCTGTTTTTGGGTTTTTAGTACCCAATCTTTCATTTTATTAATGGTAAACTCGGTATCGCCATTTCCTAAAAATGTTGGGGTACATTTTGAAGATGAAAAAAGCGCATTGTATATAGCACCGTCCATAATGGGGCGTTGTAAGGTGCTATTTAATGCGCTTTTTGACATCTTGGCTAATTCGGGGTTAATTAGTTTAGGGTGCTAAGATGTGGCAAACAAAATATTGGTTTACAAAGTTTTACAGAACTTTACAATAGATTACAAAACTTTACAAAACTTTACAAAGTTTTACAGTTCAGGAGTGTGTTTAGGGTATAAACCAACAGCACCAACATGGTTAGTGTTGGTGCTGTTGGTAACTGTTGGTTAAAAAGGGAGGTTTGTAGTTTTTGGTTTTACTAAATGCTGTCGTAATTTAGTAAGCGAGCAGAATTTACCGTTAATGTAATAGCCTATACACCTACTTTTTGTATGTTGGATGACCTCTCTATCTGGTTTAATAAATTAATATTGAAAAAAATCAAAAAAAATGGGTAACAAAAACCATTTTTAAGTAACTATATATTAAACTAACCTTAAAAAAAGAGTTAGTTTCTTAATTATAATTAATAAAATAATATATTTATGAAAAATTTTTTTTTAACATTTGGAATTATTTCAAGCTTAATTCTAACTACAAGTTGTTCTTCTGATGAAGGTTTTGAAACTTTAGAAAACACAGAAATTCAAACTAACAAATTACTTCAAAAAGGAGATGTAAATGGTAGTGTAACAACAGTTTGGTCGATTGGAAGAAAATCTAAGAATTGTTTTAAAATTGGAATCTGTAAAATCAAAAAAGTTGTAATAGAGATAGAATCCATCGAAGCAACAGTTTATGATAATAGAATGTTTGCTGCTGATGTAAGAGCCATTGATTCTAATAATCTTATTCTTCAAGTTGATGGAGAAAATATAAAAGATATCATTAAAGAATTTGGAGGAGAATACTTAATTTTAGATGAAGATTATGTGATTGACGATAAAGAATGTGGAAATTTGAATTTATCTAATGGTTTCACAATCAAAGCAGGTAAGCATACCTTAATTAAAAATAAGTTAACCTCATTATTTGAAGTAGAAATATCTAACTAATTAAATTACAAACACCTGTTTTTTTTAACAGGTGTTTGTAAAATAAGTAATTATGCGAAAATTAATACACGCATATTTCTTGCTTCAGGTGATAGTTGAGAATAAACTATCTGACTAACTATATCTCCTGTATTCTTGTTTACGTATTTAATTTTTAGTTTACAAATCACTCTTTTTAAAATAATTCTAATTGTGTTCCTTGGTCTGTTGGTAAAAATGTTATTGAATCTCCGTTGATAGTTACATATTGATTGCCTTCATAACTAAATAACAAGCCATTGTAACCACGTTCTCGTTTACCTTCAGCTACTTCCATGTGGCATAGTTCATGAGGTAGTGGTTTTAAATTTCCTTTATATTCATTAAGGAAAACTACTTTTTTAGCTGAACACCATAAATATCCTTTTGCTCCGGAAGAACCATAACCAGTAATTACATATTTAATATTGTTGTGAATAATGATTTCTTTAGCTTTATTTTCAGAAAGCTGCTGCACGCTATTAACCTTGCAGTAATGATTTAGTATTGGTCTAGGTACATAAATATCCATACTCTAAGTTTTTACTGGTTACAAATCACTTTCATTCATAAAAGGGACATCAGCAAGCTCATATCCTTTAGGTAAGCCATATTCTTGCATATATTTTCTTATTTGACTTGTAGATAGGTAATCTGAACTATCGGCGTGCATATCGCCAGTTACAGCAATCATAGCAGCCCTAATTTTTGCACCAACTTTCCTACAATATTTCCCGTTACCAGCATATAGTGCATTTAGTTCTCCTTTTTTTGTTGATTTTGTAAAGTCGTGCTTTGGCACGCTGTTTGTTTTTAGGGTAGTAGACATAAAAAATAAATTACTGGTTAGTTAATTTGTAAGATCACCAACAGTATTGGTAGTACTGTTGGTGATTGTTGGCTGTTGTTGGTTAGTGTTGGTTACTTTTCCACAAACACAAAACACTTTTCAGTATGTGCGGTTTTAAATGCTTTTGGTTGCAGTTTTGTTTTATCTAACACTTGCTGTTTTGCTGTTATTTCACAATTTTTAACAAAGTTTCTTACTACTTTGTGCTCCTTTGCTGCTTCTCCTTTTTTTCTTGTTTTCATTGTTTTTGTATTTGTATTTGTATTTGTAGTTATTAATAATTCTCTTTTTTCTAATTCGTTTTCGTACAGCCTATACCCCATTTTCTTAGCTTTTTGTTTTCTAAAGTCTGCAGGAAATTATCTAAACAGTTTTTCTCAAAACTAAGTAGGGTATATCTAGTTGTTCGGTGGTAATTGTACCCATATTTTGCAGCTGCTATTAATTCTTCTTGAACAACAATGTTGTTTTTACGTAAAACTGCTGCAGCAGATTTTTCCGACAAATACTGTAATCTCGTTTTTTTTAACTCTTTTTTAGTTTTTTCTAGTCGAACAGAAAGATAATATCCTGATGTAAATACAATAAATAATAGCAATGCTGTTAATATTTCGCTGTTGTTGGTTAGTGTTGGTATCATTGTTGGCTATTGTTGGTTAGTGTTGGTTGTTAACTTAATTGTCTGTCAATCGATTCTTGCATTGGGTATAATGAAGACTTCTTTTCATTACTTGCAACGGTGTCAATAATTTGTAGGAGGAAAATAGCTTCATATACCTTTAGTTTTACCTTGTTATGTTTAGGTACCACCTGTTTACTAATTTTTTTATTAAACTGTATCCATAATTGTTTTGCTAAATCAAACTTGAATTTATTATCCATTGTTGGCTCAATAAGGCCAGCACTATACGCGTTTATTACTCGTATGGTTTCCTGTAAATGAAAAGGACTTACTTTTTCTATTTTTATGTTTTCTAGTATCATTATCGTGCTGCTTGATGGATTAATTGGCCTGTAAACTGATCATAAAACTGTAGCATACGTGTATGAGCAGAAAGTGAATTACTCATAAAGCGTTTAATCATTCCGTTACATATAAAATCATTAGTCCATTTATTTTGCTTTACTGGAGAGTGCCAAACCGGGTTAACTTTATCACCATTTCCATTAGTATATTTTAAGTTTTGTTTATCCGGCATTAATAAAATAACCATCTTAACTCTTGAACATTTCGGACAGGTAAAACCTTGTTTTGTGGGGCAATCGCATTTAATTTTCATAGTATTTTAGTTAAAGCGTTTTTGATTCGCCTGGTTAATCATTACGGCTAATTTTTTAGTGAATTTATGTGGTAAATTAGCTGCTATATATTCTTGCAACTCGGTTAAATTCATTTTGTTAGCTAAATATTTATTAATAGCAGCAACTGCTTTTCGATGATCCTTTTTCCTTGCTTTTCCTTTAGCTACTTGACTAACTTTGTTGTTTTGAGCCTTCTTTTTACGTGCTTGTTGGTTATCGTAACGGTTTGACCAATGCCAAAAACCTCCTTCGTGCTTTTCAGTACGTGTAAAATCAAAATACAAATGCGGATAAAGTGTGTATTTACCATGATTTTTTAACCAGCTTGCAGCTCTATCAACCATCCAACGGTATTTAGTTATACTTTTCAGCATAGTATCCTTGTGATACAAGAATCCGTTAGCTGCTTGAAACTCATTTTCTTCAAACATGCGCATTGCTTTAATAAAACTACCAGCATACGGTGTACTGTTGGCCCATAATTTAGAAGAGTAGATAAAAAAGTCCTGTATTAACAAGGTTTTGAACTCCTCACGCGATAATGTTCCGGATTCAGCTTCTTGTTTTAATACCTGAATTGGTAATGTTGGCGTTTGTTCATGCTTTTTTGTTGAAATTTCGGCCGCCAGTTTGTTCTGTTCCTGTATTCGCTGTTTTAAAAACTCAGAATTTGCATTAAATTTTTGTGAGGACTCAAAATTTCGCTTTCCTTTTTTGGTGTTCTCGTATTCGCCGTTCTGATTGGTTGTGTTCTTGTTACTTAAAGAATCCTTATGGAAGTTGGCAACTGGTAAGTTGTTAACTTCTCTTGTTTTAATATTTCTTTTTTCTGTACTAGTAATATGATTTATATTACGACAACTTGTCGTCGGTAAAAGGGCAAAAGGCTGATTTTCAGTGAAAGTTTTTAAATTTTCTTGACTGTCCTTTACTAATAAAATTTCGTTATTAATGTATGCTAAAGTAGGTCGTTTTGTACCCTTAAAAACGTATCCTACTAGGATTTCCGCTTCTAATAATCTTTTTAAATGGCGTTGTATAGTACGCTTATTCATGTTAAGCCTTGGTATGTCATTTAGCCTGTGCATACCTATTTCATAACTGTTTAATTGCACTTGTGGTAATGTTCCGGCACATGACTGCCCAATTTCCATACGTGTTAAATTACGTTGCTTTAATTGCTTGGTGTAAAAAACCAATATTACCCGGAATATCATTTCGGTAACTGGCTTAATGGTAATAAAGGATTTCTTTGTTGCTAACGGTGTATGCTTTTTATTAAAGGCATCAACCGCACTATTATATTGCTTTGCTGGTAGTGTTGCAATGTTTTTTAGGAATTTACCAACAGTTACCAACAGCTCATCTGTTGGTGGTGTTGCTTCCATTTGTGCTTCTACTAAATTGTTGTAAGATTTTACTGAAGCATTTTCCTTTTCAACCCAATTGTTATGCTCAAATACTTTTTGGCAATAGTTAACCATTGCCATGTTAAAGCTTTGACCATCAATATATGGGTAGTTGAAATAGTTGGGTGATTTTTTGGTGCTAACTACCGTATTTGCTACATTTGTAGATAGGGCGTTGTTTCTTGAATGTATTATTTGCATAAAATATATACTTAATAATTGTGTGGTAACGATTGTTGAGAATCAACAACTAATTTTAAAACCCAATCGATTGCCGTCGATTGGGTTTTTGTGTGAAAAGAGGTTACTCTTTCCTTCTTTGGTATGGTGTACTGTTGGTAGCTGTTGCCAATTTATTAAAATAAGCAGCTTTGCTATCAAGCAGAAAAGATCGGTTTAAGTCACATTTAATTTCTCTTAGTTGAGCCAACAAACCTATTTGTATTATGTTTAAGCCTGTAGTAATACCGTTTTCAAAGGCTTTATAAGCTATTTCTAACGGGTTTGATATTAGTGTTGTTGGTTGTTGTTGGTTGCTGTTGGTAAGTGTTGGTGACATAATATATTGTGAGTTTTTTGGTAATGTTGCTATTGATTATTTAAAAAAGCATCTACGAGTTTATTTACAAACTGAAGCTTTGGTATATGGTATTTACCATCCTGATGAATGCCTATAATGGTGTTTTTGTTAATTCTGTTTTTAACGGTACCAATACTAATTTTTAAAAAGGTAGCACACTCCGCAGTTGACATCATGGTGTTGTTGGCATTAAAAATAGTAAGTGCTTTTATGTGACTTTCGATTAGTTGTTGCTCTTGCATGGTTGCTATTTTAATGATTATCCTAATAATATTTTTAAACGTGCTTCCTCTTCAGCTTGTTTTGTTAACTCAATTTCAACCATGTCTAAAATATTTTTTTGTATTAATTTACTGGTTTTCTGACCGTTAACAATTTGATATAAATATGCAATTGTTGATGGCACGTTTGTTGATTTAACTGCCTTGTGTTTATAGAGGTAGATATACATTTTAGTTCCATAACCATCCCCCAAAATATTTTTGATTGACTTACTTTGTATAGGTGTAAATGCTTTTGCCATTATTTGGTTATATTGCAGTTATATATTAGTTACAAGGCAAATATAGAGAATATAATCTCTACAAAACAAATAAATGGAGAAAAAAATATCTTTTATAAAAGAAAGGGTTCGTGAAATAGCTGAATTTAAAGGAGTTAACTATGGAGATTTTTTTACCTCAATAGAAGTTTCGCCAACAGGATTTAGAGGAGACAAACTAAAAACAGGTTTAAACTCTGACACAATAGAGAAAATTATATCGATATATCCAGATATTAATATTATTTGGCTTTTAACTGGAAAAGGTGAAATGATTTTAACCAACACTAACCAACAACAACCAACAGCTCCACCAACAGGTGATTTAGAAAAAGACCTGGTTGCAAAATTTGCCAACATTAGTCCACGTGATATTGCTTTTTATACCCACCTGAAATTAGATACCATGATGGAGGAAGATATATTTAAAGCACTAATTGAAAATCTAGCCACTAAGAGGGCTTTGGAATTGTTGAAGGAGAAGTAGGAATATGTGGAAACGTATTGACAAAAAAACAAGGGAACTCTTTACTTCTGAAGATACTGTTTTTCATTATACAAGTGTATATACAGCACTAGAACATATACTAGATAAGCAGGAATTACGTTTATCGCCAAGGAAACATTCTAATGATCCTATTGAAAGTATTAATCCACGAATTGATATTACTTTAGAACATCCTAAGCTGAGTGATGATATATTAACTCGATTTACCAAATACATTGAACACACTGAAGCAGCAGATAAACTTAGTTTAGAATTAATTAATAATTCTAAGCAGCTTTGTTTCTGTATGAATAAATCTGAAGAGCATTTAGGTTTTTTAAAACCAAGAATGTGGGATCAATATGCTGATAATTATAAAGGAGTATCACTAGCTTTTTCTCTTAAAGAGTTAAAAAAAATTAAAGGGAATGGTTATAATATAATCAATGATCCTGTGGCATATGACAACTATACTGCTATAAAGGAAAAGAATAAATTGGCTTTCGATGTAGATAGCCCTACTCTTCAAAACATGAAAATTTATAGTGAAAAAATAAGACACCATACTTTTCTTAAACATGAAGATTATATAGGTGAAAGTGAATACCGTTTTATGGCCTCAACCAAAGATGAATATAATTATATCAATATTGAAAAGGCCTTAAAAGGAATTGTAATTTCAGAAAATTACACTAGTAAATTTACGCAAGAATCAATAGAGCGTTTTGCTGAAAGTTATGGTTTGAAAATATTGTATATATCATGGCAATCAGATGGTATTATGTTATCTGATAAAGAAAAACATAATGAAAAACTTAATCAGGAGGAAAATGAAATGATTACTGGATATATGAATGGTAATATTTAATATAAATTACTTCTTTCTATCCTTCAAGTTTTTCATAAAGTCATCTTCAAGTTGACCTACAGGAAATAACACATGATTCCATAAGCAGTCTAAACACCACTTTACTATTCTCCACCACCTTGGAAGTTTCTTTTTCATAGGTTTAAGATACAAAAAAAAGCGCATTATCACTAATGCGCTTTTTTTATTATTCATCTCCATTTTTCCTTTTTCTATTATAAATCATGATAGCTAAAATAGATCCTAAAAGACTAGATATAGATCCTGTAATCTTAACAGCTATTTCTGACCAATGAGGAGTATTTTGTTCAGCAACATGAAGTGCAATATCATTTTTACTGGCTCTCGCTGGTTCTATCGAATCTAATAGTTCATTTGTTTCTACCTCATCTAATATTACTTGTTCTATTGTATCTACTTGTTCATTTTTTTCTACTTCATCTATTTTTACTGCTTCTTGTCCAATTTCCCATGATACTGTAGCTTCAGAAGGAGATTGTGATGTAATAATAAATAAATACCCCCAACTTATAATAGCAATAAATACAGATATTTTAAATAATTTTTTCATAGTAATTAATTTTAATTATTAATATTTAAAACAATTAGAATGGGGCTTTTTAAATATGTTCCTAAAAAAGTGGGAATGTTACCCAACAAAAACGAAAAAAAGAGAATAAACAACGAAAAATACCTAGTAATAGGTATTGAAGTAATTATAAATAGTGATTAATAAAACAACGAGTGTTTGTTATTTCAGGAACTAACTATAAACAGCATTATCCTTCAAGTTTTTCATAAAGTCATCTTCTTCTATTACTACTGGAAAAAGTACATGATACTACAAACAGTTTAAATGTCTTTTTACTATTCTGTACCACCTAGGGAGTTTATTTTTTATAGGGTTGAGATACAAAAAAAGCGCATTAGTGATAATGCGCTTTTTTATTTAATCATCTAAATTAATAGATTCTATAAACTCTCTACCAATGTAATAAGGGAGGAGTTCTTTTTTATGAAAACGACCTATAATTAATGCAGGGTGCGTATTAAATTTTTCCGCAAATTCGATTATATGTGATTCATATAGTGGTTTTGTATTTAATACTTCTTGTTCTTGCTCAACACTAAAAGTGTGCTTAATTGCAAAATCGTCAGCCTCTCTTTCTTTTACCATATCAAGATCATCATACTTAACATTTTCAATTGATATGTATTTTTTTCCATGTAACAATATATGACCTAGCTCATGAAATAGTGTAAACCAAAATTTATCGTTAGTTCTATACCTAGCAGATAACTGTACTATTGGCGTGTCGCCTAACCATCGTGTAGAACCATGTATAGGAGCTTTTGGCAAACAAGGTGTATAAACTACTTTTACCCCTGCCTGTAAACAAATAGCTTGTAATTCCGTAAAAAAACTATCCGGATGATTAGCCATTATAGTTTTAATATCAACTAATGATTTTTTTAATAATGATGCATCATATGCCGGTGCTTCAATAAGTTTAGCTTGTATTTCACCTTTTCTTAACCAAGCAGACACAGCCATTGCTTCATTAGTGTGCGCTAATGAAATACGGAAACTTACTTTTAACTCTTGCTTGAAATAATAGTTTTCCCAAGCTGTATGGTTGGAAAACCCAAAATAATCAAATAAAGCCTCTACCTTTTCTTCTATTTTTCTAGTAGGGACAATCCATCCTAATTTAGCCATTGCAGCATATGGGAACGATTTTGCCCAATCAGTAGCGTTTTCAACATCCTGTACCCTTTTTACTCTTGCTAAATATTCATCATAGTTTCTTTGTCTGTTTAGCCAAAAAGATGCAGGTATTTTTAAAACATCTTCAAACTTAACAGCCATTTCAGCAGTAATTGAACTTGACCCATTAGTTACTGCGGTAATTGTTTTTTCAGGTTTTCCAACACGTACAGAAAATTCTTTATTACCCATACCCATCTCTTTTAGTTTTGAAACTAATGTTGCGCCTGGGTGAGAAACTTCTTGTGGGAAATACTCGTTTTTGTTAGTTGCCATAATTAAATTTTTACTTGTGATAATCTACGATTTCTACTACTTCAACTCCTAAAATTTCCAGCCAGATGTATTGTCCGGATTCATTTTCTGGAATTGGGTTTTCATGAGGTTTAAAAATTAAACGGTTTTGGCCATCTAAACTACAAGCCCATTGTCCTTTTCTCGTTCCTACTAATTCATGAAAGTTACCTGGTAAATACCTTACGTCATCTAAAGTATCTGCCGCTCTTAGGTCATCAAGTCTTTCTTTATATAATCCTGCTTGAATAGCCCCTAATTTTCTTATAGCACGTTTATCATCGTTGGCGTATTTTTTAAGTTTATTATCATCGAAAGTTATATCCATTAAGATAGTTTGGATTTATATTTCCGTTATAAATACATTGCAAATATACAATAAATTATTAACAGAAAGTGTTAATTAAAATATAATTCTTGTTTATAACTGTATTTCAACATTTAATTCAACATCCTTATATTGCTTTAAAATACTGGTTATTATACTGTTTCCTTTCACATTTTTAAGTTCTGTTAACTCTGTTTTTAATTCAGTAGTTTCAGTTTCGAGTTCATTAACTATGTTAATATCTTTTAAGATTTCTTGATATGCTTCATCAGAAATAAGTCCTTCTTTATACATTAAATCGAGTTCCACCTTATTCATTATTTCTAGTCTTTTTTAATTCAACTAAATAATCTTTGGTGTATTCAATTTTGTCTTCTTCTGAAATGTATTTGTTTTTTGCTTTTATACTAATGAAGTCAATTAAAACTATAATTGCTGTTTTTAACTTATCCTCAATAGATTTAACACTCCTTAAAACTTGATAAATAAAATAAGATAAAGGAATAAGAATTAACACTAAGTATAGTGTATAGGTAGATAATTTAAAATCTCGTGTAGTTTGGAATATTGTATGGTATAACCAAAATAAAGAAACAGCAATAAAAGATATGCTTGCTATTGGTTCATACCATTTCAAAATACCTGCTTTATGTAGTCTAGCGTCTTTTATAGCTAAGTAGCAGCTACAAATAAACAATGTAGTAAATATTCCTAGCATCCAGAAGAAATGGTTTTTACTAGGGCGACCATTAAAACTAAAATTGTATGCTAAAACCTTTCTTCTTTTAGTAATCTCCTTGAAGTTAGCTATTCTTCCAACTTCATTTTCTTTTTTAATTTTTAAGTACTCTTGTATTGAAATCTCACCATTTGCTAGAAGTTTATCGTGATTAAACTCAACTATATTCCAATTTTTCTTTAGTGCACCTCTTTCTTTATTTAATTCTGTTTTTCTAACATCTTTTGAAGGTAAAGGTCTATGCAAAAAAGAAGCCGTCACCCCTAGTAATAAAAGAATGACAGCTAGTGTCTGAAGGAAATACTTCCTACCCTTCTCCGTCATCATCTGGATCAGTGTCAACGATTGTTCCGTCTTCATCTGGTTCTCCTTCTCTAGCATATATATCTATTTGTTCTAATTCTTTTTGTATTTCTTCCTGTTGTTGAATATCTTCAATTGAATCAGTTGTACATGATGTAATTGATACTAAACATAATAGTGCTGCAATAAATAATACTTTTTTCATAATTGTTTTTTTAAAGATTAGTTGAATAAATTTGACTGTAAATTTATTGCTTTAATCGGTTAAAAAACAATTAGATAAACTGTATTTATAGGTTTTTAATTGGTAAGATGATTTGAGGCATCTCATTGTAAAGTTCCCAAACTTAAAAAAACGTTACCCATTTATTTTGTTAAATTTTCATGTTTTTTTAAAAATACCAAATAGTAGTTATTCCCAATCACTAAAATTAGTGAGTAACAAAAATACCATTTGTTGGGTATTTCAGCAACTAGCCGTAAACAGTAGCTTTGTTACTGTAAAAACGGTAATATAACTCATTTGCTTTTATTAAAAGTAAGGTATTAACTTACTTTTTGTAGTATAATAGCTTACTTTTTATTTAGCAAAAAGAAGTACAATTGTCAGTAGTTTAATTTAAAAAAATTATACATGAAAAAAGTAGTAGTGTTGGCCATGTTGCTAACTGTTGGTATGAGTTTTGGGCAGAATGAAACTGTTTTAAAACAATTTAAAAATATTGAAAGCGATTATAAAATTACTGAAGACAATAAAATACTATATGAACGAGTAATAGAAACCAAGCATTCTGCTAAACAGAACTACGATCAGCTTTTAGAGGTTTTAACAGAGTATTCTCAAAAAAACGTATTCAAAAACATTTTACCAAACAGTGATTTAACTAAAATTACTCTTGACGGCCAAACTGGATATTTTAGTGATCATGGTTATTTTGTTGTCAAAACAATGTTTAATGTCATCATAAATATTAAGGATAATAAGGTGAAGTTTAGTATTTACCCGAATAATTATGTGGTAAATGATAGACTTTCTTCTAAAAAAATAACTGAGGAATACCCTTTTGCAGAAAAAAATATAGAGCTTAAAAAGGTAAAAAGAAAAAATAACAAGTTATCTAGGTTCACTCATACTAATAATGAAATAAATGAATTGGTGTGGAGAATAGACGATAAGTTATCTGAACAAAAGAAAATAATCTTTTAAATAAATAATATAGAAATGGGGAAAACAGCAGAAGTTATTGTTAATGAAATTAATGAACATATAAAGCAGTGTTCTGGAGAATATTATTCAGATTATTATGTTGGAATCACAAAAGATATTGAACAGCGATTATTTACTGATCATAATGTGAAAGAAAAAGACGCATGTTGGATACACAATAGAGCTATTGATATTGACAATTCTAGAGCTGCGGAGAAAATCCTTCTTGATAAAGGAATGCAAGGTGGCGGAGGTGGTGGTGACGATACAAGTGTATACGTGTATTGTTACTTGATTACTGATTATACTGAGGAATAATTAATTAAGCATACAAGTTTATGGCGTTTGATTCAAGAGATGTAATATGGAATAAAACATTCGATGTCTATTATGATAGTTATTGGGTTGAATTACTTTCTGATAATGTGATTGGGTTTTGGCAGAAAACAGATGATATAACAAAAGTGATTGTAGCTTTGACAGTATCAGGTTCAGCTGTATCAGGTTGGACTTTGTGGAATCAACCAGGATTCAAATACATTTGGGCTATTTTGGCTGGAATATCTGCGATTTTATCAATTACACATGCTGCTTTAGGAGTCACTGGTAAAGTTAGAGACTGGACGGAATTAAAAAGGCAATTTGCATCTTTAAGACTTGAAATAGAATCCTCCCGTGATTTAATGGAGATAAATCCTGATTTTTCTATTGAAGACTATGAAAATAATTTCAAAGAATATAAAAAGCGATATGGTGAATTATATCCCAGTATTTATAGTGACTTTATATTGACTAAAAAAAGGAAAGTTAAATGCCAAAATGATTTGAATAAACGATTAGGACTAGAATAATTAAAAATTTATATATTATGAGCAATCTAAAACCTATAACACCAAAACCAACACCGAATCCAACACCAACTCAGAGGCCAATTCCGAAAGCTACACCGAATCCAAGGCCAACACCACCACCGAGACCAAAGAGATAGTACGTTGTACAACAATAAATATAGATCATTTAGCTGTTGGTGGTAAAATTGAATTAATTACATTAATTTAGTGCCTAAGTTAAATTAACTGTTTTTCTTTAAAAATTATGCAAAAAAACATTATACATTCACTTACTGGTAATTTTGAATCACACGCTAACCAAACTCAAGACGGTGTTGATTTTTGGATGGCCAGAGATTTACAACACTTGTTGAGTTATACAAAATGGGATAATTTTCAAAGTGTAATTTCAAAAGCAAAAACAGCGTGTGAATTATCTGGAGAAGATATTGATAACCATTTTGCCGACGTCGGGAAAATGGTCACAATTGGTTCGGGAGCAGAAAAAGAAATACCCGATATTATGCTTACTAGATTTGCATGCTATTTGATAGCTCAAAATGGGGACCCTAGAAAAACAACAATTTCATTTGCTCAAAGATATTTTGCAACTCAAACTAGAAAGGCTGAACTAATAGAACAAAAATTATTAGAACATGAAAGGGTAAATTCTAGAGCTAAATTAAAAGCTACTGAAAAAGAACTATCTGAGGTTATATTTGAACAAACTGGAGGGAATGATAATTTTGCAATAATTAGAAGTAAAGGTGACCATGCACTGTTTGGAAAAACAACTAAACAAATGAAAGCTCGTTGGGGATTAGCCAATAGTAAACCGTTAGCAGATCATATGCCAACAATTTTATTAAAAGCTAAAGATTTTGCAACTGAAATAACAATTTTCAATGCAAAAAATTTAAACATGAAAACTGAAGGAGCAATTTCGAAAGAACATGTTACTAACAACAAAAAAATAAGAGAAACTCTTATAAATCGTGGAATAACACCTGAGAATTTAAAGCCTGAAGAGGATATCAGTAAAATAGAAAGAAGACTGAGAAGTGAAGAGAAAAAGAACTTAAAAAATCCTGATAGACTTAAATAGTATTATCCCCATATTTTATTAGCAAAATCACTAACGGATTGTTGACTTGTTTTTTTGTATTTCAATAAGGTTTTGGAATCTTTTATACCTGTTATTTTCATAATTATATGATCAGGCATATTCTTTTCAGCCGATAAAGTTATAAAAGTCCTACGTGCTGTATGACTACTTACCATTTCACACTTTTCATGATATTCAACCACCTTTTTATTACCAATGTAATTGGTGGTTTTTACTTCTGTAACTATTTCAGCTATCCGGCAAACTTCCCTAATATGTGGGTTAAATTTTTGACTCGATATTTTAGGTAATTTCCAGTTGTGTTTTTCTAACAACTTTTTAAGCTTAGTGTGCAGCGGAATAAAACTTTCCTTTTCTGTTTTTTCAGCCCGCTTTATAATCATTTCACCATGCACATCTGCTTTTTCAAATACTGAATAATCAGAAAACCGCTGGCCGGAATACACCCCTATTAAAAATAGATCTCTTACTCTTTTTAATGACTCCCTTGGAAGTTCAACAGTTTCCAAAAGTTTAACTTCTTCAGCAGTTAAATGAATGTCGTCAGAAACAAAATCCTTTACTGGATTTTTTAATTTATCTAAATTCAAATCATGGTAGTTATCCTTGGACCAGTTTAAAAATGTAAATAAATATGTGATATGCCTGTTTAAGGTATTATCGTTATAAACAGTTTTTGGAAGCTTCATTTCTACTTCTAATTTCTGTACTTTTTTTAAATAAGTAGCGTTTTTTAGGTGCATTGGTAACTGGCGTAAGAAACCGCTGTATTCGTCCAGCCAATCATTAGTTAAATCGGCAAATAGTGTTTTGTGATTTTTATAGATATCAAAAAGCAGTATTTTATTTCTAAGGTTTTTGTATTTATTTTCCCAATCTTTAGACTTTCCCTTACTTTTTGCTTTGGACGAAATAAAGGCATCTATAACCTCGGTAATAATTTCACTTGATGTAGTTGATTCTTTACCCTTTATTCCCTTGAATTCACCCTTAAATAAGCTTTTTAGGACATCTTTTGTTAATGGCTCACTTCTGAGTTCGTAATCTTCAATTGTATTAATTAAAAAATCCTTGTACTGATCAAGAACTAAACTAATATGCTTATTCTTTTTCCCGGAGGAACCTCTTTTTAATTTTGGGTACCTACTTCCTAAATCCCAATCCCCTGGTCCTATTTTTTGGCCAGTAGCATACTTAAAGTATTTTTCTTTTGAGTTGATGTAATAAACTAAAATAATTGGTGTAGCTTTATCAGCCTTTGGTTCTTTTAAGAAAAAATACATTGAAAAATTTATTTGTCCAAATATACAAAAGGGAATAAAAAAGGGAATGTAATTTTATATTTAATTGTACTCAAAAACTAAAACGACAAACAACAACATAGCTAAGTACATTGATTTTATTAGTGTTTATTGTTTTTGAGTATAAACACAAATAATGTGTTATAATCCGCTCGACACCTCAACAAAAAAGCAACTCTTTCGAGTTGCTTTTTTTTATGACGTTAATTTCATGACAACTTTTAATTAAAGTACATCAAACCATAAACAGTTTAAATACCACTTTACAATTCTGCACCACCTTGGAAGTTTGTTTTTCATAGGGTTAAGATATAAAAAAGCGCATTATCACTAATGCGCTTTTAGTATGACAATTTCATCTAAGGATTCTTCATTACCTCTGTATATTGGATATCCGTTTTTAATATTCTCGAATAGCAATTCATATCTTTTAATTAACAACGCCTTATGACTTTTGGAATATTGAGGCTTATGTTCCTTCTTTAAAATAATTATCATTGTCTCCAAAGCTATCATGATATCACTATAATTATTCCATGATATATTATTGATATCTATTGTATCAAACTCTTCCTTCAAATCTATTTTAGCTAATTTTTCAGACATTTAATATTTGTTAGTACTAGTTAAATTCTAATTTCATTAAAATAATCTGGTCAATAGTAGTATTAATAAAGTCACCATTCGTTTCTGTTTTTAACTTTGATTTTTATTTAATTCTTCAATAATCTGAATATCTATTAAAAGAAATTATCTTTTTACATCGAATCAAGCAGTTCCTTATTCCTAGTTTTTAATACAAAACTTCCTTTATAAAAAAAAGGCACTTAAAAAGTGCCTTTTTTACCCAAACTATGTATCACACTATGAAGATTTACTTGTGTGTAACTATTATAATATTCCTTAAAAGTGATTTTTGTTACCCACTATTTTTAATTATTTTAAAAAAAATATGCTAACAGTATTAAATTCTGTTATTTAGGAAGTGTAATTTTTTCGATTTTGTTCTGAATTTTCTCCATTTTATTAGGGAAGAGACGTTGTAGCATTAATGCTAAACCAATAAAAAGAATAATCAAACTGATTATTTTTTTCATTTTAAACACCACTCTAGGAGTCAATTTATGTTTTAGTTTTTTAGCTAAAAATATTTTTAACATGTCTACAGTAATATAGGAAAGTAATACAGTACCTATAAAAACAGCAACACCATTATTGGTAGTTGTAATTGACTTTGCTAAAATAATAGCAGCTATCCAACCGCCAAGAACTCCTATATTGATAAAATTTAATAAAAATCCTTTTAAAAATAACTCGAAGTAATTTTTCTTAATAACGATACTGTGGTGTTCTCTAAAAATTTTCCGGTAGGATTTTGATGTTTTCACAAAAGAGATAAATCCATAAATAAATAATAAAACACCTCCGAAAACCAATAAGTTAGGGTCGTCTTTTACCTTATCCAATATGGAAGAAGTACTATAAAAAGCAATGAGAATAAATATGATATCCGCTACAATAACGCCAAAATCAAACACCATAGCGCAACGAAAACCCTTGGTAACACTTGTTTCTAATAATACAAAAAAAACAGGGCCAATGGTTAGTGCTAAAATTATCCCAATAGGGATTGCCGATGCTACATCATTAAACATATATCAAAAGTACAAATTAACCCTGATGTAATCCTAAAAATATAAGGTAATTGTGAATATTAAAGCTACTCTTATTTTATACTGACTTTTGTACTTGTTTTACTATTATCAACGCCTATTAATTGCAATATATATACACCCGAAGCAAGGTTTTCTGTTGGTATTAATGATTGTTTATATTCATTAATCCTTTTTCCGTTCAAGTCAATAAGTTGTATTGTTTTTAATGGCTTGTTGTTTTCAATATGAATATGAGTAGCATCTTGCCAAATATTTATCACATCATTCATTTGATTTTCATTTATTGAAAGATTAGGGTCTTTAAAACGAATTAAAAACCGATTATCAAAAACTCCGGTTGTACTAAAATTAATAGTAGCATCTATAGTTCTAAGGTCATACTCCAAGCTAGTTACAGTATCTATTAAAAGAATATTATCTGCATTTGTCATATTCTCTTCAAGTTGTACTTTAAAAGTATAATTCCCCATCTCTCCTATTTTGACTCCTATTTTTACATCATCAGTAAAGGTGTTTACTACACTTTGTACTTTATATCTTGACGAATCTCCAGTTAAAAAAGAATATATTAAAATTGATCGATGATCATGGTAATAGGTTGCATCATAGCCGTAATCAAATCCGTTAGTTGTTGTACTAGTAGCGCCAATTAACAATTGATCGGTTTGCATTAAACTTCCAGCATCTTTTTTAAAGCTTATCCAAATCCTATTTTTATCAGTATTGTCTTCCACTACATCGGACTGGATACGCATACTGTTATTAAAATCTATTGTATTCACCCCAGTAGTAGTCCATATTAAAAAAGACTTACGAGGGATAATATTCTCGTTAGGTAATAAATTAACTGTATTATACAAAAATTCGGCATTAGGAAGCGCAGTACCCAATAAATTTTGAACAGCATATCCACCAACAAAACTTGATGATGCATGACTATTTCCATCCCATTGCAACCAATGCTCAATATATCCTTGTGTACTAGATTGGTTTTGGTTAATAAATTCTTTTAAAGATATTAAACTAGGAAACGGATTTCCTATTAACACATCATCATTAAGAATGTGTGAAAAATCTAACGAAACAAGTCCGTTTTCAGGAACCGAATTAAATGTTTTTAAAGCATTACTTTGTAAGGATCCAATAGCTCCTTTTAATGTAAATCCGAGTCCGTTTATCAAACCTCTGTTAATAGGGTTTGCACTCCACGAATTATTAAAAGCCTCACCATATGGGATTCCACCATGCATTGCATACGTCCAAGTTGAACTATGTTCTCCTGTTGTTGTTCCTATAGGAAATAAATCAGCTATAGTAGCTAATGTTTTAGTTGCTGTTGGTACAATAATATTTTGATTTTCATCAGCCGTTGGAGTACCATAATTAAAAACAATATTTTTATAACCTGCACTACACCAATAATCGTATCTATATTCTGAATATTGACCCGTTGTTGAACTTGTTATTGGTTGAAAATTCGTTCGGTCATTTGTTTGTATTAATCCTGCATTTTCTTCTATATGCAACTTTCCAAAATAATAATTTTCCAGTGTTAACGTATATAGTGTTTTAACTAATGTGGTAAAAGACTCTTCCGTTACGAAATTATTAACTGAAAGATTAAAACTTAAATCGTTATCTCCTAAAAACATACAGTTTTCTGCAGATATGCTTCCGTACCAAACCCCTGCTGAATAATTAGAAAAACTTGTAGTGTCTACCAATATATTTCCAACTGAATTTATAGTGTAGTTGGTAGTAAGATCGTTTGTGTTTATATCAAAATCGAGGTAGATAATTAGATTAACCTCTACCCCAGATAAATGTTTAAACATGTTATTTTGAATAGTAGCTTCATCCAAAGCAATATTCCATACCCGAACATCATCAATACTACCATTTAAAAACTGTAAACTATCGGTGATAACTAAGGGTATATTTAATGAACTAATAGTTTTTATACCGTTTATATATATTGAAAGTTCTGAGTTTTTAACAATACTTACTCGGTACCATTTGTTTATTGAAAATATTGGGTTGGTTACAATACAGTTTTGCCCTGAGTAGGATAGTGTAAAGCCACCGTTAGTACTAATATGAAAGTTAGGTAATATTTGAGTGTTTAAGGTATTAACATTTACCATAAACTCTAAGGTAAACTCATTTGGGTAACTAAAACCGACAACATCTAATGGGTTACTTAGTTCGACCGCTTTATTTGGTGATTGACTATAAACACCTAAACCTATAAATACAAAAAAATTAAAAATTATAAGTCTCATTAAATTTGATCCTTCCCCATACTAATCAAATATAGTGCTATTAATTTTAATCAATTAGTATTTCTAATGCACTAAGGTGAATAAAAAAAACTCGAACCACTATGGATTCGAGTTTTTATAAATTATTTTAAAACTATTAGTTGGTTAACTTACTTTATTACTGCTACGTTTATAGTAAAACCTACTGCATCTGCTATTAGGAAATCTGCAGGAACTCCTTTGTCTCCTTCCGTATTATAACTTAATCCCCAATCTTGTCTGTTTACAGAAAAATCTTCTGAATTAATGGCTACTGAATTAT
>Ga0209396_1001253_pt1 | contig 28607 bp, 16 predicted proteins | sample GOMGulsemesocosm_6_FD_184638 | JGI IMG/M metagenome (GOLD analysis project Ga0209396, IMG submission 184638) | Methane-oxidizing microbial communities from mesocosms in the Gulf of Mexico - GOM8C Gulf of Mexico (SPAdes) (version 2) | ecosystem: Environmental > Aquatic > Marine > Cold seeps... | reverse complement strand
TGATAATAAGTTTTGGTGGATTACCTTTAAAGTCAGCTTCTAATGCTTTATCAAAATTAACAAAATTACTAACAACGACATTTTTGGCAAGTTTAAGATCATCTTCAGCCTGGTTGCGCAACGCCGTATCAGGCATTGTCACCAAGTAGAGCGTGTCCTTTAGTTGTTTACGATCACATATATCGGTATCTGATAAATTGAGTCTTTGAAAGCAGCATAGGGCTAGAGCAATACCAGACTTACCCGCTTGCATTTCTGCTGCTGTAACAACAGCTCTCACATCATTATTGAAAGCTGAATAGGTTTTTTGAGCTGCATCAATTTGATGCTGATGAAGTGCGTCGCCAGAAAAAATATCTTTTATGCGTTGACGGTGAATTTCGGGTTGGTTCATTTGACAGTTCCATTATCTTATTATTTTTTGTCACTCATATATCAAACAAAAATGAGTTATAGTTTGGTTAGAAAGGTGAGGTATTATATAAACTAATCATTATAGAAATTTACCATAAACTCGATTGAATTTAACTGTTATTAGTTGAAAATTATTACCTTAAGTAGTTATGTTAATTTATAAATAGACAGTTTCCGTTCTGGGTATCCACTTGTGACACCAAAACCAGCACCTTAAAAACCAAACTGAGGTTGAAATAATTTTAAGTTATCCATTAAACATGACACGATAACCTTCTTAGATAAATTATTAACCACGTTAAATATTCGTTCAAAAATCAACCGAACAGACACGTTTTTAAATTTATTTTTAATATTATAGTGTCACTTTTGAAAAAAGGGTCCTCCTCTTTATATTGAAAGCAATAAAATAACTTGCTTGGATCTCTACATTAAGTGTGAGGTAAAATGGACTGCTAATTCACCAAATCATTCACATCACTTTAAAACAATACTGGTCCTCTTCTGACAAGTGAGCGAAAGCGAGTGCAGGCAGGGCAACTACAAATTATTAGTTTACAAACAAAAACTGCGAAGCAGTTGTAAACAATAAGCTTGTGATTTCAGTTTGAAATTTTGTAGAGTAAACAGGGCCGAAAATTTCGTTGGGAAAGGTGCTATTCTGGTGTTCTGCTTCGGCATTAAATATTTTGATTATTTTATTTTTCTTTAAAGGATTAAATTAACAGAATTAAATACCAAGCAATTTTTATGATAAATCGTGGTTTAGTTTCAAGCGAAAATTAAGCTTAACTATACTTCAAAAACGTAGATTTTAATCATTCTGAAATGTGTTTTTATTAAAAGTCGCATGAAGGTACTGCGAAACGCTTTTTAGCAAAAGTAAACCGCACCCACTGGCTGCGAACGTAAAATTTTAACTTTTTCACTTTTAAGTGTCGCAAGGCATGTTTGCGGTAGCAAAAAGTTTTGGTATATCTGTAGCAAAGGTATAGAGCGATTTTTTTTGAATTAACTCTACCTATATGCGGATCTTTGATTTTTGACAATATCACTAACTTTTAATATGAACTCTAACGTTTGTACGAATAATGTACAAACGGCAACGATATTGTCGTTTGTGACACTGTATTGCCACCAACGGCAGTAATGACACTAATTGATCGCACCGCAAAATTAAAATTCAATTTAAAGATTATATCTTCAGTTTATATGACATTTCCCAAATTGTTCGCAGTATAAAAAATACTCAATTTATGTGCTGTTAAATGGTATAATTAAACAAGTAAAAAGCGTTTTAAAACAAATAGGTAGTTGACATAATTTATTTTTTTAATATAGAAAAACAAGCTATATTTACAGATGCGAATAATTAATCACCCGTATGCTTCGCTCCGGAGATTTAATTATTATCATCGGTAAAGCTTTAAAGATAGTGCTCAATTCCCTGCGGTAATCTGCGCTTTTACGAAACAAAAATAATACAAAACAATAAGAGGGCAAAAGCCCCTAAGGATATCAAAATGGCAAAAGGTAATGTGGGAAGACCCGTAAAAGAAACTGAAGAGCTAAGAGATGCTCCCGTTACATTTAGAGTAACTAAAGAGCAAAGGGATTTACTTACTTTTGTACAAAAAGTATGTGGTTATAAAACCAGAGGATTATTTCTGTACGACTTGATGCTTTCAATTCTTGAACATGAAAAGTTTAATTTTTTGATCCCTGGTAAACCAAATGAAGACCTTCGAATGCATTACCGCAACGCATCAATTAACCTAAATCAGTTAAAGATGGATTTCTATTATCTTGCAGAACAAGGTAAGGAATCAGAATTTGAAAGGCTTGCTCTTCGTGACGCTCTTACTGAACACCACCAACTAACCAAAAAGTTATATCAAGCCACTTTTAAAAAGCAAGTGAGCCAACCAATAACAAGTGAGTACTGGGAAAGAATTAAAATATCTCAAACTAAAAAGAACCTAGCCTTATCACCAATAGCTTCTTTGTTAAAAGCAAAGAATCAAAGCAAAGATAAGCTTAGTGACCTTCCTGATTCTAAACTTGATGAAGCGGCATGAATTAGAAGGGCAGGGATGCCCTTCACCAAAATATAACAATAATAAATAAGGTGGTAATCATGATTTACAAGGATCATAAAAATAGGTCAAACATTCGAGTAACACTTGAATATATGTTGAGAGAAAGCTCTGAACATGGGCACAAAATGGATAAAGTTATCTTTCTCCATGGTACCAGCACTAGCTGCTCACCATTAATCTTTGACGACAATGGTAGAGTTATAGATGTGGACATCACTGAATTAGTTGAAGAGTTTGAATTTCAAACGTCCCTATACAAAGGTTCTGCTCGCGATAGTAAATTTTATAATCACGCATCCTTATCTCTACAGGCCAGCGAACATTTGACGCCTCCTCAATGGGAAGAAGCTGCAAAAATGCTACAGGATGAACTCGGATTTGAATTTGATAAAAGCTTGTACTGCGGAGCTATTCACCTCGACAAGAAGGATCAACTACATATTCACCTAGCAAGTAATCGTGTTGATCAGGATGGTAAACTTATATGTCAGCATAACAATTGGGAAAAAGCACAAAGAGCTACAAAGAAGATATGTGAAAAGTTTGGCTTAGAAGTGATCCCTTCCAGTTTCGACGAACTCGGAAATCAAAATAATGATCGAACGGATCGAATGAAAGAAAGGATAATTAGAAAAGGAGATAAAACTCCATCAGGAGAATTAATAGACTTAGATGTTAGAGCTCAAATTCGAAGAACAATTGCCGCTGTTTTTAAACATGACAAACCCAAAACTATCTCCAATTTTGCAGATTCGTTGAAGAAAAGAGGCGTAATTTTAAAAGGCGTAGAAGGGCAGGTAGGGGAGTGCATTGGTGTCAAATACAGCATGCCTTCCCTAAAAGATAAATATTTTGCCGGAAGTAAAATTAGTTCATCGCACGCATCGTGGGGATCATTACTAAATGAGAAACGAAAAGGGCTAAGTTATGAATCTTTTCGAGATAACCAGTCATTAGGATTACAACCCATAATGAGAGCGAGAGTTACTATAAGTAAAGCTCAAGTTTCTGTGATTAAGAAAAGCCGTCTTAATTTGGTCATGCGTAAGGTAGGTCGTTCAGCTTGTGCAGATCTTTCTTTTTGTTTTACAAAACAATCTAGCGATTTAGCTAAGCAAATAACAATGATGATTAATTTATTAAAAGCTCTATTTGGTGCTTTTAAGGTTGAGTTCTACACTGCGTTGGAGCTATCGCAATCACGCATTATTGATAAAGGGATAGTAGAATGTGTTTATAGTGCTGATGACCCGCAAGACTGTGTTAAAGAGCTTACGGAAGATACTGATGTATGGCGAAATATTGACGATGAAAATGCGACGAATGAAGTTTCACCACATTCTCATAGCTTAATCTTTTAGGCGATCAACATAATAACTAAACCTACTAGTTGTCGGCCAACTGCGGTGTAAATAAACCAGAATATAAAAAGTGTTTAGTTAGTTCAACTGGCTTCATTTTTCTGGTTTTGGTGTCAGAGGTAGATGCCCAGAAGTGTGAAACTACTAGAAGGTTTTAATTTTACTTTAAACTAAAGGGCTAACTTTTTACTTCAAAATAAATTAACTCCAACTGTCACTACATACTGAGCGAAAAGAAACACTGGTGATTTTAATGTTTATAGTTTTGTGGGTTCCAGTTTATTGTAGAACATTGTGATTCTGTTATTGATGTCAGAGAGCAATTCCCTCTTTTTTCGATTAACTTATCTATCAAGATTTCTAAGTCCTTAGGAATTAAGCCCCCAAACCACCCTAAAACATCTATGCATATAATTTTCGAGTCAACACTGTCATTCTGTACTCTAGCTAACATCCCCAAATACACAATGAATATAATATTACAAAATCAGCTAAGTAATTCGCTTTATCCAGCAGGCGAGAACGGCAATATCCAAGGACGTTGAAGTGCTTGCTCAAAGAATAGATATCCTGTTAAAAGCAGAAATGCCGTTCACCTTAAGTGACCGGCATTAGGTATCTACCGACTAATGATTTAATTTATACTATCTTCGCGATGGTCATCATATATTTTCTTTATCCACTTACCCAAATGGAGGTTATCGTCAGGGGTTAATTTTAAACCAGCACCTTGTGGGTATACTGGCATATCGCCATCTACCCTATGGTTTTTGTTTAATTTAGATGCCACACGGCTTGAACCATGAGCATACAAAAGCAATAAACTCTTGATTGGCGATGACTTAAGTTTACCTGCTTCTTTTACTTGGAATATTTCGTGAAGGTATTTATTTTCCGTGTCAGGGAGCGCATATTTTAAAATATTATGGTGATCAGTATATTTTGAATCTAAAACATTCACTAGTGATTCTGCCCAATCATCATGATCAAACCTAACAATAAAATCGGGTAGGTAATGATGAATACCATACTTAGTGCTCGGTTTATTACTTACGTTGATTAAGTCTCCAACCTGAGCAATACCTTCTCTATAAATATAAACTCTAGGTTCAAAAAACAACTCTATAGATAATGCCCCCGCCTCATAATAAAAGTAATTATAAGGGAGGTCATCTGGTCTATCTTGAACATCCCCCTTAAAAGGAAGCGAGTCATCGTAGTGACGATAAGTCTTATTTTTTAAAGTAATATCAAATTCTTTTTGAATAGTAGAATGAAGCATATACAAGCTGACTAGTTCATAAATAGATGATAGATTTCTTAACCCCATAAGCAGATGATCTTTAGTTAGGTTAGGAGTACCAGCTAAGTACCATTTATGCACTTGTTCAAAAAGGTTCCTGTAGCTTGGTCTTGATAATACATATGGGGTCATCCTAGGAGGCAAGCCATTGATTAGCTTTATTCCTAACTTTGTTTTATACAGGTGAACAAAACTATCAATTGATTTATTTAATAATCTTAACTCGGAAAGATGGTGACTTAGGATACTCCGACGATAAACCTTCAACGCATGCTCAAAAGTGACATAACTATCATTATCATCAGTTACAATATAGCTTCCTTGATCTTCAGAAAGGTTGTCAGAGTTCCTCCTAATCAGACCGGTAACAAAAGCTTTTGCTGCATGTAAAAAACTATAAACGACTCGGTTTTCGTACACATCAGGATTTTCAGATATGTATTCCCGAGGTGATTGATCTGTTTTATACAATCGTCCTTTAATTTTAATATTTGCGTTTTGCTTATCTGAGGGCTCAATTCTATCCAAACTCTGTAACATCCAAAAAACACTATCTGGCCCTGTTGGGGAACCATTTTCTGTGATTACAACATTATTTTTCCAGTCAAAATTATGATCTTTAATAAAGGTTCCTTTATTTTTAATCATATAACCCATTATTTGCTGTAATAAGGATATTTTCTGCATTGTACTTTTTTGATCATCATGAAAGTCACCACTGACAAAAGATTTTGAAAAGCAAAGCAGCAGCATGTCATTCATATTTTCTGAAATATATTTCAGCATTGATGATGCCAGCTCTGCATTCGCTTGCCTTGCTTTTATATCTACAGTTATTCGGTAAGATATATCAGCGTTATCTTTAAACCTAAGGGATATTTCACTCTCGCCAAAGTAATTATAAAAATATTGGTTTCTTTGCCTTTCAGGTTCATCAATAGAAACGTATACCAATTTATCATCAGTAATAAGTTTAGGTATCATTTCTAAGGGCAGGTCACCGATAAGCAAGTATGGTTCACCATACTCCTTTGCTTCAAAAGGTATAGATACTTCAATCCTAATATCATCTGTTTCATTAAGTTGAAGTATCTGTCCCTCTTTTGGAGTATATGTGGCAGACATGTTTTGTCTACTTACATGAAAACTCCATTTAATCATGCAAAAGCTCCATAACTAAATAGGTTTAATTCACCCTTAGTGATTATTCTTGTAATTCGCTTACGAGACATGTCCATTTCTTCAGGCATTATTTCGAGTAATTTACTTAAACGATGTCCAAACTGTTCGCCATACCCACTTAAAAGAGGTATTACGTGTTGGCAAGTAGCGTAATCTAAAGCATAAAGGTTACGCTCAATAAGTAAAGTTGACGCTACATTATGATATTCGTTAATCGCTTTTCTTTTACGGTAAGAAACTATTACTTGATTACCTAACTTAGGATCATCGTCATGTAGAACATTAATTATTTTATCGATTATATCTTGGATGTTATCAGGCAATGTTTGCCTTGTAGCAGCGAACAATTCTGTGAATTGCGGCCCTGATATTATGGATGAAGCTTCAATGTTATCTATAGTATTCAAGTTGGCAACAACAGAACCATCCTGAACGATATCATCAAAGTGTATTATTGATGCTCTATCTAACATTCTTGGGGTGAGTATTTGTACTGAATCATCGTGATTAACCGTACCTAAAAATCTCAAGTGATTAGGCACTGACAATTCTGATTTGCTAGGGTCACCTGTAAAAATAGTTCGAGCAGATTCAACATCAGCCATTTCCAAAAATGGACTGAAATAATGCTCTGGTTGAGATAAATTGAATTCATCAAGAAGAACGATTGCCGGTGAAGAACCCTTTTCAACTGCTTCATCTTGCATCTGTTCTAGTAAATGATATAAACCTGTCGCAGAAGGAACGAATGATTGAGATAGTGCATTGTAAAAACCAAGCACATCACGAGATGATGTCCAGCCTCGCGCGACAGGTATATTTAGAAGGCGATTCCCAAGTCCCATGGACTTTCCTAATAATTTAGCCAGTGATGTTTTACCTGTACCAGGGTATCCGCTAAACAAAGTGAACTGACTTTGTGCAAGAGTAACAACAACATTAGCTAATTGGTTGAAATCGGTCTTTCTTCCGATGTCACTTAGAGTTTCTGATATTTGATTGATGTATTCAACTTGGGCATTCTCACCCAATGATATCACATCCAAACTTGCCTGGACGCTGAAGTTAGTCGCCTCAATATCCTTTGGTGCGTTAGAGCCTGTTAATACGTCTACTTCATTTTTAACTGAAAGTAACTTTTCAACATAGAATTCATTATCCTGCTGAACCTGTATTTTTAAATTGTCTTTTTGTATTGTTAACGCTTTGATCTCTCTTCCTAGTATTACCTTGTTTCCATCAAGAATTATTTTTTCTTGTTCCGCATCTTCTATGGATGAAAAATGACTGTATTTTGTCTGAATTGTATCTAAAGTTGCGGTGAGTTCTTTGAGCTCATTTCTTTTATTTTCGATATCTTTATTTATAAGGTTACTGGCTTCTTCAGCTAGCTGAGCTTTGTAGTCATCGGACTCAAGGTTTTGAAATTCTTTTCTCTTCTGTCGAATGTCACCCTCAATAGATAGCTTATTCGCCTCAAGAGTGTTTATTTCCGAGCGTAATACAGAATTTTGGTCATTGAGTTCTTCGGTGAATTTTATTTTTTCAGCGCGGAAATAATCATCTTTATTGCTTTCTATAAAACTATTGACAATATTTCTACCACTTTCAGAATTAATAAATTCGTCCATTAAACTTCGTCTGATTCTCCCCCATTCCCCGTCATCGCCAGGAATCTTTAGTAGCTCAAAGAACCGCTCAAAACGGTCTTTATTTCCTCGATATTCTTTTGTTTGAGATACTTGATTTTTAATTAAAGGGATCATACCTTTGGTAAAATTTCGTATCTGAGAGTTACTTACCAATATCTGACCGTATTTCGACAAGACTTGATTGTCACTCATATAGTCAATTATTTTAGTTGAGTTGTTCAGCAGGCGTTTGACATCACAGACCAATTCTATATTACTTGTTCCAGACCTGAAGTTTACCACTTGACTTTCAGCAGTTAAGGCTTTCATTTCAGAATAGTGGTATGCGGGGATATACGACTCTTTATTCTCTGATGTATAGTCTGTAGATTGAGTTTCAATTAGAACTTTAAATGTAGAGCTGTTTGACTCTTCAACTTTAGATACGATGAAGGGTCCTTGTAAATCGTCTAGATGTTGCAAGAAAATTATGGGTGTCGAAGGTTTTTTATCAGTTATTACATATGAAGTAGATAGATTTGGGACCTTTTCTTTGAAAATTTCTGCTACAGAATATTTAGATCGAATAGGTGACGCGTGTTCAAAAGCACTAACATATCTGCAATCACCCTCTTTTATAATATTTCGACTTTCTGTACATTTTAGTAAGAAAAGTCCATCACCGAACTTATCCTTAATATCATCGTAACCTCTCATGATAAATACATGACTAGATTCGCAAAAGAGTTCTTTGTTATTTATTGGGTGTATTTCATCTTCTATTTGCTCAAATAAGGCTCTTGCCTTACCATTACTGCTGTTATTGCTGTTATTGCTGTCATTGCTGTATGCGTGATCGAGTGCGCAAATTATTATTCTTTCCTGACCCATTCCTATCTCCATTAATTACTTATTTATCGTCTACGCTCTAATTATGCGTACGAATAAAGATAACACTAATAATGAGTTAAGTACTATCTAATAGTATACGTCCTCATTTTTCACATGCCTTTATCTGCCCTTTTTTCATTTTTTCTTGTTATATAACTAAGCTCTTTTTGTCGATATTTAAACTGCTTGAACTGTTGCCTATAACAAAGGTATTCGATGACATTATTTAATTTTTTTATAAAAAACGTCCTATTTTCTATAATTATTCTAGATACATACAAATAATTATTCTAGATACATACAAATAACTATTTAAAAGATATTTCAGAACTAAATACGTAGCTAACCAACGAATAAAATAAAGAGCATGTCGAGCTTAAATAAGAAGTTTTCAATAAAGCAGTTTTAGATGATAAACAAAGCGTATTAGTAATTACTCAAGAAATTAATGAACTAAAATAAGAAGTATCAAAATTACAGTGGAAAGTCGCCAATTTACAACAAAAATACAATTTAGAGGGGGTAAGTTTGTTAGGTTGATTATACTTGCTATCACTATGGCCAGCTTTGAATTGTATTCAGCAGTAAGCGGTGTGTTGAAAATGAACTTTGGACACAGAAAAAGTTTAACTTTGTAGTCCTGAATGACCTACTTATCTTAAAGATCATGTTTTGATATCAGAAATACTCTTAAATATCTGCTAGTTATATTTGGGCTTTTGGTGTATACATGTAACTCAAAAGGTAAATTAGTTGATTTAGTGAGATGTTAATCAACGTGTTTATATAATCCCCTCAATATGGCATTAAAAAAAACACTCTGATAATAATGAGTGTGTCTAATAAGCTGACGGATATTATTGTGAACCTTACTGCTCCTGATTTTAAATAAAACGCCTCATTAAAAGGAATTCACAATGGCTTTTAACCCTAGTAATTACGTAATTGACACTGCAAAACCACTTCCTGTTATTTTACTTCTTGATGTCAGTACTAGTATGGCTGGTGCTCGTATTGCTAAATTGAACCAAGCCGTGAAGGAAATGATTATCAGTTTTTCTGACAATGAAACGTCAGAAGTTGAAATTCAAGTTGCGATCATCACTTTTGGCGCACAGGTAAATTTGCATTTACCGTATACCTCTGCTTCCGATATTGACTGGGAGCCAGTAGTAACGAACGGCCTTACCCCTATGGGTACAGCACTTACTATGGCAAAAGATATGATTGAAGATAAATCGGTTACGCCACTCCGCGTCTATAAACCAACGGTGATATTAGTTTCTGATGGTATGCCAACAGATGATTGGGAAGATGCATTGCATAACTTCATCTCTAGTGGTCGATCAAGTAAATGTGACAGGATGGCCGTTTCAATTGAGCAACAGAGTGCAGTAGTGCTGGATCGTTTTATCGAAGGTTGCGAGTTTGGTGTGTTTTTTGCTGAGAATGCAGACCAAATTCGTGAATGCTTTAAAACGATCACTAATTCGGTATCGATCCGTTCTCAATCGCAAAATCCTAATTTAGTGCCTGCGGCATCAGATTCTTTATCTGAAAACCTATCTAGCGCATCGGTGACTAAAATTATACCTGTAATTGATGAATTAGTAGAGGTGGAGACTAATTCATCAATTACGAATGAAAAACCTAAGTTCAGTCCAGCAGAATCTGATGATGACGAAGATGATATGTTTTAGCCATTAATAGTGTATTAACCTAAAAACATTTCGTCCAATTTATCTATGCTTATTTTCTGTAGTGTAAGTTATATCTTTAACTACGAGGAACTAACTAAGGATTATTATGCATCACGTCATATTAGATGGTTCAGGCAGTATGACTGGACCGGGTAAAAAAACTCTCCAACACAATGTTGCTCGTTTTCTACGTCAATCATTTGAGCCGAAATCAACCCAGATTTGGCATTGGCATGAACAGATGTACAACATTACACCAAAAAATATATCTGAGGATATTCCATTTTTATCCAATAAAGGAAAGACAAATATTGAATGTCTAGCTGAATTTACTGACTCTTTACCAACGGGTAGTAATGTTTTGATATTAAGTGATGGTTTTGCTCTCTCAGAATCACTTTTAAGTGTCAAACATCAATATTACTGGATAATGATCGGTGCTGATTCAAATCCATCACAAAACTTCACTAAAAAAGATAATCTGACAATAGTACATCCAGAATCTTTATTCTCAGTAGTCCAGTTGATAATTAATACACCGGACACATTTGATAGACCACTTGTAATCAACCCTATGTGGTTGAATAAAGTTTCTAATACAAGTGATTCGATAAATGTCATGAATGAAGTGGGTGAAGAAGATGAGTGGTAAAAACGACGAAGTCGATATTGAGAAATCAAGCCCCTTTATTGATGAATATTTTCAGAAACATTACTTAGAGGGAGAACTCAGCAGTGGTGGACAGGGAGTAGTTTATAGAACGCAAGACCCAGAACTATTGATTAAGCTGTCTTTTTCAAGTGCCACAACAAAAGAACTAGTGACCGATAAGAGCCAAAAGAAACAGCTATTAGATAAATTTATGCGTATTGGGTTCTTACCTATGCCTGAAAACATTCGACTTGCTATACCTGTGGCTAATTTGACTGACCATGCTGGCTACGTGATGAGATTTGTCACCGATATGCAAGAATTTACAGACCAATTTATTCAAAATGGCAAGCAAAACAAAAAAACACTAGTTGATTTATCTACAGATAGTGATGTACCAGAGTTTATTAAAACGTGGTTTGAAGATGAACATAAAGTTAAGCAAGGCAAAGGATTTTATGAATCTCTTAACATCCTTCATTACGCAAAAAGTGGAGGGACTCGACGTCGCTTAATGGCGCTTTCTGAATGTGCAAGTATTTTAGCTCGCCTACATTCTATTGGTATTATTTATGTCGATTTATCACCAGGAAACGTATTTATCTCAGAGCTTGTTGAATACCAACATGTATGGATGATTGATGCAGATAATTTGAGGCTTGATGGTAGTAAAGGGGATAACTATTATACCCCAGGATATGGCGCACCAGAAGTGGTAAAAGGAATAGCGCAGGCGAGTCAATTATCAGATTGCCATGCTTTTTCGGTGATGGCATTTTATATATTAACGGTATTAAAACCTTTTAATGGTGAAAAATATCATAATGACGATGAAGTTGATTGGGCAGACCAAGATGAAAATCAAAATGATGCGTTAACAGTTGAAGAGAAGATAAACCGTGGTTTTTTTTCTTTTGTAGATGATTGCAATGATGATAGTAATCGTTCGAAAAATGGTCTACCAAGAGACTTGGTAGTAACGGGGGAGCTAAAAGAGCTTTTTCAACAAACATTAGGTAATGGCAGATTATCACCATTTCAAAGGGCCAATATTCATCATTTTTCACCCGCCTTAGCAAAAGCTGCTGATATAAGTGTTTTATGCCCGTGTTGTAATATGACGTATTTTATCGATGAATTAAAGCAGTGTTCGTATTGCGATAGCCCTATGCCGCTTTCTATAAGTCTTAGCAGTTATTATGGAACTAATATTGATAAACCGGCCTGGCAGTTTATCCATGAGTTGACGACAAATGAATGTGAGGTTCCTCAACGAGTTATTAAACCTTTTTCATTGCAGTATCAAAGTAGTGCAGCACTTAAAATTCAAAAAAATCAAGAAGGGATTACCCTAGTCGCAATTCATGAAAACCTTAAGATATATTGGGCAGCTAAAACTTATGATAGTGGGCGTTTCTCTCGGTTGGCAGGTCAACTTCATTTAAGTCATGAAATGATCGCGGCAGGAACTTTTTTGTATGTTGAAGATGAGAAATACTCAAGACTAGTTCGCCTTGAACTTGTCGGAGAATTATCATGATTTTAAGTCATTTGAAAGGGATGCCAACTTATTTTGATAACATATGGGTGGACCTCGAAAGAGCTAATGGTTCTCTTAAAAAAGGTTTAGGTAGAATCAAAGCTAGTGCAAGTGGGGAGTATTTATCTCTAACTACCCAAGGAATTAATTTATTAATAAAATGTTGTGATAAACATAAACAGCTTGATATTGAACATTCTCTTAGTCGAGGTAGTGCTAATTTGGTAGAAATTTGCCATGTGGCAGCTGACAGAGCAAAGCTTCGAATTGTGTTTTTTTTGGGACCTGTGGTGGACTTAGGCGATCTGGCTATTACTATTACCCAAGAGATTAATAAACGCGCTGAAAAACTCAAAATAAAAAGTCACCCACGTAGCCGCCTTGACGAAATATTTACCGGCGATCTAGGTATTGAAGGGCATATTTTTTCCGAAAATGAATATTATGTACCAATTATAGTCAACGAGGTTTCAGGAGAGGTTGATCCCATTTTTGGCTTCGATCGTGGAATTACGCTACTTGGTAGGCATATTGAGTTATTTGTTCACAAAGAACAAAAAGCTATTAATACAACTCTTATTGCTAAGCGTCTTAATATTAAAGTCAAAAACCGAATTTCAGCAGCAGTGTATCTTGCAAAAGTTAAGCTGAATTTTACAGATAAAGAAACACTTCTTGCAAACTTTGCACAAAGCCAGCTTAAGCAGCTTACAGAAAATAACTCCACAAGTTATTTTAATGTTTGGGATAAATACGGGGACTTAGAAGGAGAGTCGCTTTTGGCCCGAGCAAGGGATGTTAATATCCTTACCATCACACATGTTGAAGTGACAGCCAATGGGGTTAAGTTACATTTTAATGACAAAATCCCAAAAGCTCTCTCTGATATGGACCAAGTTGAAATAATCAATACAGGCGATGCCCCACAGTACTTAAAAGATAAAGAATTAACATGGAATGCTTACAGTAAAATATTAGTTAATCAATTTAAAGCAAAAAAACCGCTCAATATTAAAGAAGAAGAAATCCCAGTTGAAGGGCAAGTTGCTCAAGTATCTAAAATTAGAAATAATACTATTGAGCTTGAGTTAACAGCGATGCCTAAGGTTGATTTACATTCAGTAATTTTGTGCATTAATGGGGATAAAATCCAAATAGAACGTCGAATGCACGCTAGAAACCTTATTTTAGAAGGGCGAAGTGCAAACCCACAGCTAGGTTTGATTATTGACGAAAATGGTAAACTATCCGCGATTAAAAAAGGAAAATCACTAAAACCACTTACGCCATTTGTTGAAGACAAAGTTTTTGCTCATCCAGCAACCCCTCGTCAAATTGAAGCAATTGATATCGCCCTGAATACGCCAGATATTGTATTAATTCAAGGACCTCCTGGTACAGGTAAAACTACAGTCATTGTTGCAATACTAGAAAGGTTAAATCAAGAGTTTCAAAAAAACAAAGATTATCGTGGGCAGATTTTAGTGTCAGGATTTCAGCATGATGCAGTAGAAAATTTATTGGCACGTTTATCAATTAACGCAATTCCATCTATTAAATTCGGTAAAAAATCGGGTACCGACTTTAGCCCAGATCGTATCGAGAAGAAAGTAACTGCATGGTGTGAAAACTTAGCCAAAAGCATTCGTGAAAAAAACCCTAAACTTGCAGAGTCGGAAAAACTAGAATCTATAAAAAGTGGCTTACTTCAATATCAGCAAGTCCCTAATGATGTGCTCGCTTTTAAAGTACTTAGTGAGATCCAAAGACTACCAGAAATCATATCAAAACCAGTGCTTGGCAAGCAAATTAGATTACTTTTAGAAGAACTTACGCCGGAAAAAACTACTCAGAGTTTTGAAATTCTCCGAATTTTGTATGGTTTACGATGTCAAAAAACCGCATTTTTAGATGATGGACCAGCTCGAGCAATGGACTTATATAGTGCATTAGAAGATTCACTTGAGGCAAATGAGCTTTTAATAGTTAGAGAAGCTGTGATGTATAAGCAAGACTCTCCCCTTGACTTCTTAAAAGATCTCCAAATACTTCGCAGAAAACTGCTTTTAAGTTATCGACCGCGACCAGATTATAAAGTTGCAAAACCTCGAACAGATATTATTCAGGTACTTCAAAGTAGTATTAATACCCTGCGTGAGAGTGAAAAATATGACAATGGTGTGGATTCTGCATTAGTTGATTTTTTATTTGAGCTTGAAACAAACCAAGAAGGGATGAAGAGGTCAATGGCCGAGTACAACTTGGTCAGTGGAGCAACGGTACAACAGTCCTTGGGCAAAGACATTCGAGATTTTAAAAAGAATATAATGGCGGGAAGGGATGGAGAGCTTTCATCAAAGGTTTCAGAGACAAAAACAGATCTTCTTTTAAGTTATGATACTGTGATTATTGATGAAGCCGCACGATGCAGTCCCAGAGATTTATTAATTCCACTTTCCCAAGCTGAAAAACGTATAATTTTAGTCGGAGATCACCGTCAACTTCCACACATAATTGATGAAGAAATTTCTCGCCAATTAGAAGAGGGCGAGCAAAAAATGACTGAAGAGAGTATGTTTGAATACCTCTTTAGGCGTTTAAAAAAATTAGAACAGCAAGATAAAATCATACGCACAGTAACTCTTGATGCCCAGTTTCGTACCCACCCTATTTTGGGGGAGTTTACTAGTAAGTATTTTTATGAAGTTAATGATATTAATGAAAAGTATCGTTCTCCACTCCCTGCAAAATTTTTTGAACAGTCTCTACCTGGTGTTGAAGGCATTGCCCCTGTATGGCTAGATGTACCACATCACCTAGGTAAAGAAGAAAAAAATAGTGCCCAAAGTCGCTTTAGGAGAGCAGAGGCAAAGGCGGTTGCTAAAAAGCTTGCTCTTTGGGTTGACCATAATGCTGGTACAGAGCTTACCTTTGGAGTAATCAGCTTTTATAAGGCACAGGTTTTTGAAGTATTTAAAGAACTTGAAATATTTGGTATTACAGAAAAAGTAAATAATAACTGGCAAATAAGTGAGAAATATCGCCAATTACCTAATGGTGAAGAAAGAATTCGTATAGGAACGGTTGACTCCTTTCAGGGGATGGAGTTTGACGTAGTGTTTTTGTCTATGGTACGAACGGAGAGTCCCAATAAACTCTCTAAAATCAATTTAGACAATGATAAGCATCTTAGCCGAGTGTTTGGTCATTTAATGTCAGTTAACCGGCTGTGCGTAAGTATGTCACGACAAAAAAAATTGTTGGTGCTTGCTGGTGATTCTTATTTGGCAGGACTTGATATCACTAAACAAGCCGTACCAGGTATTTACCATTATTTACAATTATGTAAAAACAAAGGGTTATTTGATGGCAATGATTCGTAATGATTTTAAACCACAGGTTGTGAGTTTTGATGAAACTCTTCAAGGCATCAATTTGATGGTTCAGAAAGATTTGCTTTGGCCTTGTTATATGTTTCAGGTTTCATTGGAGATGCCGATAGACTCTGACTTGAATCCGATTGAGCTCTTAGTTCTGAGACTTGCCGCTCAAAAGTATCGTGAAGTTGATAAAATCCATGAAATATCGTGCCTTGATAAAGACTTAATTCGATTTATAAAAGATAGACTTGTTCAGCTAGGGCTTTTAGAAAGTGATGGAGAACTGTCTGACTCAGGAAAAGGTAAGGTTTCCAATGTTAATAATAAACGTGATGGAACTGATAATGATAATGGGGCTTCTAAACCTCTAGTGATGGCGCAGGTTTATGTCGACCAAGTGACTGGCCAATTACTTCATTGTATTACCAAAGAGTTTACTACAGAAACTATTGTGCCCCACAGTTCAGGTAAAGGCTGGGCTCTTAAAGTCGGAAGCGCAGGCCAGGCTAAAGAAATCAAAGTGCACTTGATTACTCCAAAAAACAAGGCCGAGGTCACCATACCTTCAGAGAACGATGTGTTATCTGTGATTCGCAAGATGCACCGAAAGCAGAAGCGGCAACAATTTTTAAGTGTAAATAAGCAAGATAAGCGCTTGTTTGCTCCCAAAAACACACGTATTAAAGTAGAGTCAGAATGGCAAGAAGTTTTTTTACATACGAAACTTTTTTTACAAAAAAATACAGATGAATTTGTTGTTACCGATGGTTTTGGTCTAGGTTTTAGTCCTGTTTTTTCTAATGCAATACATAATCTTGAGGCAGATTGGCTTACGCATATCAAAGAACAGGCTATTAAAGTCGGTATAGATAATAAAGTTCGAGCAGAAAATTTATTTGATATTGATGGTGTAAAGAAACTTTATCCGAGGTTAGGTACTGTAATAGAAAAAGCAGAATCTGGATATCATGGTTTTATGAGTGCTAGTGAAGCTGATAAATCGAGACATATAAAAATATTTGTGATGAATATTTTTTCTGCCTATGAGCATGCTCTAAAAATTGTTTGGGAAATGTATCAGATAGAAAATTGGCAGTCTTATTTTCAAGGGGCGACCTCGACCGATTTGCAACTTCAGTTGATTAACTGTGTTGAGAAACTAAAGTTTAATATTAAACCTCATCTTGAACATGCTCTTAATTTTAGCCCTGCACAGTTAAAACGTAATGCTGATGGAGGTAGTATAGAGTTTCAAGGACTTCTTGCTTTGAATTTAGTGAGTGCATTAAATCAGCCTGATCATCCTTTGAGACACCTTCAAAACTATTCATCACATGGGCTTAATCGCATATCTGATCTTAAAAGTGGCCGAGGAAGCACAGCCCATGGAGGTGATGTTTATTTAAATATTGAACAAATACAAAAACTTCGTGCACAGTCTTATCAGGCATTGGGTGTTCTGATACCAAACATCACTTCATTCCTACCACTGGAATCTGTTAAAAATATACAACTTCCAAATTCTGGACAATCCATAATTATGGCATCGATTGCGGTTGATAAAGCATTTGACCTTTTCATTCGACAGCAAATGAGTACAGAGTTTAAAAACCAACTCATTGAGTCTGAGCAATTTTTTCACGAACTTGACACCTCTTTACAATCGTCTATCGATGCGACAAGTTGGATTTTAGCTATTGGTAGCTTGCTTCAGAGTCTCTTTCATAACATTCAAAGTGAACAACAGGTTAACTTCAAAAGAGAAGAACTTCGTAAAGAAGCTCTACTTTGTGCAAAGCATGCAGGCTTTGATCTAGACGGAGGAAAGCTTCCAGGTTCATTGAATACAGTTAATTCAAAACGAATAGATAGAGCCTGCTGTGGACTTACATCAACACTAGGGGCTGAGGCTTTAGCTTGGTTGTTAACACAAGAGGCAATGATGCTAAATCAATTGTCATCTGATATGCCCGAGCTTCTAAGTTTTATTGATGACGTGACAGAGCTTCGTGGCCATGGAAATGAACCCTGTACTTTAACTTTAGAACGGTTAATAGAAGTTAAAGATAAAACATATAAAATCATACGCTTGATGCTTCAAGCTTAATTAAAGGATATCCAAAATGATTTCTTCAAAGAAAGAGGCACAGCCAAAGACCGAGCTGAGTCAACAAGAGCTTGAAGCAAAAGAAACTACGCTAGAGTTATTTAAGATAGAGCTTGATATGCGTGAAAAATCGATCAAAACACAAGAATTTTTGCTCAATGAACAAGATGAAGAATCTTTAAAGAGGGTAAATGCAGTTCAGCAAATTGAAGAGGAGTTGAATACACAAAGAGCAGCACAACTTAAACAACAAAGCGTTTTAAGGGCGAAGGATGTTGAACTAGAAAAACGAGCTTTAGAGATTCAAGCAGAGTTGCCTAGCTACTTTGAAGAGAAATTTAAAAATGTTCGTGAAAAGCTTAATCAAAGTCAAGAGACATTAAATAAACAGAATGATGAACTTGAACAAGAAAAGCAGATGCTGTTAAAGCAAAAAATTGAAATAGATAAAGCACAAACCGATCTTGATAATGGTTTTGCTGTAAAAAAGGCTAAACAAGCTCAAGACTTAGTTGACGAACACGATAAAAAAATTAATGCGCTGTTTACAGATAGCAAAGGCGTTCTGGTCAAGCATCAAAAAGAAGCTGAAAATCAGAGACAAAAGCTACATGAAGAGTTTGTTAAAGAACAGTCAGAAAATGCATCTAAATTGGAAAAACAACGTACAGAATCACTTGTTGATATTCATCAATCGCGTCAAAATATTATTACTGAAATTGAAGAGGCACGCGAGTTATACAAAAAAGATCGTGAAGAGTTGTCCAAGAAGCAGGTATTAGTTGAGACTAAGCAAAGAGAGCTAGAGTTTAATGAGCATTTGTTGTCAAATAAAAAAGAAAAATTTGAGCAACAAGAGATTGGACTTGAACAATTAGTTGAGGTGAAGGTTGAAGCACGATTGAAGTCTTTTGAAGCGGATGAAAAAAGACTAGAGGAAGAGTGTGACCGTTTAAGGTCTAATATTAGTGCAAGTAATCATGAGCTTAATTTATATAAGGAGCTAAAACAAAACCTGGATGGTGTTGCACCAGAGCAAGTATTGAAGGATTTTGCAACACACAAAGAGGAAATCCAAATACTAAGAGAAGAGCTTTTAAAACGTCCAGAACAAGAAGTGCAATCAGCTTACCAACAACTTAGACAAGATAAAGAACACTTGGATACGCTTTATATGGATAAGTTAGAAGAAGTTAGCAATCTTGAAGGGGCTATGAGAGAGCTTGAAGCTAGAAATTTTGACTTTACAAATTTAGAAGAAACAATTAAAGACCTAACCGTCCGAAATGAAGCGTCAGAGCGACGTTGCAATGATCTCCGTGTAGAGCTGGAACGCTTATCGCCATCGACTCAAACAGAGCAAAGACGAGAAGAACGTCTAGATCAAGTGCAGCTGCCGTTGATAAGCTTAACGGATAAGCAAAAAAATGAATTAACGTCATATAAAAAACAGGACATTAATCGAACAGAAAAAGACTGGCTTCAAAATATTTACGAACAGTGTAGTGAATATGGTTTAACTTTTAACCCACGTATATTGTTTGCATTCCACACAGCACTTAAAACTGCTGAGTGGTCACCAATCACCATTTTAGCAGGTGTAAGTGGTACTGGAAAATCAGAGTTACCTAGATTATATTCGCGCTTTGGGGGGATTAATTTTCTAAACCTGCCTGTGCAGCCTAATTGGGATAGTCAAGAGTCCATGCTAGGTTTTTTCAATTCGATAGACAATTGTTTTGATGCGCAGCCAGTGCTTCGACTACTTGCACAAAGCCAGATGGAATGCACAGAAGATTACCCTGGTTTAAAGCAAGGAGTAAACATTGTACTACTTGATGAGATGAACTTAGCACACGTTGAGCTATATTTTGCCGATTTCTTAAGTAAACTAGAGCAACGACGCGGTAGTAAAAGGAGTGAACTCCCATCACTCGAAATTAAGTTAGGATCCGGTATTGCCCCTTATCAATTACCAATTGGTCGTAATGTCCTATGGGCGGGAACTATGAACCAAGATGAAACTACTAAAGCGCTGTCCGACAAAGTATTAGATCGTGGAGTGGCAATTCACTTCCCAAGACCTAAGTCACTTCACAGCCGTGCATTTAATATATTGCCTCCTCAATCACCACTACTGAATATCAAAGAGTGGGGAACATGGGTGAACGTCACCGACTTCCTTCCTACAGCCTTTTTAACACCATACAAAGAAATAATTGAAAAGTTAAATGAGCAAATGTCATCGGTAGGTCGCGCTCTAGGTCATCGCGTATGGCAATCAGTTGAGTACTATATGATTAACTATCCAATGGTAATGGAGTTAATGAAAGACTTGGACTTAGATAGCAAAAATCCTGGAGACCCAGAAACTACAAAGCTTGAAAAGTGGTTGAAATTGGCATTTGAAGATCAATTAGTACAGAAAGTGATGCCAAAGCTTCGTGGTATCGAAACAAGAGGTTTAGGAAAAACCTCTTGTCTTGACCCAATTCGTCAGCTTTTAGATGATGAAGGCTTTGGTATTATTGAGGATTTCGATCGAGCATGTAAATTTGGATATGGACAGTTTATTTGGAGTAGTGCCGAGTATTTGAATAATACGGAATTGTTTGATGAGTTCATTGGTGTGTCTGAAAACACAAACGATGAATCAGAAGCAATAAGCGATGAGTCAGAAAAAGAGCAAGGTTAACCATGAGTGCTGAGTCAAAAAATAAACTGGATGAATTTGAAAAGCTATATCCATTACTTGATGCACAAAATAGCAGCGCAGAGCAGGCTGGTTTACTTATTAAGTTACGTGACTGGTATATTTCACTCTGCGATTTTGATCCTCTCACAAATGAGCCTATGCCAGAGACGATGTCACAGGTGGTTCAAAAAGTATCATTAGCACTGAAAACGACGAAAACGTTGGCAGAGAGTGATGATCTATTTACACAGATTATTAATCAGTGCTATCTAGCAATACGTGCAATCATTATGCACCCGAAAGAACGTGTTATACGTGAGCATGACATGGTTGCGATAACACAAGTACGTGAAGTAGATAACAAAAGTGTGCAATGGCTTAGTCGTCAAAGTGGTCGAAACTTACGTGAAAAACTTTCTGGAAAAAATCATATTTATGCAGTCAAGCGAAGAGCCAGTCTAAATACCGCTGAAAATCGTTTATTTAAGGCCTGTTTGGAGCGTATTGAAACCTTACTTTTACTGCGTTTGGAAAGTCAAACCATTAGTAATGACCCTCAACCTGAGAAACACGAAGATATTTTGCAACGCATTCAAGCATGGCTTCATCTTGATGATGTAAAAGAAATTAGAAGTTGGGATAACCTCCCACCAAACAACGTTTTATTAAGTGATCGGAACTACCGTAAAGTTTGGGATTCATGGCAGCAACTTCGTGATATTGATGAAGCGGTACAATTGGACTGGCTAAATATTGATGCTCACTATATTAATACGTTGTGGTGGTCTCTAATAAATGAACTCAGATCTCGCAGTGATGTGCGCCTCTTGGATCAACCATGTAAGTTTGATTATAATAATTTTAAATTAAACCTACCAGAGCAAGTCCAAGGTCGATATTTCGGAAGTGAAAAACCTCAAAATATCATGTTGACAGAGCCAAAAAATAATAAGTTTATTATAAGTTGCTCTAATACAGAATTAACAATACAACTTTCATCTTCCTCAGTTGAGGTTTTTGAAGGCGATAAAAAATGCCAAGAGAAAAGTAAAACAATCGAGGGACTTTCAGATTTTAGCTACGAAGTTATTAAGTTGCTGGTTGGCAAAGAAGTGTTAGGTACAGATACTTCTTTTGAGCAGATTAAAACGAATTCAGCAGTGTTGGATATCAGCAGTTGGCAGAGTAAGCTTAAACCTCTTGGTGGACCAGTTGTAAAACATCCTCTTCGTTTTTTAACACAATTTTGGCCACCAGAAAGTGATGGTGAACGTTTCATTTTAGAGGCAGGGAGTTCTGATGCGCTAAGCACGGTTCACCCCATAATCAGCTGTCGACATCTTTGGTTGGAAAAAAAAGAGGCTGATCTCGTACCGGCAATTGAAGCTTATTTAAATAGGCTGAAAAGTATTTTAGATACGAAGCATTTAACATATCTTGTGCCTGATCATGTCAGTGAATTCGCGACAGAAGATCTTCGGTATCGGTTGAACTTTGCCTATCCAGGTGCCTCACCGTTGCCAAAAAGCATTGCTACTCTAGTTAGTTTTAAAAATTCAAAAACATTTGAAAAAAAGCAAATGAGAGTGGGGGATTTGTTTTTTGTGCTTGATAATTGCGCACAAGGTATTCAGATTACGCCTGTTCAGGCAAAGTACAACAAAAAATTACAAGATCAATCTTCTCAAACTAATGGAATTAGCTGGGAGCGTCATCCAAGTTTTAGTGTTGAAGGGGTGACAGATGTTGATCTAATAAAACAGGCACTTTCAAACATACAAGAGGGTGATAGTCAGATTGAAATTAATGAGAATTTTTCTCAAATTTTTAATTTTGATGAGCTTTATGAAAGTGATGGTGCATTCTCCTTGGTAAAAGATGATACTTGGCATGATCTTCCAGTATTAATCAGAGAAAAGTTAAAAAAGATCCTGCCAAACGAAGCATTTAAACAGTCAGACATAACAGAAGAGTTGGATAATTTTCATAAAAATTTAAATGATGTTTATTTTATTTCGATTACAGCCAGTATTAAACGTCCCAAATGGTGTAAAGAAGAAAACTGGATACCATTTACAGATTCTTTGCTTTTATCCGCTGAAACTTTAAACAAGTGGCAGGAGCAGGCACCTGAAGCTATTTTTTGGCGAGATCACCTTCCAAAATTATCAACTAGAACACTCGTAGATGGGGATTTTCAAGACTTCTATTTTGTTGATGATAAAACCACTGTAGAACCCATACGTGGTAAAACTATAAATATCACAATTTCAGAAACATTCATATTACCAAGCGGACAACCCTTTTATGAGTTCCCTTTAAAAATGGGAAAAAAACAAGGTAAGAATGGTTTCTTAGCAAGGCTTGAATCAGATATGTTTCCATCTACTGAGGATATTCAATGTAGTCTAGAGCTCACTTATACCTATGGAGCTGATAGGCCATACGAGCTTAAATTTATACCGAATAACCCAAAGTTAGTTGGCTTTAAATTCTTACACTCAAGATGGTTACCATATGAAAAAGTAGTTAAAGATATTGCTCCTAGTTATCCTGAAATATTTTCTTGGGAAGAGTTTGGCGTATTTAAAGGTAATAAACCTGGAGAAGTTAAGGATTTATATGAGTGGCTAACTCGTGATTTAGATAAAATCGAAGGTTATTGTCGTTTTCTTATCGATGGTGAAAGTCCGTTAAGAATTTCATTAGACTTAAATGATGCAGATAGATTTACTGACAAAAACAATAAGCACTGTGCAAAGTATCGTCATCCAGTCTATGGTGAAATTTTTATCCATGAGAGTGCTTATGATGATTTTGACGAAAATCTAAACATAATATCTTGTACACTTGAAAAAGATCGAAATGGCCGTAATGGCTATCGGGGGCAGGAAGTTACTATAGGTGGAAAGTTACCAAAAAGAATTAGGTCTTCATATAGGTTCCCTATGCTCACAATGTGGAATAATGGGAACAACCTTACAGATATTAATGTCCCAGAGGACTTTAAATTAAAAGTTCAAAAAACTGTAAAGTCTGTTGTAGAAGTGTTGGGGAATAATTCTATTTTAGATATTATTTCAAAAGATTTTAAAGGTGACTTAAGGCAGTTCTGCTGTTATCTGCACAAAGATATGCCTTCTGAGGTCATTGATTGGCTAAACAAAAAATCAGATAAAACAGAAGGATTACTTAGATCAAATATTAATAAATTCGGCTATGTACTTTCAGATTTAAAATGTAATTGGCAAAGCTTGTTACTAGGTAAAATACTTAATGGGCTGAATGAAAGAAAACATCGTGCCGGATTACTAGAATTATTATCTATTTCTAGTTGGCGTCATCCTGATTTTATTCTTCAGTTAACTTTTTCTGATTTGTCTATTATTTCCGAGTGCTTAGTTGACGATATCACTAGGTTAAGTGGAAATTTAAATTCAAGGTCAAGCGACTGGAATTGGTCTGAGCTCCTACGTAAATTAGAATTAATGTTAGCTGTCTTACGTGCTCGCGATCATGAAGATAGAGCTGTTAAGGCATTATTAACGCAAGATTCAAAAATTATTGATAAATTCACTAAGGTAGTTGAGTTAATAATTAACGAGCACAGTAAAATTATTGATAGTAAATTAAAGAGTGAAAGCAGCCGTGTTCAGTCGAGAGTGCAGTTTGGTGATATTAAAAAATCAGCGACTTTTAAAGGTACCCCTGATTTATTGTATGCACTTCGTTTATATCTAACAGGTGAAGATGGGGCAAATCTAATTACCATTACGGGAGTTGCAGATTAATGAATGTTTATTTGCATCCTTTTTTAATATCACTCCAAAGGTTTTAAAATGAATAAATTGAACATGAAAGCCTGGGGAGATAGTGTGATAGGACCCTTGCATAAGAAAAACAAACTCCCTAATCAGGATGCGTGGGCATATCGTCACTATAATTGGGGAAGTGTAGTGTCAGTTTCAGATGGACTTGGTAGTAAAAAACACTCTGATTTGGGAGCTCAACAAGCTTGTTATGCGGTATTAAATGCAGCTTCGGAGTTGGCTAAATTCAGCTTTGCTTCGCATGACCAACTTGTAGTTCTAATTCATCAAATTTGGCTAAAATCGCTAGGCTCGTATTCACCTAACGACTGTGCAGCGACGTGCTTATTCGTAGTTCAGTTTGGTGATAAAGTCATTTTAGGACAATTAGGTGACGGTTTGGTCGCAGCCATGGGGAATGATGGTATGTATGAACATATTGCTGAAGATAAGAGTGTAGGTTTTTCAAATCTGACAGCTTGTTTATATAGTGATGTGATGGCTTCAGATTGGAAAATTATAGAACTTTCAACAAAAGATTTTAATCGTTTTTTATTATGTACAGATGGTATTTCAGATGATTTACCACCTGAGTCCTATGAACCATTTTGTAAAGACTTTATAGATGGTCATCGGCATCTTTCTCCAAAGAAAAGGAATAAATCAATTAAGAAAATGCTATCGGGTTGGCCAGTAAGTGGGCACACTGATGATAAAACGATTGCAGTGTTAATCGGATAATAGATCGACTCTCTAGAGAAGCATGGCCGATGATGAAGTTATTGATGAGGAATAAGCAGTTTTAACATCGTATGGAAAATAACATGTAACTGTTCAATACAGTTAACCAAGTTTTGTTAAAGGGTGACATTTACGAACAGTTTTAGTTGATCACGTCACTTTTTCTTGCTCGTAAAATTCGGACACGGTTTATACCTCATGAAAGTTAATTACATTGCCATAACCCAATTGTTCTTCCGCCTTTTGTCTCGCATCTGATTCTGTATATGCTGAAACTATTACTGTATTCCCATGTTGGTCAGTTGCTATATAAGATTTCATGTTATTCCCTATTAGTTAATTATAGAAAAGTAAAAAATCCTCTTAAAATCATTCCATAAATCTACTTATAAATACCGTCTCCAAGATAAACACCTTCTACTGATGAATTTCCTTCCATACGCTCCTCATCCGCCCAAGTATCTAGGCTCCCTTTTTGTTCCGCAATAAGATTTGTTAACCATTCTGGGTAATCAGACCCTTTTTTATCGTAAATTTCGCGCCACTCACTTATACTTTTACTCATTTTACTTCCTATTTATTGAAGTCATATTAAGATAATAATATATAAGATAGAACACTAACATCTGCCATTCAACAAGTAAAAAATTAAGCCTTGTAACTGTCCTGTTATAAATTGTAATATCGCCTAAACGGTTACTCAAAGCTAAGGAACTGACCTTTCGATAAGAGGAAAAAGTGATGTTTATTTATTGATTTGTCAGTATTAGTAAGTTATTTAATTGTTGTACACACTTTTTCTTTTTTAGCTTTTAGCTTTTAGCTTTTAGCTTTTAGCTTTTAGCTTTGAGCTCAAAAAAGATCGAAGAGGACTTGTTGTTAAACAGAAAAAGGATGAGGTTGGTTCGAAAGAATATAAGCGGTTTGCTGAAAACATTCGATTGCTAGATGTGAATATTGAGCCAGTTCAAAAAAGTTATGATGAAGCGCTTGAGTCGGCTGGTGTGAAAGAAGTTCGCAAGCCATCACCGTCAAGAGTTGGTTCGCAATAAGTTGGTAAAAAAGAGCTGGTGTCAGAGCAATCTGAAGTCGAAAAGCTTAAAGCCGAAATGCTAGAAATGAAAAAAATGATGCTGGAGCAAGCAGAATTAATAAGGTCTCTGACACCTAGATAATAAAATTTGCCGTTGGCCCTTCACTCCGTTCAGGAAGAGGGCCAGTATTCTTATTCAATAACATGCACTTGTTTAATAAACAACTGGCTGCACTTCGCTGAAAGCGGCCCATGTCTATTTTCTGTTATCTATTATTCAAATCAGACAGTATAATGCGCACATCAGATTACACGCATTAGAAATATTATGACCGTAGAAAAATATAACCCTCAAGAAACTACCACTTTAGAAGCTCCTGCAAAGGTCTTGGCTGAAATGGACCAAAATACTACCGAAAGCCCCAGAAACCACGCCGTTGGAGGTAGGGTTGGTATGATTAGCCTCGGCTGCCCCAAAAACCTCGTTGATTCAGAGCGAATTCTTACTCAACTTCGTACAGAAGGGTACGATGTTGTTTCTACTTATGATGACGCCGAATTGGTGATTGTAAATACTTGTGGGTTCATTGACTCGGCAGTGCAGGAGTCTTTAGATACTATCGGTGAAGCGTTAGCTGAAAACGGTAAAGTATTAGTGACTGGTTGTTTAGGCGCTAAGAAAGACGAAATTATTGAACTTCACCCTAATGTTTTAGGAGTTACTGGCCCACATGCTTACGACGAAGTTTTAACACAAGTACACAAGCATGTTGCTAAACCTGAACATAATCCTTTTATTGATTTGGTACCACCGCAAGGCGTGAAACTTACGCCTAAGCATTATGCGTATTTAAAAATATCTGAAGGGTGTAATCATCGTTGTACGTTCTGCATAATTCCTTCTATGCGTGGCGATTTAGACTCTCGTCCTGTTGGAGATGTATTAGGTGAAGCACAACGATTAGTAAAAGCTGGCGTTAAAGAATTATTGGTTATTTCTCAAGATACTTCTGCCTATGGTGTAGATGTTAAGCATAAACTTGATTTTTATGAAGGTATGCCTGTTAAAACACATATGCAGCAGCTTTGTGAAGAATTAGGTAAACAGGGCGTTTGGGTACGTTTGCATTATGTTTATCCTTATCCTCATGTTGATAAAATAATTCCATTAATGCGCGATGGTAAAATATTACCGTATTTAGATATTCCTTTTCAGCATGCCAACAAACGTATATTGAAGTTAATGAAACGTCCTGGTAGCTCAGACAGAGTATTAGAACGCATTGCTAAATGGCGCGAAATTTGTCCTGAATTAGTTATCCGTTCAACGTTTATTGTGGGCTTCCCTGGTGAAACAGAAGAAGAATTTGAAGAGTTATTAGACTTTTTAGAAGAAGCTCAATTAGACCGTGTAGGTTGTTTTAAGTACTCACCAGTAGAAGGTGCTACCGCTAATGCTTTACCAGATCATGTATCTGATGAAGTAATGGAAGACCGTTTACAGCGTTTCATGGGCGTACAAGCGAAAATCAGTAGTGCAAAATTACAAGCACGTATTGGGCAAGAATATTTAATTCTTGTTGATGAAGTGAATGACCTTGGTATTGTAGGACGCTCTTATATGGATGCGCCAGAAGTTGATGGTAAAGTCTATTTATCGGATGACTTTGATGCCAAGCCTGGTGACCAGATTTGGGTACAAATAATTCATGCCGACGAGCATGATGTTTGGGGTGTTCGTGTAGAAGATGAAGTGACTTAATAATTCAGGTTAAGTCTTACTGCTTAGTTATCACTTAATTTTCTTGGTTCTTTTTGTCTGTAATGTGCCCTTTTTCATGGGAGGACAGCGATCTGTCTAATTAAATCAGGGCTCACCAGCTATTTGTAAACAGCTTATAAATTAGGTGCACGAGAAGAACGTATAACCAGCCTCTTTTTTAATAAAAAATGAGATTCCCATTTATGGAGGAAAGCGGGGTTCAAATAGTAGTCAAAGCTAAGGTGAACATAGGTAATATTCGATAGTCATAATACATAAAAACTTAATATCACATCACCTTATAGTC